>CAJDUI010000046.1_pt1 | contig 21457 bp, 24 predicted proteins | sample 7390031 | NCBI WGS metagenome assembly CAJDUI01 (sample SAMEA7055675, study PRJEB34461) | soil metagenome | biome: terrestrial ecosystem; feature: Peninsula; material: soil | place: Antarctica | collected 2016 | reverse complement strand
CAGCTCGGCGACATTTCGAAAGCGATGCCCGACGCCGCGGATCCCGTTGCGGTCTGCAAGGAGTTCTTCACTCTCTACCTGCGACAGTTCTTCTTCCGTCCCGAGAAGGCCGCTCGCCGCCGCGGCAGCTCGTGCAATGCCCCGGCGGAAGGCGTGCGCAACTACTTCGTCGTCAACAAGGCCACCCTGGAGTCCCTGGGCGCGTTCGATCTCCGCCCGAAGCTCGCGCGCCTGACGATGCCGGCGATGGTCATCGAGGGCGAAAAGAGCGTTCCTTCCACCGTCGAGAGCGCGCGGGTCTTTGCGCAGTCGATCCCCGGCGCCACGCTCGTTCTCGTGCCGGACGCGGGGCACTTTCCCCAGGTCGAGAGGCCCGACGTTTTCTTTTCCGCGGTCGAGGGCTTCCTGAAGTGACCGGGTGGTGAGGCGCGCGCCCCGGAGCAATTCTGCGCGCGGAGCTCCAGGGAGAAACTCGATATGACCGTCGGTTCCGACTACGACCCGCAGAAGGCCGAGGCCTTCGCCGCTCGCATCCTGAGTGCGTTGAACGAAGGGTCGTTCTGCCTCATGGCCTCGATCGGCCACCGCAGTGGTCTCTTCGATATCCTCAAGGATCAGCCGCCGATGACCTCAGAGCAGATCGCGACGCGCGCTGGCCTGAACGAGCGTTACGTCCGCGAGTGGCTGGGGGCGATGGCAACGTCGGGAGTCGTCGAGGTGGACTCGGAGTCCCTTCGCTTCCGGCTGCCGCCGGAGCACGCCGCCTTTCTGACCCGGGCCGCGGCGGCTGACAACATGGCAGTCTTCACTCAATACATCTCCCTCATGGGCGACGTCGAGGACGACATCCTCGAGTGCTTCCGGAAGGGGGGCGGCGTCCCCTACGAGAAGTTCCCGCGGTTCCATGAAGTGATGGCCGAGGACAGCGGGCAGTCCGTCGTGTCGTCGCTCGAGACCCACATTCTTCCTGTCGTGCCGGGCCTGGCGGATCGGCTGGCGAGCGGCATCCGGGTTCTCGACGTCGGCTGCGGCCGGGGCCGCGTCCTGATCCGGCTGGCCGGACTCTTTCCGAAGAGCCGATTCGTCGGAAAGGATCTCTCCGAGGAAGCGATCGCGGGCGCGCGTCGCGAAGCGTCGGCGGCCGGTCTTACGAACATCGAGTTAGTGGCAGCCGATCTCTCCAGCTTCGACGAAATAGCGGAGGCGGAGTCATTCGACTTCATCACGACGTTCGACGCCGTGCACGACCAAGCCCGGCCGCTGAACGTTCTGAAAGGCATCTATCGAGCGCTCCGCCCGGACGGCGTCTACCTGATGCAGGACATCAAGGGCTCGAGCCACGTCGCCAACAATCTCGCGCATCCGATCGGCACGTTCCTTTACACGGTGTCCTGCATGCACTGCATGACCGTGTCACTCGCACAGGGGGGAGAGGGGCTGGGGGCGATGTGGGGCGAGGAGAAGACGAGGGAGTACCTCGACCGCGCCGGGTTCTCTTCGGTGGAGAAACACGAGCTCGCTCACGACATCCAGAACAACTGGTACGTGGTGCGGAAGTAGAGAGGTGACGTGATGCGCAGCATCGGTCGGAGCATCCTGGCCGTCCTCGGGGGCGGGATCGTGTGCGGAATCATCGTGTTCGCGGTCGAAGCCGTCAGCAGCAGCATTTTTCCGCTACCGCCCGGGGTGGACCTCACGAATCCGGAGGCCATCCGTGCGGCGGTGGCGCAACTCCCGCCGGGCGCCTTTCTCTTCCTGCTGCTCGCGTGGTTTCTCGGGCCGTTCGCCGGCGGCTGGGTCGCCGCGCGGCTGGCGCCCCGATCACCGCTGCTTCACGGGATGATCGTGGCCGGTCTGGTCGTGGTCTCGGCCCTGGTGAACCTGGCCGCGCTTCCTCACCCGGGCTGGATGTGGGTGGCCGGCCCGATCGTGATTCTCGGCGGCGGATGGCTTGGAGCCCGCCTCGCGCGGCCAGCGAGGCCGATCGCGGCCGCTGTTTGAGGCGCCAGGAACCGGTCCTCGAGACGGATCGGCTGTTTCTTCGCCGGCTGACCGTCGAGGACGCCGCGTTCATGCTCGGACTCCTGAACGAGCCGTCGTGGCTTCGGTTCATCGGGGACCGGGGCGTCCGAACGCTCGAGGATGCGCGCAACTACATTCTCAAGGGGCCGGTCGACATGTACGAGCGCCTGGGTTTCGGGCTCTACGCGACGGCGCTCAAGGAGGACGACTCCGTTCTACGCGACGGCGCTCAAGGAGGACGACTCCGTTCCGATCGGAATCTGCGGCCTCGTGAAGAGAGATGGGCTCGAGGACGTGGACATCGGGTTCGCCTTCCTGCCGGATTTCTGGAGGAAGGGATACGCCCACGAGGCTGCATCCGCCGTGATGGCCTACGCGAAGAGTGTCGTGGGTCTCGAGCGGATCGTGGCGATCACGTCCGTCGACAACGAGAGCTCGGTGCGGCTCCTCGAAAAAATCGGCCTGCGATTCGAGAAGATGGTCCGGCTGACCAACGAGGGCGAGGAAGTCCGGCTTTTCGCCTGGGAGGGGTAGCCGCGATCCGGTCGCGCAACCGGGGAGGCCTCGAGCTCCGTATGAGCTTCGTGATTTTATGTTTTGGCGCGCGCTGGGGCCCAGCGGTTGTCTGCGGAGCGTTCCTCCTCGCCGCAGGTTGTCGCGGCCGAAGTTCTCAGGAGGCCCGGGAGGCCGCGCTTCGCGAGAATCTGGATACGTTCCGGTCGACTCTCGACCAGTATCGCAGTGACAAGGGAACCTATCCCAAGTCTCTCGACGATCTCGTTCGTGAGGGTTATCTGCGGTCGATTCCCTACGACCCGATGACGCGGTCGCGGGAGACGTGGAGGATTACCTACGCTTATCCCGGGACGCCGGCGCCCTGGGAGACCCCGCGTTTTGTCGTCGTTCGCATCCGAAGCGGCTCCGAAGGCAGGGCGCTGGACGGAACGCCCTACAGCTCCTGGTAAGACGTGGGGTCAACGCTGAAAAGCTGAATTCGCGCCATAGCTGAATTCAGCCCTGGCACGAATTCAGGAATTCAGGCCTGACCCGAATTCAGGAATTCAGCGTTGACCCCGAGCGAGACGCTACGCCTGACACCAGGCAACCTACTTGCTCTTCTTCTCGCTCCAGGTCTTCTTGACGTTCCGCAGCTCTTCGAGCAGGGGCGCCGGCGTGTCGGGCTTCGCGGCGGCGAGAGCCTTGTCGAGCTCCGCGATCGCTTCGCGCTTCTTCCCGAGGGCGTCGAAGTACCGCGCCTTCCCGTAATACACCGCCGGGGTCGGGCTGATCGCGATGGCCTTATCGAGCCACGTGGCCGCCTCGTCCATGTAGAGCTTGTTCTGCACGAGGTAGTTGCCGCCGCGGTAGTACGGCTGCCACTCGGTCGGCTTCGCTTTGGCGATGCTCTCGCGCAGCATTCCAACGACCTTCGTGTTCGTGTCGGTCGCGTTCTTGATCGAGAAGGGAACCTGCAGGTTTTCCCAGGCGAGCACGACGCGGCCCGAGTCGAGCGCGGGATCGTCGAACCGGAACTGCATCCACTCCTGCGGCATCCCGGCGAGCGGCGTCACCTTCACGCGGACGGCGTCCTTCGCGGCGTCGTAGCTGTACGAGCCCCACTGCGCCGCCTCCTTGTTGAAGATGATCGTCCACTCCTTCTCGCCCGGAATCGTGTGGAGCGAGTAGGTGCCTGCCGCAAGGGGCTGACCTTCGACGAGGACGTCTTCGCTGAACTGGATCGTGGTCGCGGAGTTCGCGCCCGTCCGCCAGACGCTCCCGTACGGAACGAGCGTGCCCCAGATCTTGCGCCCCTTCACTCCCGGGCGGCTGTACGTGATCGTGACGTCGTTCAGTCCGATCGTCTGTTTCACCGAGGCGCTCTGGCTGATCTGCGGCAGACGCACCGGAACCGGCGTCGGCTGTGGGTTCGGAGTCGGACTCTGAGCGATCGCGCCGCCGGCGAGGAGAAGAGCGGCGAGCGTTCCGGTGCCGGTTCTCAAAGAGAATCTGGTCATGGTCACCCCTTTCGTGGGCGGTAAGGATACACGGCCCGAAGCCCTCCCAGCTCCGGCACCGCAATAGAATCGCCGCGATCATCCGTACGGCAAACGATGCACAAAGTCCCCGCTGGCCCCCTGAAACCGCTCGTTCGAGCTGCGACGGAAGAAGACGCGGAAGCGATCTTCCGCGTTCACAGCGACTCGATCCGCGTCCTCTGCAGCGGAAGGTACGAGCCGGAAGCGATTGCGGCCTGGATCGCGGTTCGCTCTCCGGCCTCGTACTGCGTGGCGCTCGCGTCGCGGGCGCTCTACGTCGCCGAGCGGCAAGGCGAGATCGTGGGATTCGGTCAACTCGATCCGGCGAAGGGCGAGATCGAAGCGTGCTATGTCGCGCCCGACGCGGTGGGGGCAGGAATCGGCGCGGCGCTCCTCCTGCGCATGGAAACCGACGCCCGAAGGCGGGGGCACCCCAGCGTGCGGCTGAACTCGACACTGAACGCCGAAAAGTTCTAGGCTGGGCAGGGCGACGCACCGCGTAAGCGGGAAGGTGGACCTCGCCTGCATCCGCATGGAGAAGATTTTCCCGGAGATGAGTTGATCCCGCTCGCGCGCATTCGCGAGGCGGCGTCGCGGATTGCGGGCAAGGTGCACCGCACGCCGCTCGTCAGCGCGGCCGGGCTGGGGGCGCGGGTGGGGGCATCGCTCCATCTCAAGTGTGAGAGTTTTCAGAAGACCGGTTCGTTCAAGCCGCGCGGAGCGCTCAACGCCGTGCTGTCGCTCCCGCCGGAGGCGCGGGCGCGCGGACTCGTGACGGCCTCCGCCGGAAACCACGCGCAGGCGCTGGCCTGGGCCTCGCGGATCGCGGGAGCCGCGTGCACGGTTGTGATGCCTTCCGGCGCGCCGGCGTCCAAGATCGAGGCGACGCGCGGGTACGGCGCCGAGATCGTCCTCCACGACGACCGCGCCACGCTCTTCGACCGGCTCGCCGAAATCCGGGACGCGCGCGGGCTCACCTTCGTGCACCCGTTCGACGACCCGGAAATCATCGCGGGGGCGGGCACGACGGGCCTGGAGATCCTGGAGGACCTGCCCGACGCCGACATGATCGTCGTGCCGATCGGGGGAGGCGGAATACTCTCGGGCATCGCGTCCGCCGTGCGCCAGATCCGCCCGGGCGCTTTGCTCATCGGCGTCGAGCTCGAGGAGGGCCCGGGGATGGCCCCGGCGCTCGCGGCGGGGAAGCCGGTCACGGTGACGCGGCCATGGGGCACCATCGCGGACGGGATGACGCCGCCATTCGTCGGCGCGCTGCCGCTCGAGATCGTGAAGGAGACGGTGGACGACGTCGTCGCGGTCTCGGAGTGGGCCATCGTCGAGGCGATGAAGCTCCTGATGACGCGAGCGAAGCTCTACGTCGAGGGGGCGGGAGCGGCGGCGACGGCGGCCCTTCTCGATGGAAGGGTCCGCGTACCGGCTGGTGCGAAGGTCGTCGCGCTCATCTCCGGCGGCAACGTGGACCTCTCGCGAGTTCCGAGAGACTGATCGCGGCGGAGTTCCAAACCGTCAAGTTTTCCGTACAGAAATGTCAGGTGAAGACCTGACCCCCGACCGCCTTTCCCGTCGACACGCCTTGAATAATTAGACCGCTGGGCGAAGAGCTGCGCCGTTTTTCCCGCGCGCTGAGTCTCCTCATCGCAATGCGCCAATGTGCCGCGCATTTCGACCCCCTTTTCACGCCGTGTTCGCGATCTTCAAAACCAAATGACGTTGCGTCCGTCATAGCTGGTGAAACCAAAGGAGGTTCTGATGAGAAACCGATTTTCGCTCGCACTCGCCCTTCTCGCGACCATGGCCCTCGCGGCATGCTCGACCGTCGCGACGCTCGGCACCGACTCGATGACCGCTTTGAAAGAGATCCGCGCGGTCCACGCGACTCGCGCCGACCTCTACGCGAAGAAGGACGCCGCAGCCATCGCGGCGCAGCACACGACCACCCTGACGGCGACGCTCGCCGACGGGACGCGACTCGACCGCGCCGGGTTCGAAGCGCTGCTCGAGAAAAAGATGCAGGAGTCGGCGCCGGCCCCGGCGGCGCGCATCGAATGGCTGTCCCAGGAGACTTCCGGCTACGTCGCGATCGTGTCCCCCGGTCTCGACGGACAGGGAACGTCCCTGCGCGAGACGTGGGTGAAAACCTCGAGCGGCTGGAAGCTGAAATCCGTGCAGGCGCTCACCGAGGAGTCCGCGATCGCCTTCAAGAACGGGGAGCGCAAGCAGACCTCGTAGGGAAGCCCCTCACCCTGACCCTCTCCCCGCTCGCGGGGAGAGGGAATCGGGGATTGCGTCCGCGCCGTCCTACTGCAGCTGGGAGGGAAGCCGCGGAGACGACAGCAGGTTCTCGAAAACTTCCCAGCGCTTCACGGCGTTGTCCGGAGTCCCGCCCTTCGACTCGACGTACCGCCGCACGAGGTCTTTTCCCAGGTTGTAGTTGATGACGTAGCTGCGGTACTGATCGATGAAGCGCACGCGCTGCTCGGCGCGGTCGCGCGGGTACAGAGCGTATTCGGCGTGCCACCTCGCCGCCTCCTTTGCATCGATTTCGCCGTCCAGATACTTCCGCGCCGCCTCGTTCCCCGCGTACGCCAGCCGATCCACGATCTCGCGGACCCGGGCGTACTCCTCCGCGCGAGCGGGGTTCAGGCCCGCGAGGGGATAGAGAATCGCTTTCTCGTAGTCGAGCCGCTGGCGGCCCGGGAACGCCATCTCGATGCCGAAGTTCGCGCTGCCCTCGGCGATCAGGGACTGCGGCGAGAAGAGCGGGTACACCGAGTACTCGGCCCATCCGCGGTCGCGCACGAGGTGCCTCTCGAGGAGGGCGTTGTAGACGTGGTGGCCCGGGTATCCCTCGTGGCAGGCGAGGTCGATGGCGCGGTCGATCGTGATCGGGAGGTCAGTGTTGACCTGGATGAGGCTCTTGTAGTTTCCCTGGTACCAGTTGTAGGCGCTCCAGGTCTTGCCGGTGACGTACTCGATCGTGAAGCTCTCGCCGGGCGGCAGTTCGATGTGCGGCCGCGTCCGGTTCCGGCACTCGCCTACGGCGGTTCGGAAGACGGAGTCCACCTTCTCCTTCGGAATCGTGAAGTCCTTCCGGAACGCTTCGTAACGCTCGAGGAGCGAAGTTGCGCCGCCGCCGTCCGGCAGCGCCCGGTCGAGCTCGTCGCGGACGGTGCGGAAATGATCTTCGGTGTTCACCGGAGCGACCGCGTCGTAGAGCGCGCGAGACTCCTCGTCGAAGGAGAGGCTCTTTCCGCCGAGCATTTCGACGCGCGCCGCAAGGGCCTGGAGCTGACGGGTCAGGTAGTGGCGGCGGAGGCGCAGCATCTCGTCCGACGGCTCCGGAGTCTTCTCAAGGCGGGCGATGAGCGCGGCGGCGTCGGTGGCGATCGCAGCGAGGGGGCGCTTCGTCGCCTCGGCCTCCTTCTTCCAGGTTTCCGGACCGTAGAAGGCGTCCACGTAGTCCTTGTCGTGCTGGCCGACCTCGAGGACGAGCTTGACGTAGCGCTCCGCGGCCTCGTTCATCGCGGGGAGAGTATCGGAGGGACCGGGCGCCGTCGTCGTCGCGCAAGCCGCCCCGAGGAGCGCGGCGAGGAGGACGGCCGGAAGGCGTGAAGCCTTGTCGGTGTGCATGCCCGAAGCTTATCGGAGGGGGATGATCCCGAGCGGATCCAGCGCGAGTTCCCGCTCTCTCGGGCGGCCGAGCGCATCGGCCGCCCGAGTCGCGCCGGTCGACTGGAAAGCCGCTCCTGATCCCCGGGAGCCGCTGGACGGTAGCCGGTAAGATGGACCCATGACGGCTCACGTTTCCCGCAACGACCCGTGCCCCTGCGGCAGCGGCCTCAAATACAAGAAGTGCCACGAGGGGAAGGACGCGGAGAAGCCGGCGCGGTCCGGGATCCTCACACTCGTGCTGCTCGGCGTTCTCGTCGTGGGAGGCGCGACGGCCGTCGTGATCAGCTTCGCGCGAGGCGGCGGCGGCAATGCGACGCGGAGCGGCGGGCGCCCCGGTCAAGTCTGGTCCCAGGAGCACGGTCACTGGCACGATGCGCCTGCTCCCGGAAGGACGCCGTTGAACGCCGCCATCGGCGAGCAGAAGCCCGCACCGCCCGGCACACCCCCGCCGGGTAAAGTCTGGTCGCCCGAGCACGGTCACTGGCACGACGCGCCCCGAGAACTCCCGAGTCTCTCGGCTACCGCCGCTCCGGCGCCAATCTCACAGCCCGTGGCGCCGCCGAACCCCTGAGGCAAACGCCTCCCGCGACTCGAAAGTGTCCGGTGGACCCGGACCCCGTCACTCCTCGGTCGGGTAGCCGAGCTCCTTCCAGCGCTTCCAGCCGCCATCCATGGAGAGGACGTTCGTGTACCCCATTTTCGCGAGCGTGTCGGCGACCAGCGCGGAACGGTATCCGCCGCCGCAATAGAGGACCGTCTCCTCGGCATGATCGGGGATCACGCGTTCGACGTCTCTCTCGACAACCCCCTTGCCGAGGTGGATCGCGCCGGACGCGTGGCCTCGCTCCCACTCGGCGTCCTCGCGGACGTCTACGAAACGGAAGCGTTCGCCCGACTCCTGGCGACGGCGCACTTCTTCCGGCGTCGTTTCGCGGATCCGCGACTTCGCGTCTTTAACGAGGTCCAGAAACCCCTGCGAATGCTGCATGGCTGGCCTCCTCTAGTCTTCGAACGCCGCGAGGCGTGAGATCAGGTCCACGACGCGGCTCGAATAACCCCACTCGTTGTCATACCACGCGAGAACCTTTACGTAGCCGTCTCCCGCGGCGCGCGTGGAGAGCGCGTCGAAGATCGACGAGTGAGGGTTTCCGATGATGTCACTCGAGACGAGGGGCACCTCGCTGTACTCGAGGATCCCTCGAAGCCGTCCCTCCGCGGCTCGCCGAACGACAGCGTTGACGTCCGCGGCGGTCGGCTTCTCCCGAAGGCGGCAGGAGAGGTCCACCACAGAGCCGTCGGGCACCGGCACCCGCATCGCCATCCCGTCGAGCTTGCCGGCGAGTTTCGGGAGCACCCTGCCGACCGCCCGAGCAGCGCCCGTCGTCGTCGGGATGATGTTCTCGGCGGCGGCGCGGCTTCGGCGCAGGTCCTCGTGCGGCACGTCGGCCAGGCGCTGGTCGTTCGTATACGCGTGGATGGTCGTCATGAAGCCTTCCTCGATCCCGAACTCCTCGTCGAGCACCATAGCGAGCGGCGCGAGGCAGTTTGTCGTGCACGACGCGTTCGACACAATTCGGTCGCCGGCCTCGAGCGTGTCGTCGTTCACACCGACGACGATCATCCGGTCGACCTCGTCCTTCGGCGGGACGGTGAGAATCACGCGCTTCGCTCCGGCAGAGAGGTGGCGCTCGAGCTTCTCGCGCGTCACGAGGACGCCTGTCGCCTCGACGACGATCTCGACGCCGAGCTTCGCCCAAGGGATGTTCGCCGGGTCCTTCTCGGCCGTCATCACGACCTTTTTCCCGTCCACGTACATCGAGTCCGCGTCGGCGGTGACTTCCTTTCCGAAGACCCGCATGACGGTGTCGTACTTCAGGAGGTACGCGAGGTGCTCGTTGTCGTAAAGGTCGTTGACCGCCGCGACCTCAACGTCGCTGCGGTCCGAGAGGATGCGGAACACCGACCGGCCGATCCGGCCGAATCCGTTGATGCCGACCCGGATCGTCACGCGGGCTCCTCTCCGGGGTGGCGGTCGAGCTCCACGAAGCGCTCGATCAGGTCCACGGCGCGGTGTGCGTATCCGAAGCCCGAGTCGTACCAGGAGATCGACTTCGAAACTCTCTTCCCGAGCGTCATCGTCGCGAGTGAGTCGAACGTGCTCGACCACGCGGAGCGGGTCACGTCGCTCGACACGATGGGCTCCGACTCGAATCGGAGGATGTCCTTCCACCGGTCGGTCGAGGCCGCCGTGCGCACGACCTCGTTCACGGCCACCCGCGTTACGTCGCGCGAGTGCCAGCAGACGAGATCGACGGCCGAGCCGTTGCGGACGGGGACCGCGACTGCGGATCCGCTGACCCGGCCCGCGAGCTCCGGAATCACCTCCATGACCATCGCGGGCGACCGCGATTCCTGCGGGATGATGTTTTCGGCGGCCGCGCGCCCGAGGCGCATCTCCTCCGCCGGGACGTCCGCGAGCCGGTGCTGTCCCGTGTACGCGTGCACGGTCGTGAAGAGAGCCCGCTCGATGCCGAACGCGTCGTGGAGGATCTTTGCGATCGGCGCGAGGCAATGCACCGTTGAGGACGCGTTCGACACGATCCGGTGCCGGCGCTCGAGTTTCTCGTCATTTACGCCACGGACGATCGTCACGTCCGGCGGCTCCCGTGGCGGGGCGCAGGCGATGACCCGCTTCGCTCCGGCGTCGAGGTGGGCCTGGAGCTCCGTCCGGGTGCGGCCGCGGGACGTCGCTTCGAGGACAGTGTGCACGCCGAGCTCGCCCCACGGCACCTGGCCCTGGTCCTTGCCGGTGAACATTCGGACCTGCCGGCCCGCGACGTAGAGGTGCCCTTCGCGGATCGAGACCTCGACCGGGAAGTGTCCGAGCTGGGTGTCGAATCGGAGCAGGTACTCGAGCGGCCCGGGGTCGTTCCAGTCGCTGATGGCAGCGATCCGAATATCTTCCCGGTTATAGAGCAGCCGGAAGAGGTTGCGCCCGATTCTTCCGAAACCGAGGAGCCCGACCGTCGTCACGAGCTCGAATCTACCCTAGGGTCAACGGTGAAAAGCTGAATTCGTGCCCTAGCTGAATTCAGGCCTGACCCCAATCAGGAGGTCAGCGTTGACCCCAGGAAGCGGCGCCACGCGTCGAGGTAAGGCCGGCCGCCGACGACATACGTGTCGTTGTGTCCGGCGCCCGGTATGACGAACAGCTCTTTCGGAGGCCGGGCGAGCTCGAAAAGGGCCCGTCCCTGCTCCGCGGGCGCGATCTCGTCCCGCTCGGCAACGAGGAAGAGCTTGGGCGACGTCACGCGGTCGATCTTCGACGCCGCGTCGAAGCGCGAGCGGATGAGAAGCGCCGGCACGAAGGGGTAATGCTTCCGCGCAAGCGCCGGTACGGAGAGAAAGGGTGTCTCGAGAACGACGCCGAAAGACGGGCGCGCGAGCGCCACCTCGACGGCGACGGCGCACCCGAGCGACTCCCCGTGGAGGACGATCCGCTCCGGCGGGAACCCGCGCTCCCGAGCGGCATCGTAGATCGCGAGGCCGTCGCGGTAGAGGCCCGCTTCGGCCGGGGTTCCCTGCGACAGCCCGTAGCCGCGGTAGTCCACGAGGAAGAGGTCCACCCCCAGCGCTTCGATGAAGAGCTTCGCGCGATCGAGGCGGTGGCTGACGTTGCCGCCGTTGCCGTGGAAGAGGAGAACGACCCGCTCTCCCTTCCCGCGGATCCACCAGCCATGGAGTCGCACGCCGTCCGACGCCGTGAGACGCAGCTCCTCCGCGCGCAGGCCGTAGTCCGCGGGCGCGGCATCCAGGTGCCGGATCGGGAAGTAAAGGAAGCGGCGTTCCATCAGGCTCATGAGAACGATCACGCCCACCCAGACGAGCGCCAGCGACAGGGCGAAGGAAAGGAGCGGTTTCCAGGTCACGGTGGGGAATGTTAGGCTTTTCCCCGAGAGGAGAAACCGGATGAAAAGAACGTCACGCGGCCTCGCGCTGACCGTCGCCTCGCTAATCCTCGCCGTCGCCGCGCTCGACTGCGCCCGCCCCGCGAGCGCCGAGCCGCTCGAGGTCACCTATTACTACCTTCCCGGCTGACCCGTCTGCGCGAAAGTGATGCCCGCCGTGAGCGGGCTCGATGCCGAGTTTCCGGGGAAGGTCCGGGCGCAGAACGTCGACGCGACGACGGAGGAGTCCCGCCGGGTGGTTCAGGAGCTCGGCTTCAAGAATCACGGTCTCGTGATCCGGTCGGCCGATGGGAAGGCCCTCTGGCGGCAGGCGGATCACGACGTCGCGATCGCGGACGTCCGTGCCGAGCTCACCCGGTTGATGAAGGCTGAGAGGACAGGCTCCTAGTCCTTCGACGGCTCCCAGCCGGTCCTCTTGCGGAACCAGCGCCGGGGACCGAGGACGTCGAGCTCCGTCTTCCGGCCGGAGATCCCGATCCCGACCGAGATCACTCCCGCGTCGACGAGGAAGGTCCCGGTACGCGACGAACCGCGCGCGCGGTATTCCCCGTCGAGGCGGAAGTCCCCGGCGCGCGCCGTCAACCTCTCGACCGCGACGACCGACTGCCCGAGCCGGATCCGGGCCCGCCCCGCGAGCCCTTCGACGTCGAAGCTCTTCGCCAGCCATCCCGGGAGCCCTTCGACGAGCGCCAGGAAGGGGCGCCCGTCGCGCGCGCGAGCAGAGACGGCGCCCGTCAGAAGCACGCCCCGTTCCGGCCGCAGCCGCCCCGGGAGGAAAGTCACCTTCATCCACCAGGGCCGGGCCCCGTCGCCCGTCCCGGAGACGGTCGCGTCGGTCAGGTTGAGATATCCGCCCGCGAGAGCCGCCCCGCCCTTCAGGAGATCGAGCCCGGAAAAGTTCGCCCGCGCCGCGAGGTGGCCGCGGAACGCGACGTCCACGATCCGTAACGCGAGTCTCGGCGCGTCGATGTCCACGCTCCCGCCCGCGACTCCCTGCTCGACCTTGCCGCGAACGGCGAGGGTTCCGGCTCCCCGCTCGAGGCGCGTCCCCGCGAGGTCCCCGAGAAGCTGGTTCAGGAGGTCCATGTCGCCGAGCCGCGCGGTCGCTTCGCCGTCTCCCGAGACGAAGCGCAGCATGCGGCGCCCCGGGTGCTCGCGCGGGGCCCAGGGTTCGACTTTCCCCTCGATTTTCGCCTTCACGTCCTCCGCGAGCGTGTGCTCCCCGCTCTGCAGGCGCCCGCCTTCCGTCGTCAGCTCCGCGCGGACGACCTCTGCCCGGACCTTCGGCTGAAGGAAGAAGGCGCCCGACAGCCGCCCGTCGCCAACATAGCGGTACGCGTTCACCCAGATCTCGCGCAGCCCTTTCACCTCGAGGTCGGTCACACGGATCGTCCACTCCTTGCCCGTCGGCGGCGGTTTGCGCTCGGCCGGATCGATGCGCGGAGGGTCGGGGAAGCCCGGGATCGGCGGGATGCGGGCGAGAGTCTTCTCGTCGCCGGCCTCCCGCGGTGGGAGCCGGTTGCGCGCCCGGAAAGTCGCGCCGCTGCCCGAAAAGCTCGTTACGTGGAGGCGCCGGCGCAGGAGACCGAGCATCGAGAAGGAAATCCTCGCGTCCTCGAGCTCGAACGCCCACTCGGCCTTCAGGTCCCGGTCCCGGACCCGGAGGTTCCGGACCCGCGCGCGCCCCGGCCAGAACGAGGAGGCGGACTGGTATTCGACCGACGTCCGATCGGGGGACTTGTTCACGAGTTTTCGCAACCGGTCGGTCGAGAGAAAGGAATAGGCAGCCCCCACGTAGAGGAGGTAGAAGACGACGAGGGCTGCGCCGAGCCCGATCGCCAGGCGGCGCGCCCGTTTCGAAGGGGGGGAGGTCATCGGTGGCGACCTTTCCGCAAGAGCCGAGCCACCTTTACAACGCCGTCATCTTCCCGAACACGACCGTCATCACGCGCCGGAGCGGCGGAGCGCGTACCAACCTCGTCGCCTTCAACCCGCTACGGAAAGGCCGATCGAGTGCACGCAGCGCGACCCGGTAACTCGAGCCGGTGCGCGGTCTCGGGAGCGAACGGGATGCGGGGTCCGCTCTCGGGCAGGCAAAGGGCGTAGCCTCGTAATACACCGGACCACCCCCAACGCGGTCGGGCAGGTTCCCCGCACGTACGCTTTCTCGGCGGGCTTCCGCTTCGAGTCGGCACATCGACTCGTCCGGGAGCGCCCCGAGCCCTCCCTTTTTTCGGTCTGTACTTTGCACTACAAAGTACTTGACAGGACTTCACAGCGGCGTCAGAGTCCGGCCATGCCGATGGGTCTCGAACTTCCGGCCCCGGAATGCGTTTAACCTTGTGACATGAGACCCGTCATCGAGGCAAACGGCCTGCGAAAGGTCTACAGCTCGCGGTTCGGCACCCGCAAAGTGCGGGCGCTCGACGGCGTCGACCTGTCCGTCGAGGCAGGCGAGGTCTTCGGCCTCCTGGGGCCGAACGGCGCCGGCAAGACCACCGCGGTCAAGATCCTCCTCGGGCTGACTCGGGCTACAGAAGGCTCCGCCCGCCTCTTCGGGATCCCGGTCTCGGACCCCGAGAGCCGGCGTCGGGTCGGGTATCTCCCGGAGGGACACCGGTTCCCCGGCTACCTGACCGCGCGACAGACCCTCTCGATCTTCGGGCGCATGTCCGGGGTCGACGGCGGGACGTTGAAGGCGCGGATCCCAGAGCTCCTCGCGCGCGTGCGTCTGACCGGCTGGGAGGACGTGAAGGTCAAGAAGTTCTCCAAGGGGATGACGCAGCGCCTGGGCCTCGCCTCCGCGCTCGTGCACGACCCGCAGGTCCTCCTGCTGGACGAGCCGACCGACGGCGTGGACCCGGTCGGCCGCCGCGAGATCCGCGACCTCCTGCGGGAGGAGGCGGCGCGGGGCCGCGCGATCCTTCTCAACTCGCACCTTCTCTCGGAGATCGAGCTCACGTGCGACCGCGTCACGGTGCTGCGCCGGGGGAAGGTGGCCGCGCAGGGACGGATCGCGGACCTGACCGCCCAGGACTCCCGATACAAGATGACGGCGTCGCCCGTCGACGAGGCTCTGCTCTCGGCGTTCCGGGACACCGGTGCATCGGTCGAGCGCGTGAACGGACACCTCGTGCTGACGACCCGCGACCTCGCCCACGTCAACGCTCTCGTCGACACGCTGCGCTCGCGCGGCGGGATCCTTTCGGAGCTCGCGCCGGTCCGGTCGACCCTCGAGGACGTGTTCGTGGACCTTGTAGCGTCGAAGAGGTCTTCCGCGAGGCGTCGGCTCGCTGGACTCTCCTCGCCTATTTCGCGATCTCGTCGCTGTTCATCCTGCTCTTCGCGGCCGCGGTGAACCTCGACATCGTGGACGGCGCGCTCGCGGGCGCGAAGCTCTTCGGCCGGGAGGTGGACCTCGGCGGCGAGAAGATCGACATGGACCGGCTCGTCCTCGGCTTCGAGGCGGGCTTCTCCGGGTTCCTCTACATGCTCGGCACGTTCCTCGCGCTATTCGCGACCGCGCACCTCGTCCCGCGCCTGCAGGAAAAGGGGACCGTCGACCTCTACCTCTCGCGCCCGATCGGGCGGACGAAGCTCCTGCTCTCCCGTTACGCCGGCGGCCTGCTCCTCGCAGCGGCCAACCTCGTGTACCTGATGGGGTCGATCTGGGCGATCGTCATCTGGAAGACCGGGGTCGCGCATCCGCGCTTCCTGCTCGGCGGCGCCGTGATCCTCTTCGCGATCGCGAGCCTCCTTGCGTTCGCGTTCCTCGTCGGCGTCGCGACTTCCTCGACCGCCGTCTCGCTCATGGTGACGTATGCGATCTTCTTTTTCGCCGCCTTGCTCTCGGAGCACGAGAAGATCGCCGCGGCGGTTTCGTCCGAGACGAGCGCCAACATCATCCAGGGCCTCTACTGGATCTTCCCCAAGACCGCCGAGCTCGGCCGCGCGACGGTCGGGCTCGTCTCGGGCGGAGGCGGAGAGATCGGACCCTTCTTCGACCTCGGCGGGATCGACGCCCTCGCCGTCTTCGGTACCACCGCTCTTTTCGGCCTGCTCTCGCTCGCCCTCGCGTCCCGGCTTTTTGCCAGAAAGGACTTCTGAGATGACTTTCCCCCGGAAGACTCTCGTTTCGCTCGGCGCGGCCGCTGTCCTGTCGCTCCTCGTTTTCGCCGCTCCGGCAATGGCGGGCGGGGCCGAGGAGGCGCTCGCATGGGTGCCCACCGACGCGGTTTCCGTCGGCGTCGTCCGGATCGACGCGCTTCGCTCGAGCCCCCTCGCGTCGCGGCTCTTCGAGCAGACCGACGAAATGGCAGCCGACGGAGACGCGGCGAAGTTCCTCGAGGAGACGGGCCTCCGTCCGAAACAGGACGTGGACCTCATGGTGGTAGCGGGGCTCGGCGGGTCGGGAGGCCGCGGGATCTCGCACGCCCTCATCGTGTTCGAGGGGCGCTTCGATGCGGCGCGACTGTCGGCGGCGATGGAAGCGCGGGGCGCGTCGCGCAAGCGCACGCCGCACGGCGAGTACCTGTCGATCGAGGGCAAGGGCGGTCATGACCATCCCGGCGCCGTCGCCTTCGTGAGCCCCCGGCTCCTCGTCGCGGGGAGCGCCTTCGCGGTGACCCGCGCCCTCGCCGACCGCGCTGCCGGTCAGGGTTCCGCTTTTCTTCGCGGCGAAGGGCTCGGGCGCCACCTGTCCCGGGTTCCGGGAGACGCTTCCGCCTGGGCGATCGTGGACGCGGTGCGCGCGCCCATCGGACGCGGCCACACCCGCTCGCGCGAAGGAAACGGCGGCGACCCTGCCGAAGCGCTCGTCGGAGCGATGAAGTCGGTCTCGCTCTTCGTCTTCCACGCGACGGCCCGCGGGGATTCGGTCGAGATCTCGGCCACTGGCCTCGCCGCCGACGACGAGACCCGGGACCTCCTCACCGACGCGCTGAAAGGTGTGGTCGCGATGTGGCGGCTCGCCGTTCACGAGAAGTCCCCCGAGCTCGTCCCGATCCTGCGGCGGTTCGAGATCGAGAACGACGGCGAGGGTGTGACGGTCACGGGGACGCTCCCATCGAGCTTCGTGCGGAAGATGACGGACCGCCGGCAGGCGAGAAAATAGATCCGTCTCCTTTTAGAAAATAAATCCGTCCCCTTTTCGGGGACGCTAAGATGCCGGCGGTGTCCCCGCCGGCATTTCTTCTCGATCCCGAGGTTGCGCTGCTCGTCGAGCAGAAGCGCCTTGCCGATCTCGAAGATCTCTGGATGCGGCGCATGGAGGCGACGCCCGAGGATCTGCCCTTCTTCTTCGGCCTTGCCGCGGCGGTCAAGAAGAAGGCGGGCGTTGAGGGGGCACAGCAGGCGATCTCGTGGCTCGGCTTCCTCGCCGACTACCAGGCCGAGCGGAAGGATCTGGCCGCGCGGGTCGAGGTCCTGACCGAGGTCGTCCGGATGAGCCCGACCGATGCCGCCGCACGCGCCGGCCTCGAAGGCGCGCTCTCGGAGCGGTTCCGCGGCCACCCCGCCCTCGCGGCGGTTATCGCTCAGAATCCGATGGCGGTCTCGACCGACCCGTCCGAGACGGCGCGCCGGATCGCGCGGTGGCTCCGATTCGTTCCGGGAAAGGTGTATTACCTGGCCGGGCGGGGCGCGGGACGAATCGCCGAGATGAATCCGGCGCTCGACGTCATCCGGCTCGAAGTTGGTGGCGCGAGAGTCCCGCTCTCGCTCGCGTCGGCCGAGAAGAACCTCGAGCCGCTTCCGCCCGGACACTTCCTCCGCGAAAAGGTCGAGAGTCCGGACTCCCTTCGCGAGCTTGCGGGGAAAGAGCCGGCGGAGGCCGTTCGGCGCCTCCTCGACAGCTTCGGCCGGTCCCTCTCCGCGGGTGAAGTGCGTGAGCACTTCGGCGGAATCGTGGAGGAGGATCGCTGGAGCTCGTTCTGGACGTCGGCGCGGCGGCACCCGCAAGTCCTCGTCGCCGGCTCGGCGAAAAGCGCGCTCGTTTCCTGGAGCGCGAGCGCGGGCGCGGCGGATGAGACCGTTCGCCGCGACTTCACCGCGGCCGACCCGGCGCACAAACTCGAGCTCGCGCGCAAGCATGGGAAGCGCTCGCGCGAGCTGGCCCGCTTCTTTACCGACAGTCTCGCCTCGGAAGCGCGCGGCGCCGCGCTCGATGGGAACCCCTCGCTCGCGTGGGAGCTCTCGCAGGCGGCGGCGCGACTCTCGCCAGGCCAACCGGAGGCTTTTCCCGCGGAGTCCCTGCTCTCCTCGAAGGATCTCCCCGATGTTCTCCGCCGAATGCGCGACCACACAGCGAGGGAGCGGGCTCTCGAGGAGGTCCGCGCGCGGCGAGAGGATTGGGAGCCGATCTTCGCGGCGCGGTTTCTCGAGGAGGAGGACCAGCGGGTGCTGGCGGCCCTCTCCACCGCCCTCGCGGAGCGGCCCGAGCGACGTGAAGAAATCGTTCGCCGCATCCTTCGTTCTCCTCGGAACGCCCCGCGGGCCTTCCTGTGGCTCGCCGAGCGACTCGAGAAGGAGAAAGCCGTAGCAGAAAGCCAGCCGTCCGCTCTCTTCCACGCGCTGCTCGATGCGCTTCGTCAGGACGAGTTCGCGGCGATCCGCGCCCGTGTCAAGGCGCTCTTCGAGCCGGGGGGGCTCGCCGTCTCGCTCGTCCGTCGCGTGGCGACCGAGGAGGAGGCGCGCGAGCTCTCGGTCGCGCTCTCGCGGGCCGGCGGGTTGGAGGAACACCGGCGCGGCACGGTCCGCGAAGCTCTCTTCATGAAGTATCCGTCGCTCCGCGCGCCGGCGGCAAACTTCCTCTACGCGACGCCCGAGGCGATCGAGGCACGCCGCGACGAGCTCGCGCGCCTGAAGCAGGTCGAGCTTCCGGCGAACGCCGAGGCGATGAAGGCCGCCAAGGAACATGGCGACCTGAAGGAGAACTTCGAGTACCACGCGGCCCGCCAGAAACACGAGTACCTCTCTGCCCGCATCGCGGGTCTGGCCGACCATCTCTCGCGAACGCGCGCGCTCGACGCGTCGCGGATCGACGTTTCCGAGGTCCGTGTGGGAACCCGGGTTCTCCTGCGGACGGTCGAGACCGGCCGCGACGTGAGCGCGACGATTCTCGGGCCGTGGGACTCGCACCCGGAGGAAAACGTGTATTCGTACGAGTCGGAGTTCGCGATGGGTCTTCTCGGGAAGAAGGTGGGGGAGCGAGTCCGGTCACCCGAGGGGGAGGCGGAGATCGTATCGATCGCGCCGTGGAAGTAAATAACTGTCGTTCCGAGGAGCGGAGTGACGAGGAATCTGGTCCCCTTCCCGAAAGGGCACAGATCCCTCGCTTCGCTCGGGATGACAACAGGCATGACAGAATCGGGGCCCCAAAACACTCTCGAGGAGGTCATCTTGAAGAACCGATCCGTTCGCGCTCTCGTCGGGCTCGCGCTCGCAACCTTCCCGGCAGTCGCCCTCTCGGCGAGTCTCCAGGCCGACATAGTCAACGAGCTCACGGCCGTCGAGAAGAAGCTCGTCGGCCTCGCCGAGGCCACCCCCGCCGAAAAATTCGGCTGGCGTCCGGCTGAAGGCGTCCGCTCCGTCAGCGAGGTCTACATGCACGTCGTCGGCGCCAACTTCATGCTGCCCACGATGATCGGCGCAAAGATGCCCGAAGGCGTCACCCGCGACATGGAGAAGACGGTGACGGAAAAGGCGAAGGTCGTCGACACACTCAAGAAGTCGTTCGAACACACGCGCAAGGCGGTCGCGGCCGTCCCGGACGCCGACCTCGACAAGAAGGTCAAGTTCTTCGGCACGGAGAAGGCCGAGCGCGAGCTGCTCATGATCCTGCTGAACCACGCGCACGAGCACCTGGGCCAGTCGATCGCGTACGCCCGGATGAACGGGGTTGCGCCTCCGTGGTCGGAAGGACCGCCCCCGATGCCCGAGAAAAAGGCCGCGGCGCCGAAGAGCTAGACGCAAGCGCGTGAGCTCATCCGGCGTCGTCCCGCGCATTCTCCACGCCGAGCTCTCGGAGTATCGGCGGCAGCTGCGCGAGGTTCGCGCCGACGCGGAGAAGCTCGTCGAGGGTTTGAGCGACGCGCAGTTCAATTGGAGCTCCGCGCCCGGCCGGTGGTCGATCGCTGAGTGCCTCGATCACCTGAACTCCGGCTGGAAGGTCCTGCCCAAGTTCGACCGGAAAATCGCCTCGGCGACGGAGCAGGGGTTACGCGGAGAGGGCCCCTACCGGCATCCGCTTCTCGGACGTCTTTACGTGCGCCTCGTGGAGCCGCCGCCGAAAATCCGCGCCCGCTCGCCGAAAGCGTATGTTCCGAAACCGAACCAACCGCTCGCCGCGGTCGCGCCGCGCTTCCTCGAGCTCCAGGACGAGATCATCCGTCGCGTGATCGCGGCCGACGGCCTCGACCTCGGCGGGGTCCGGATGTCCTCACCAATCAGCCGCCGGTTCCGGATGTCGCTCGGACAGTGGTTCGCGTTTCTCGCGGCGCACGAGCGCCGGCACCTCTGGCAGGCATGGCAGGTGCGAAAACACCCCGGGTTCCCCGCGCAGCCAGCGTCGATCTAGTCGAGGGCGCGGTCCCCCCGGCTTCAACGGAGCGGGCGTCGCTTCACTGCGCCCCGGCCATCGGATCGATCTGGCCGCGGTGGCACGTCGAACAACTGATGGCGCGCTCCTCCGGTTTGCTGTCCAGATTGTGCATGCTCCTCAGCCGCTCGTTGATCATCCGGTGCATGACCGCCATCTCGCGCGCCGCGCGCTTCGGACGCTTGTCGTCGCTCGAGAAGTCCAGCTCGACGTGGCAGTGCAGGCACGAAACGCCGAGCGCGCGACTGTAGCCGGCATTCATGATCCGAAGAAATCGGCCCGCCGGCACCTCCTTGAGCCACTGGACGTTCTTGAAGACCTGGTCGGCCGGTTCGTTCTCGTGGCCCGCGATCCGAGCGGCGATCTGCTTTGCGAACCGGTCGTTGGTTTCCTGGTTCGGGTTCTGCATCGGCGTAGCCCCCGTGGGCATGGCTGAGGTCGCGGGCGCCGCGGGGGCCGGCTGTGCCGCCGGAGCCGTTTCGGGTTGCGGGGCGGTTCCGCATCCCGGGGTAGTGAGGAGAAAAAGGGCGCAGGCGATCCTCATCGCATCCTCCTTGATCGTAGCGGCCGACTGATGAAACAGTCTCTCACTCGCTCGGAGGAAGCATGCAAGCCTTCTCGTCCGTATGGCGCCGGGTCGGAGCCGCGTTCTGCGTCGCAGTGGTCGGCGCCTGCGCGAACGTCGGCAGCCGTCCGCCCGTCGAGCCCGGCCCGTTCCGGGCTGCCGACCTCGTCGAAATCGTGAAACTCGATTCTGCGATCCGCCTCGACGTCCGCTACGCGACCCCGAACAACTTCACGGGCCGCACCGTGTATCGCGAGGCGCGCGCCTTCCTGCAACGCCCGGCGGCCGAGGCGCTCGTGCGAGTGAACGGGGCGCTCGCGCCAAAAGGCTACGGTCTCCTCGTCTTCGACGGGTACCGACCGTGGTCGGTGACGAAGCTCTTCTGGGAGATCACACCCCAGGACAAGCGGGACCGGGGCTTCGTCGCCAACCCGGCGAAAGGCTCGAAGCACAACCGCGGCGCGGCCGTCGACCTGTCGATGTACGAGCTCACGAGCGGCCGCGAGGTCCCGATGCCGAGCCCGTACGACGAGTTCTCCGACCGCGCCGATCCGGACTACGCGGGCGGGACCGCGGA
>CAJDUI010000027.1_pt1 | contig 21636 bp, 16 predicted proteins | sample 7390031 | NCBI WGS metagenome assembly CAJDUI01 (sample SAMEA7055675, study PRJEB34461) | soil metagenome | biome: terrestrial ecosystem; feature: Peninsula; material: soil | place: Antarctica | collected 2016 | reverse complement strand
CGTTGACGGCGACCACCGGAAACCGCAGGACGCCGGCCTGCTCCATCGCCCGCAGGCGGATCACGCCGGTCGTCGTCTCCTCGGTCCCGCCGACGACCCCCTCGATCAGGTCGCGCCGCTGCTCGGGGGTGAGCTGGGCGGCCCACTGGCGGATGACGGGGTCCACCTCCGAGTCTTTTCCGAGCGCGAGGAAGAGCAGTGTCGAGACGAGGTCCGCCCCGTCGTCCATCGTGATGTTGGGCCGGTGCGCGAGCGAGGCGCGGATGTGCTCGTAGTACGTCGCGTGGTCCTCCCCCTTGATCGCATAGACGGACACGCCGTAGTCCGTCACGAGGGCGGCGGCGACGTCGTCCTGCGTCGAGAGGGGGTTGGAAGCGCACAGCACGAGGTCGGCTCCGCCGGCCACGAGCGTACGGGCCAGGTTGGCCGTCTCCGTCGTGACGTGGAGGCACGCGGACATGCGCACCCCCGCCAGCGGCTTTTCCTTGTCGAAGCGCTCCCGGATTTGCCGGAGCACGGGCATGCTCTCCTCGGCCCATCCGATGCGCAGGCGGCCCCGATCGGCCAGCGCGGCGTCGCGGATGTCGGCCTTGGGCGCAGTCTCGACTGCGGTCTTCATCGCGCCACCTCCTCGGCAACGGCCACGGGAGTCAGGCCCGCCGCGCGTGCCAGATCCGCTGCCTTGTCCGTCTTTTCCCAGGTGAAGTTGGGCAGGTTGCGGCCGAAGTGGCCGAAGGCCGCCGTGGCCTTGAAGATCGGCCGGCGCAGGTTGAGCGATTCGATGATGCCCTTAGGTGTGAGCCGGAAGTGCTCCCGCACGAGCTCCACGAGGCGCTCCTCCGGAAGCCGTCCGGTTCCGTAGGTCTCCACGTGCACCGAGACCGGGTCCGCCACGCCGATCGCATAGGCGAGCTGGATGAGGACGCGGTCGGCGAGGCCGGCGGCGACGAGGTTCTTCGCGACGTACCGGGCCATGTACGCGGCCGACCGGTCGACCTTCGTCGGGTCTTTACCCGAGAAGGACCCGCCGCCGTGGGGGGCGCTGCCTCCGTACGTGTCCACGATGATCTTGCGCCCCGTCAGCCCCGAGTCCCCCTGGGGGCCGCCGATGACGAACCGGCCGGTGGGGTTCACGTGGAACTTGGTCTGCCGCGTGAGGAGCTCCGGCGGGATGACCTTCTTGATCACCTCTTCGATGATCGCTTCCTTCAGGTCGGGATGCTTGATCGCTTCGGCGTGCTGGGTCGAGACGACGACGGCTTCGACGCCGATCGGCCGTCCCGCGTCGTACTCCACGGTCACCTGGGACTTGCCGTCGGGCCGCAGGAAATCCATCTCTCCCTTGCGGCGGGCTTCCGAAAGCCGCTGCACGAGGCGGTGCGCCAGGGTGAGCGGCAGGGGCATCAGCTCTTCGGTCTCGCGCACCGCGAAGCCGAACATCATCCCCTGGTCCCCGGCGCCTCCGGTGTCCACTCCCTGAGCGATGTCCTTGGACTGCGGATCGATCGAGGAGATCACGGCGCAGGTCTCGTAGTCGAAACCGAACTTCGCGCGCGTGTACCCGATCTCCTTGATCGTTTCGCGGACCACGGAGGGAAAGTCCACGTAGGTCTTCGTCGTGATCTCCCCGGCGATGAAGGCGAGGCCGGTCGTCACGAGCGTTTCGCACGCCACGCGCCCCATCGGGTCGTCGCGCAGGACCGCGTCGAGGATGGCGTCGGAAATTTGATCAGCGATCTTGTCGGGATGCCCTTCGGTGACAGACTCCGAGGTGAAGTAGTGTTTTCCGTTCTGAAGCATCAAGCTCTCCTTAGAGGCGGTGCGGTGGGTGGTGACGAAAGCGTCGTGACGAAACGGGGAGGCTACCATTTTGGGCGCCAGCGGTCAAAGCGGCCGTGCCCGCAGCGGCCCGCACCGGGTGGCACTAACGGCATAGAGAAACAGCACGTTTCGGCCATAGTCGCGCCGCCGGACGAGCGTCAGGCCGTCGAGCTCGGGAGCGGAGGTCCCGCTGTCTCTCTGGAGTATGAAGACCCCGCCGGGAGCGAGGAGCGACGCGAGCGTCTCCCCGGCCTCCCCCGAGAGCTCGAGCGCATAAGGCGGGTCGCTGAAGACGAGGTCGAACTGCTCTCCGGCGTCTCGCAAGGCGCGCAGCGCTCCGCGATCCGGCCCTTCCAGGAGCAGGACCGATTCCGGCGCCACCCCGAGCCGGTGGAGGGTCCGCCGGAGCGGTTCCGCGTCTTCCTCGACGAGAACGACGCGCGACGCGCCGCGGGACGCCGCCTCGAGGCCGACCGCCCCGCTTCCGGCGTAGAGGTCGAGAAAGCGGGCTCCGGGGACGCTGTCCTGCAGCATGGAGAAGAGGGCCTCCCGCGCGCGCGACGAGGTCGGGCGGGACTGCGCCGGGACCTCGAGCTTCCTCCCCTTCCATTGCCCCGCGATGATGCGGACCGTCGTCGTCATTCCGGCGGCGAGAACTGGAAGCGCAGCTCTTCGACCTTCATGTAGAACCGGTAGGGCTCGGACACACCTTCCAGCTCCGCGTGACCGGCGTGGACGCCGAGCACCCGGAAGGCGGCGCCGTCGAACCGTTTCAGGACGGTCCCCGGGACGAGGCGCTCGGCCGCAAAGCGGGAGGCGGGCGGAATGGGATTCGTAAAGAGGGACTTGAGTCCCTCGAGCGCCGAACGCAGCTGCGACGCATCGTGCGAGAGAGCCGAGAACTCGTCGAAGCGGACCCGCTTGCGGGAGCCGTCGGGCCGCACGAGCTGCACCTGAGAATGCGCGGTCCAGTCGCCGCTCACCTTCGAGCGGAAATCCTCCGGCAGATCCCAGAACTCCGCCCGGGCGAAGTAAGCGCAATAGAAGGAGAGCTCGTTGACGGGAAGCGTCTGGCGGCGGACTTCCTCCTGGCCCGATCGGCTCGTCTTCCACACGAGCATCCGGTCGGCGAAGACGGTCAGCCGCTCGTACCCTTCCTTGGACTGCCGGACCCACTCCACACAGAACGTCGGCGCGGCAGGCGGCTTTTCTGCGGCCAAGAGCGCCGCGGCGGCCGCGAGGAAGACCACGGCGATGACAGCCCGTCTCACGGCTTCTGTTTCCATGCGGCGAGCGCGAACGCCAGCTCCTCCTCCGCCGATATCCGGCCGTCCTGCCGCGCGGAGAGAGTTCGCGCAAGGGCCTGGCCGATCGCAGGGCCGGGAGAGGCGCCCGCGCGCAGGAGGTCCCGCCCGGCGATCGAGAGCGCCGCGGGGCGCGCCGTCCGCCGGTCGAGCGCGATGCGCTCCCGCGATCCCAGACATGCCGACGCCGCGATCGTTTCTTCGAGACCGAGCCGAGGCAGGGCGGCCCGCCCGGCCGTGTCGCGGACCGACAGCCCGCGCAAGGCCGCGAGCGTGGCGGGCCACGTATTCAGCCGATCGGCGTCGCGCCCCGGAAGATTCAGGCGGCCGGCGAGCTGGGATGCCTGTGCGGTATCTAACCCGGCGGACCAGACCAGGAGATAAACCAGCCATCCCGCATTGGACCCGACCGCGGCCTTCTCCGCGCGCCGAAGGCGGCGGAGTGTCTCCGGCGAGCTCGAAAGAGCCGGGTGGAGGGCGGCGTGGAGTCCCAGGGCAGTGAGGCAAGAGACCGCCCCGGCGCGATCGGGCTCGGCGAACAGCTTCTCGATCTCCCGCCGCAGGCGGTCCGCGGAGACCGCCCCGAAGGCGCCCGATTCGAGAGACTTTCGGATGGCGCGCCGGGTCCCCGCCGCGATGGTGAAGCCGAACCTGTTGGCGTAGCGGGCGGCCCGGAAGGCTCGTGTCGGATCGTCCAGAGCGGAGCCCTTGTGGAGAAACCGGATCTTCCCATCCCGCAGGTCCGCGCGGCCTCCTTCCGGATCGAGAACCTGCGGCTGGAACCCCGGGGTCAGGCGCAGCGCCAGCGCGTTGATCGTGAAGTCGCGCCGCGCGAGGTCCTCGCGGATTCCGGCGGGACGGACGCTGGGGAGCGCGCCGGGCCGCTCGTAGGTTTCGGAGCGCGCCGCGGCAACGTCCACGCGCGAGCCGCCCGGAAGCGTCAGCGTGGCCGTGCGAAATCGGGCATGCACGACGATCTCCGCGCCGCAGAGTCCGGCGAGCGCCCGCGCGAAGGACGGTCCGTCGCCTTCCACGGTCAGGTCGACGTCGCCGACGGACCGCCCCAGCAGCAGGTCGCGCACTGGCCCGCCGACGAGATAGAGCGGCTCGCCCCTTTTTTGCGAGACCCGGCGCGCGGCATTCACGATCGCGCGCTGGCCCGGATCGAGCGCCGCCAGAACCCGGGTCTTCTCCAGGGCGTCGGCCACGGGGCGGCGGCGAGGCCCCAAGTGGTCACCTACTCGTAGACGTACTCGACCGAGTCTTCGCCCGCGAGCGCCCGGATCTCGCTGGTCAGCCGGGGGGAAGGCGCGATACGCATCGAGTCGGCAGTCTTCAGCGTGGCCTCGAACTCCCCAGGCCGGAAGAGGCGCAGCGAGACGGGCGTCGTGCCGGGATGGAGGCGCAAACGCTCCTGCAGTCGCGCGAGGACCTTCTCGTCGGCCATCGCCAGGTTGACGCGGATCTTCATCTCGCGTGCCCAGCGTTCGTGGATTCCCTCGAGGGGGGTCATCTCGGAAACGGTCAGCTCGATCCCGGCCCCTTGTTCCCGCGGGATTCCCGTGACGAGGACCGGAAGGTCGGTCCGCACCCACGAACCGACCTTTTCGTAGAGACTGGCGAAGACGCAGACGGAAATGCTTCCCGTCGTGTCCTCGAGGGTCGCCTTGAGCATCGTCTTGCCCTCGTTGACCCCCTTTTTGATCTTCTGCCGCTTCAGGTTCACCAGAACGCCCGCCAGCCGGACGGTTTTGTCCACCCGCGCGGGCAACTCGGCGATCTTTGCCTCGGCGAAGCGGTCGATCTCCTCGGTGAAGCGCGTCAGCGGATGGCCCGTGACGTAGAAGCCCAGAACGTCCTTCTCCCCCTTGAGCCGGTCGTCGAGGGACCACTCCGGCGCTTCCGGGAAACCGTCCAGGGAGAGACCTCCCTCCTCGGCCTCCCCCGTGAAGAGGGAGGATTGGCCGAGCTCGACCTCCTCGCGCAGCCGGGCCGCGCGGGCCACGACGCGTTCCGACGCGGCCGCCAGGGTGGCCCGGTTCTTCCCCAGCGAGTCAAACGCCCCGGCGCAGATGAGCGCGTCGAGGGTGCGCTTGTTGACGAGCTTGGAGTCCAGGCGGCAGGCGAAATCGGTGAAGGAGGCGAAGGGGCCCTTCTCCCTCTCACGCAGCATCTCCTCGGCGGCCTGTTCCCCGACCCCCTTGATCGCCGCGAGGCCGAAGCGGATGGAGGGGCCGACGCCCGTGAAGTTCTTGCGCGACTCGTTGATGTCTGGGGGCAACACGGAAATGCCCATCTCGACGCAGTCGCTGATGACCTTGACGATCCCGTCGGTGGACCCGATCTCGGCCGAGAGCGTCGCCGCGAGGAAGTCGACCGGGTAATGCGCCTTCAGGTACGCCGTCTTGTAAGCGACCAGGGCGTAGGCCACCGCGTGTGCCTTGGGGAAACCGTAGCGCGCGAAGGGCTCGATGAGACCCCAGAGCTCCAGCGCCTTCTTCTTCGGCGTGCCGTGCTCGATGCAGCCCCGGATGAACTTCTCCCCTTCGGCGACCATGATCTCGCGCTTCTTCTTGCCGATCGCCTTTCGGAGGAGGTCGGCCTCCGCCAGCGAGTAGCCGGCCACGCGCTGGGCGATACGCATGACCTGCTCCTGATAGACGAGGATCCCGAGCGTCTGCTCCAGGATCGGCTCGAGCTCCGGCAGCGGGTAGCTGATCTTGCTCGTTCCAGTCCGGCGCCGCACGTAATCCTCGACCGTTCCCGCGTCGAGGGCCCCGGGACGGTAGAGGGCGTTGAGGGCCGGGAGATCCGCGAAGACGCGGGGTTTGGCGCGGCGCAGGAGATCGCGCATTCCGCCCGAGTCGAACTGGAAGACGCAGGCCGTCTTGCCGGCACGGAAGAGCTCGTAAGTCGGCTCGTCGTTGAGCGGCACGTTGTCGAGGTCGGGTGCCGTCCCCTCGCGCGCCCGGATGGCGTCCCGGGTGGCCTCGATGATGTCGAGCGTGATCAGCCCGAGAAAATCGATCTTGAGGAGCCCCATTTTCTCGACCGCATTCATGTCGAACTGGGTCGTGATTTCGTCCTTGCTGGTGCGGTAAAGCGGGAGGTACTCGGTGATCGGGCGCGGCGCGATGACCACGCCCGCCGCGTGCATCCCGGCATGTCGCGAGAGCCCCTCGAGGCGCTCCGCGATCCGCACGACCTTCGCGGCGGTTTCGTCCGTCTCGAGGAGCTCCTTGAGGCCCGGGGATTCGCGCAGCGCCTTCTCGAAGTTCACGTCTGGCCCGTCCGGGACGAGCTTGGCGATGCGGTCGCCGACGGCCACGGGCAGCGAGAGCACCCGGGCGACGTCGCGCACGGCGAGCTTCGGCTTGAGCTGCGAGAAGGTGACGATCTGCGCGACGTTCTCGCGCCCGTACTTGCGGGTGACGTACTCGATCACCTCGCCCCGGCGTGCCTGGCAGAAGTCGATGTCGATGTCGGGCATCGAGATGCGTTCCGGATTCAAAAACCGTTCGAAGAGCAGGTCGTAACGGAGAGGGTCGATCTCCGTGATCCGAAGCGCCCAGGCCACCATGGATCCCGCCGAGCTGCCCCGCCCCGGGCCGACGGCGATCCCCTTGTCGCGGGCGTACTGGATGAAGTCGGACACGATCAGGAAGTACGAGGGAAAACCCATGTTCTCCACGACCGAGATCTCGTACTCCAGCCGCTCGCGATACTTTTCGGGCGGGATGGGGATCCGGCCGGCGCGGAAGTGCGGCTCCATGGCGGCCAGCCGGCGCTCGAGGCCTTCGCGGGCCTGCGACCCGAAGTACTCCGCCGGGGTGAGCCCGGGAGGGGCGGCGAACGTCGGCAGGTGCAGACCTTCCGTGTCGAACGTGACAGCGCAGCGCTCGGCGACGGCCACCGTGTTGGTGACCGCCTCCTCGGACCAGTTGGCGAACCGCGCCCTCATCTCCTGCGGTGTCTTCACGTAGAACTCGTCGTTGTAGAAGCGCATCCGGCGCTCGTCCTCGAGCGTCTTGCCCATTCCGATGCAGAGGAGGACCTCGTGGGCGAACGCATCGTCGCGCCGCAGGTAGTGGCTGTCGTTCGTCGCCACCATCTCGGCGCCGGTGTCGGCAGCGAGCCGGACGAGCTCCGGCAGGATCTCCGTCTGCTTCGGCAGCCCGTGGTCCATCAGCTCGATGAAGAAGTTGTCCTTCCCGAAGATTTCCTGGTACTCGAGGACCGTCCGGCGCGCCGCCTGCGGGTTCCCGCGAGAGAGCGCGCCCGCGACCTCACCCTTCAAACACCCGGAAAGCGCGACGAGCCCCTCCGCGTGCTCCCGCAGGAGCGTCTTGTCCATCCGCGGTCGGTGATAGAAGCCGGTCAGATAAGCCTCCGAGACCAGCTTCACGAGGTTCCGATAGCCGGCCTGCGTCGCGGCGAGGATGGTCAGGTGATAGGCGTAACCCTCGCCCGACTCGCTCGAAGCCTGCGCATCTTTGTCGCGCCGGTCCCCCGGCGCGATGTATGCCTCGACGCCCAGGATCGGCCGGACGCCGTTCTTCAACGCCTCGTGGTAGAAGGCGAACGCGCCGAACATATTGCCGTGGTCGGTGACCGCGACCGCCGGCATCTCGAGTTCGCGGATCCTCCGGCAGAGCTCCCCGATTCGGTTCGCGCCGTCCAGAAGTGAGTACTGAGTGTGGAGGTGAAGGTGGACGAAATCGGCCGGCACCTTTAGATTCTAGTCCCAACCCTCACCCTGGCCCTCTCCCGGAGCCGGCCGCGGCAAGCTCGAGTGCGCGCCTTCGCGCTCGACGATCGCCTTCCCGCGCTTTCGCGTCGGCCGCGACGCCTCCCCCTTCGGCCCCCGAGAGTCGTGTGGGTCAGGTAGAGCTTTCCGCTCGAGTTCAGCGCCTCCACGAGCTGCCGGTTGATCGCGTCCCCTCCGACGTGCCGGAAGCAGACAAGGTTCAAAGGCGCGGGGGCGGCGAGCTCGAAGCGGTCGGACTTCTCGACCCACGACCGCAACTTCTGCGCGAGCTCGACGTGTCGCCGCACGTGGCGCTGGAGGCCTTCGACGCCGTAGTGGCGGATCACGAACCAGAGCTTCAGTGCCCGGAATCTGCGGCCGAGCGGGATGTGCCAGTCCCGGTAGTCGAGGACGGCGCCGGACTCGGTCGCCTTGTTACGCAGGTATTCGGGCAAGACCGAGAGCGTACGGATCAGGGCCGCGCGGTCCGCCACCCAGAAGGCGTCGCAGTCGAAGTTCGTGAACATCCACTTGTGCGGGTTGAAACAGTAGCTGTCGGCGAACTCGACGCCATCCTGGATCCAGCGGAATTCGGGGCACAGGGCAGCCGTGCCCGACATCGCCGCGTCCACGTGGAGCCACATCCCCTCCTCGCGGCAGATGCGCCCGATCGCGGAAACCGGGTCGATCGCGTTCGACGAAGTCGAGCCAACGGTCGCGCAAACGAAGGCGGGGACCTTTCCCGAGCGGCGGTCCTCGGTGATGGCGCGAGCAAGGGCGTCGGGGCGCATGGCGAAATTCTCATCGACCTCGACGAGCCTCAGGTTCTCGCGCCCGAGCCCGGCGACCTTCACCGCCTTCTCGATCGAGGAGTGCGCCTGCGTCGAGGCGTACGCCGTCAGCCGGCCGTCCGCGCCGGTCTCGTTCGCCCGGAAGCCGGTCGCGCGTTCCCGCGCCGCCAGCAGCGCGCACAGGGACGCGCTCGACGCTGTGTCCTGGATCACGCCGCCGCCCGTCCCGTCTGAGCGGAACTTCGGCGGGAGGCCGAGCATGCCGACGAGCCAGTCGAGCACGTGGGTCTCGAGCTCCGTGCATGCAGGGCTCGTCGACCAGAGCATGCCCTGCACCCCGAGCCCGGCCGAGAGGAGCTCTCCCAGGATCGACGGGCCCGAATTGTTCGACGGAAAGTACGCGAAGAAGTTCGGTGACTGCCAGTGCGTGATGCCCGGGAGAATGAGCCGGTCCACGTCGTCGAGCATCGCCTCGAACGGCTCCCCCACAGTCGGCGGATCGGCCGGGAGCTTCGAGCGGATCTCTCCCGGTTCGACCTGCGAAAGGACCGGGAAGCTCTCCACTCGCTCCAGGTAGTCCGCGATCCAGTCGACGACCGCGCGGCCGTGCCGGCGGAAGTCTTCGGGAGTCATGTGGGAGCCGGGGGGAGCGGTCATCCGTCGGCCCGAGGCGGAGGGGAACCGCTCACTCCCACTCGATCGTCGCGGGGGGCTTCGACGTGACGTCGTAGACGACGCGGTTGATGCCCCGGACGGTGCCGACGATCCGCCGCGCGATTGCGTCGAGAACCTCGTGCGGCATCCGGAACCAGTCGGCGGTCATGAAGTCCGTGGTCTGCACGGCGCGGACGGCGACGACATAGTCGTGGGTGCGGCTGTCGCCCATCACCCCGACCGATTTGACGGGCAGAAGGACGGCGAACGCCTGCGCGATCGCGTCGTAGAGGCCGGCCGCGCGGATCTCCTCGAGGACGATCTCGTCGGCCTTCTGGAGGAGCGCGACCTTCTCCCGCGTGACGGGTCCGGGGATCCGCACGGCGAGGCCCGGGCCGGGGAACGGGTGCCGGGAGAGAAACTCCTCCGGCAGCCCGAGCTCGGCCCCGAGCCGGCGCACCTCATCCTTGAAGAGCTCCCGGACCGGCTCGATGAGCTCGAGCCCGAGCTTCTCCGGCAGCCCCCCGACATTGTGGTGCGTCTTGATCACCGCGGATGGTCCCTTGATCGACATCGACTCGATGACGTCGGGATAGAGAGTGCCCTGTGCGAGGAAACGCGCGTCCGGGATGTCGCGGGCCTCGCGCTCGAAGACCTCGATGAAGGCGCGGCCGATGGCGCGCCGCTTCTCCTCAGGATCCTCGACGCCCTCGAGGCGCGAGAAGAAGAGGTCCGAAGCGTCCACGGTACGGATCGCGACGCCGAGCCGGCCGAACGCCTCCTCGACCTCGCGGCGCTCCCTCGCTCGGAGGAGTCCGTGATCCACGAGGATCGGGTGAACGCGGTCACCCAGCGCTTCCCGCAGGAGGAGCGCCGTGACCGCGGAGTCCACGCCCCCCGAGAGCGCGCAGACGACGGCCCCGTCCGGGGCCTGGCGGCGGATCGCCTCGACCCTCTCGTGCCGGAAGGACTCCATCGTCCAGTCCGGCTTGACACCGCACGCGCGAAAGAGAAAGTTCTCGAGGATCGCGGTTCCGTGCTCCGTGTGGCGGACCTCCGGGTGGAACTGAAGGCCGTAGAGCTTCCGGTCCGGGTCCTCGAACGCGGCGACCGGCGTCCGGTCGGTCGAGGCGGTCACGCGAAAGCCGGGAGGCGGTTTCACAACGGAATCGCCATGGTTCATCCAGACGATCTGCCGCGGGTCGAGGCCGGCGAACAGCTCGGAGTCGGTGGAGAGGGAGGCGACCGCGCGGCCGTACTCGCGACCGGTCGCCCCGCGGACCTCTCCCCCGCCGGTATGCGCCATCCACTGCATCCCGTAGCAGAGCCCGAGCACCGGGACTCCGAAGACGCGCGGGTCCGTCCCGGGCAGAGGCGCGCCCTCTTCGTACACGCTCTGCGGACCGCCGGAGAGGATGATGCCTGCCGGGTTCCACTTCCGGATCGCCTCCTCCGACTCGTCGGGCGGGAGGACGACGGAAAAGACGCGCGAGTCGCGGACGCGCCGCGCGATCAGCTGCGTGTACTGCCCCCCGAAGTCGAGGACGACGATCGACGGGCCGCTCGCGGTCAGGTTTTCTCCGCGCGGGCGACGACCGACGCCGGTACCGCAAACAGGAACGCCGGAACAGTGGCAAGGCCCGCGCCGAGAAACGGCGCGAACGCGACGAGGAGCGGCGTGACGAGCGCCCCGGGCGCATAGGCGCGCGCGAGCCGGTCGCCGCCGAGGACGAGCGCCGCCACGCTCACGAGATACAGCGCGGGGAAAGCCTTGCGGAACGCCCGGTCGAAAGCGGAGCGCGCGACCGGTCGGCGAGGGCCGTAGAGCGCCGTCTCGGCAGCCGCGATACAGAGAACGAAGAGAAGGGAGACGAGGTAGAGGGGCAGGAAGAAAACGAGCGACTGCTCGAGGAATCGGAACTCCGGCGTCGAACGGGTGCCCGAGTCCGCGCCCCACGCCTCGAAGAAGGGGTACGTCCCGAAACCCGCGTCCTGCCGGCCGTGGGTGAGGAGGAATAGAAGGACGCCGAGGAGGAACGCGGAAGGAAGGAGAAAGGCGGTGTGCCGGAAGAACATTAACCGTCCCATTCTAAGCTGCCCGCCGCGGGAGCGGCTATCCTTCGCCGCAGTGACGCTCCGCAAGTCCACCAGGATCTGGCTCGCGATCCTCGCGGCCGCGATCGTCCTCCTTGCGATCGACGGCGGCTCCGATCGTCTCGGCTTCCTCGGCGGCCTGGCCGGACTCGCCGCGCTTGCCGCGTGCTTCGTGCTTTTCTTTCGCTCGGTCGCCGCGCTCTTCCGGCTCATCGTCCGCCGGCTGACGCTCCGACTCGCCTTTTCCTACTTCCTGATCGGTATCGTGCCCATCCCGCTCCTGACGCTCCTCCTCGCGGCCACCGGGTACGTGCTCGCATTCCAGTTCGTGGGCGGCCGCTTAAAGAGAGAGCTCGTCGCCGTGGCCGAGGAGACGTCGGAGAAGACTCCCGGCGTCCGTGCCGTCGAGATCCGCGACGGCAAGGTCGTTCGGTCGCCGTTTGCCGCTATCGCGGGCGGCACACCCGCCCCGTGGGCAGCGTCGGCCGAGACTCCGCGGTTCGTCGTGGAGGGGGAGCAGATCTGGCTCGCGACGGACTCTCTCCCGGCGGGGAACGGGACGATCCACTTCCTCTCTCTCGAAGACCGCGCCGTACTTCAACGGATCGCGGACCGCACCGGGTACGTGGTGCAGGCCGAGCAGGGAGAGGAGTCCCGCCGGGGCCGCGGAATGCAGATCGAGATGGGCGACCGCCCGGACAGGGCGGACAAGGACGCCGACGACGAGGACGACGCCGTGAGGCCGCGCTCGCGGCCCGAGCCGGGGAAGACGTGGCGCGACAAGGAGTTCGTCCTCGGGGTCTACATGGCTCGTCCGATCGCCTCCACCACCCCGAAGAGAGCGGACTCCGACAGCATCGTGACGGTGATCGGCCACACGTCGCCGAGGCTCCTCTACGAGGAGCTATTCTCGAACTGGGTCCCCGGAGCCGGAAAGATCGCCACCGGCGTCATCCTGGGCCTCGCCCTCTCGCTCCTCTTCGTGTACCTCGTCGCGCTCGCTCTCGCTTTCGCCCTCGTCGCGACGCTCGCGCGAAACGTCAACCGCATGAGTCGCGCCGCGGCGGCCATCCGGAGCGGAGACTTCTCCGTCCGCGTGAACTCGAAGTCGCGGGACCAGATCGGCGACCTCGCGCGGTCTTTCGACGGGATGGCGTCGTCGATCGAGCGTCTCATGATCGAGACCGCGCGCAAGGAGCGGCTCGAGGCGGAGATCGCGGTCGCGCGGACGATCCAGCAGAAGCTGCTGCCGCCGGCCGAAGCGCACGTGTCGGGAGTTCGCGTGCTCGCGCACGTGCAGTCGGTCGCAGAGATCGGCGGCGACTACTACGACTATCTGCCAACGCCGGACGGACGTCTCGCCGTCGTGGTCGGGGACGTCTCGGGGCACGGGCTGCCGACCGGGCTTCTCGTTGCGATGGCCAAGGCAGCGCTTGCCACGCTCATCGAAACCGGCTTTACCGGATCCCGTCTGTTCGCGCGGTTGAACGACTTGATTCACCGCTCGACCGACTCGCGCAGCTACATGACGCTCGCGCTCCTCGTCTACGACTCCGCGACCCATCGCGGAGAGTTCACGAACGCGGGACAGCTGGCGCCGTACCGGATTTCTGGATCGACCGTCGACTCTCTCTCACTGCCCTCCTATCCGCTCGGCATCACGGAGCGCCCCGAGTTTCCGACACGAACGTGGGAGTTCAGCTCCGGCGAGCGACTCGTGTTCCTGACCGACGGGCTCGTGGAGTGCCTGAGCTCCGCGGGCGAGCCGTTCGGCTTCGAGCGGCTCGAGGCGATCCTGCAGCGCGAGGCGGGCTCGGGCGCGGAGGCGCTGCGCGACGCGATCCTCTCGGAGGTCGAGAGATGGACCGGAGGCTCCCCCTCCGACGACGACCGCACGCTCGTGATCGTGACGCTAGACTAGGGGGGCAATCCTCCCGCTTCGAAAGACACTAAGGAGAACTCCCATGAGACGCGCTCCCTTCGCGGCCGGCCTGCTCGTTCTCGCTTCCCCGTTCGCCATGGCGCAGACGTCGCCCTTCGTGGACGAGAAGACGGAAAGGCTTCTGACGAACGAGCTCTCCGGCGACCGCGCGTTCGAGCACATGCGGATCACGACGCAGTGGCACAAGCCGGGCGGCTCGGAGGGTTTCTTCGCGGTCGCCCGGTACGTCCTCGAGAAGGCGAAGGAAGCGGGCCTCGAGGACATCCGATGGATCGACCAGAAGGCGGAGTCCCTCTCGTGGACGTGCCGGAGCGGCGAGGCGTGGCTTCTCGAGGGGGACGGGGCGGACGCAAAGGAGACGAAGCTCACGTCCGTCGCGGCGGTAGGCACTTCCGTCGCCGATTACTCGCGCTCCGCGAACGTCACGGCGGAGATCGTCGACGTCGGAGCCGGAGATCGCGCCGCGGACTACCGCGGACGGGACGTCAAGGGAAAGATCGTCCTCTCGTACGGCAGCGTCGGCGCCGTGATGGATCAAGCCGTGTGGAAGCGCGGCGCGGCGGGGATCCTCTCGTGGTCTTCGACCCGGCTGAACGCTCTCTCGGACTTCCCCGACCAGATCGCGTGGCAGAGGGTGCCGGAAAAGGACGGACCGAAGGGGGAGAAAACGACCTTCGCGATCATCCTTTCCGCCCGCGCGGGCAAGGCGCTCTCGGACCGACTGCGGGGTGAAGCGGATCGGCGGATCTTCTCGGAGTCGGCCGGGTCGGCGTCGAAGCGGCTCCGGGCGCGCGTCTCGATCGATTCGTTCACGTTGCCGGAGAACAAGACAGCGATGGTCGAGGCTCGCGTTCGCGGAACCGACGCGTCCCTTCCCGAGATCGTTCTCACGGCGCACCTCCAGGAGGCCAAGTTTTCGGCGAACGACGACCAGTCGGGGGTCGCCAGCCTGCTGGAGATCGGGCGGACTCTCTCGCGCCTCGTCGCCGAAGGGAAGCTCGCCCGTCCCCGCCGCGGGATCCGCTTCTGGTGGTGCGACGAGATCTATTCCGAGTACCGCTACTTCGCCGACCACCCGGGAGAGGAGAAAAAGATCCTCGCAAACCTGAACCAGGACATGGTGGGCGCCCGTCAGTCGGCCGGCGGTCGCGTTCAGCACATGACCCGTACGCCGTGGTTCCGGCCGTCCTACCTCGCGGACGTCCAGCAGAGCATTCTCGAGATGGTCGTGGCCGGGAACACCGGCTACCTGCCCGCATTCCAGGCGCACTCGATTCCTCCCGGCGTTCCCTTCACGAAGCCGATCTTTTCCGAGCTCGGCTCCCGCGAGCCATACCACGCGCGGGTCGTTCCGTACTTTTCGAACACCGACCACATGGTTTTCAACGACTCGTGGGTGGGGGTCCCCGGCACGACGCTGACCAACTGGCCGGATGAATACATCCACTCCTCCGACGACGACCTCTGGCAGATCGACGCGACGCAGATCGAGCGCAACGCTTTCGTCGTGGCCTCGACCGCCTGGTGGCTCGCGAACGCGGGCGCACCCGAGGCCGCTTACCTCGCGGCCCACGTCGCGGGACGTGGAATCGCGCGGCTCGGTTCGGACTTCGTGACGGGTCTCGCCCGGATCGCCTCGTCGACGCCGCCTCGGCCCGCCGACTACCGCGCCGCGGCGAATCTACTCGCGGTCTCCGTCCTGAAGGAAAGCGCGGCGGTCGACTCCGTCCGCGCACTCGGGCCGGTCGACGCCGAGGTGCTTCGATCGCGGGTGGCGCCGATCGAACAGGCCGCCCGGGAGCTGCAGGCCCTCCTCCTGGCCGCCTTTCGTGAACGGTCGGGCGGAAGCGCCCCGGTGCAATCACCGGATCCGGCGGAGACGCGCCTCGGCAAGCGTCTGCCCAGGCGGGCGGTCGGAACGCTCGACGAATGGATGGCTCTCCAAACGAAGGTTCTCGGCCGGCGAGCGGACGAGACTCGGCTTCGGCGGGACGAACGGGAGGCGGCCGAAGCGCCGGCGACCTCGGGCCGAAGGCGCACGGCGGCGAAAGCTTCTCCCCCACCGGCAGAAGAAAAGACGCTCTCTCCTCTCATGCAGTTCGCGGTTATGAACTGGATCGACGGAAAGAGAGATGCCGCCGTGATCGCCCGGCGGGTGGAGGCCGAAGCGATCTCGGCGGGAAGCTGGTACTACGGCGAGGTCACCGCCGAGCTCGTCGAAAGGTTTCTCGAGCGGCAGGCGAAGGACGGGCTGATCGTCTGGTAGGAGTCTCTGGGGTCACTCCGCTCACAGCTCTCGCGCCAGGACCCGTCCGAGGGTCGCGGCATCGATATTTCCTCCGGAGAGAACGACGGCGACTTCCTTGCCGGCCAGCTCGGCCGAGAGTCGCCGCAGCCCCGCGAAGCCGGCCGCTCCGGCGCCTTCCGCGAGGTTGTGCGTCGTGCGGAGGAGGACCCGCACCGCGTCCGCCATTTCCGCCTCGCTGACCGTGACGAATCCGGACAGGCCGGCCCGGAGCGCCGGAAACGTCCCCTCGTACGGCTGACGGGTCGCGAGCCCGTCGGCGAAAGTGTCCGCCGAGCCACGCCGGATGACGTGTCCCGCGTGCCATGAGTCGTGGATCGCAGCCGCGCGCTCCGCCTGAACGCCGTAGACGCGGACGTGGGGAGCCGTTTCGCGCACGACCGTGAGGGCACCGACCGCCTGGGAGCCGCCGCCCACCGCGACGACGATCGCCTCGATGCCCGGGCGCTCTTCCAGCATCTCGAGCGTGAGGGTTCCCGCCCCCGCAATGACGAGCGGCTCGTTGGTCGAGTGGACGATTCGCATTCCGCGCTCCCGCACGATCCGCAGTGCGGTCTCGAGAGACTCGTCGTAGTCGCGGCCCTCCTCGATGAGCTCCGCGCCGAACCCGCGCATCGCCTCGTTCTTCTCGGGGTTGTTCCCGATCGGCACGCACACGGTGACGGGTGTCCCGAACAGTGCCCCCGCCCAGGCGAGCCCCTGCCCGTGGTTTCCCCGCGTCGCACCGAGAACTCCGTGCCTCCGCTCCTCGGGGGAGAGCGCCGCCACGACCGACATCGCGTTTCGCACCTTGAAGGAGTTCGTCGGGTTGTGGTTCTCGTGCTTGACCCACACGCGGATCCCACTCCCCACGACTTCGTCGAGCGAGGCGTAGTTGCGGAGCGGCGTGACGGGAAGGTACGGCCGGAGTCGGTCCCGAGCGGCCAGCACGTCGCGATACGAGACCGGCCAGGCGCCCGAACGCGGCGCTTCGGTCGGGCCGCCAGTGACCGGAGCCGGAGGATTCATCGCGTGACAATATAGATCCGAGCCCGAGCCGCGGCGCGAAATCGGAGGATTCATGCGCACTTCGAGTCAAACCGTCTTCGTCGCGACGATCGCCCTGCTGGCCGGCGTCACAGCGCCTCTCTCCGCCGCCGAAGCCCGCTCCCGTTCGTCCGGAAAGCCCCCGGACCTTCGGACGGCGACAGTCGTCGACCTCTCGCACCCGTTCGCCGCCGACACGCTCTACTGGCCGACCTCGCCCACGCGATTCGATCTGACGACGCTCGCGTCGGGCGTCACGGAAGGCGGCTGGTTCTACTCTGCCAACTCCTTCTGCGCGCCGGAGCACGGCGGCACGCACCTCGACGCGCCGATTCACTTCGCACAGGGGCGGAGGACGACCGACCAGATCCCGGTCCGGCAGCTCGTCGCGCCGGCCATCGTCATCGACGTGTCGAAGGCTGCCGCCCAAGACGCGGACTACCGGCTATCGGTCGCGGACGTTCGCGCGTGGGAAAAGAAGCACGGGACGATTCCGGGCGGCGCGATCGTTCTCCTCCGGACCGGCTGGAGTGCGAGGTGGCCCGACCGGAGGCGGTACTTCGGCGACGACGCGCCCGGTGACGCCGCGAACCTGCACTTTCCGTCCCTGGGCGCGGCGGCGGCGACTCTTCTCGTCCGCGACCGGAAAGTCGGGGCGCTCGGCGTCGATACCGCCTCGATCGACCACGGCCCGTCGAAGGACTTCCCCGTACACCGCATCGCGGCAGAAGCGAACGTGCCGGGACTGGAGAATTTGACGGGCCTCGCGGCGCTGCCGGAGTCGGGGGCGTGGGTCATCGCGCTGCCGATGAAGATCGCGGGCGGCTCCGGCGGTCCCCTTCGGGCCGTCGCGCTCGTGCCGTAGAGACTTGCTCGCTGCGAGCTATTCGGCGGCGGTGGGAGGGACTCCACCCGAGCCGGGCGACGCGGCCGGTGAGACGGTCGCCACGATCGCCGGTGTCCACCAGGAGAGGATCTTCTTTACGTAGCCGACCGTCTCCCGGTACGGCGGCACGCCGCCATAGTTCTCGACCGCGCCTTCGCCGGCGTTGTACGCGGCGAGCACGAGCTCGGGCCGGTGCTGGAAGCGCTTCAAAAGCTCTTTCAGATAGCGGACGCCGCCGGACACGTTCGACGCGGGGTCGAAGGGGCGGCGAACCGAGAGTCGCTTCGCCGTCGCGGGCATGAGCTGCATCAGGCCGCGGGCACCCTTGCGGGAGACGGCGCGCGGCTGATAGTTCGACTCCGCCCGGATGAGAGCCGAGACGAGCGAAGCGTCGACGTCGTTCTTCTTCGCCTCGGCCCGGATGATCGCATCGTACGCGGATCCGAAGAGCGGCTGGCGGTCGTCCTTGTACGAGAGGTCGTAGGCGACTTTCTCCGAGCCGCCGACTTCCTTTACGACAACCGCGGCAACCTCGACTTCGTCCTCGACGATCCGCTCGATGAGCGAGAGGTCGACGCGGTAGCTACCGCCGCCATGGAGTCGGACCTCGAGCTCCTCCTCCACGACCTGGTAGCCCGCCGCCTTGACAACCCGGCCGTCGGAAAACACGACGAGCTCCCCGCGGGCGGGAACCGCGCAGAGCAGGGCGGACAGAGCCGCCGCCATGAGAGACGAGAACCGTGTCATCTGCCGGGGGCAACTCGCCAGCCGCCCGGGGAATTCCCTTTCGGTCATCCCCCCATTTTGCCACGGCGGCTGGCCCGGGCGCGGGGATGGTAGCGGTCGTAGACCGATCGGAGGCGGCCGGCCGACACCCGTGTATAGATCTGAGTCGTGGAGATATCCGCGTGGCCGAGCATCATCTGGAGGGCGCGGAGGTCCGCCCCGCGCTCGAGCAGGTGGGTCGCGAAGGCGTGCCGGACGGCGTGGGGCGCGAGCTCTCGCCGGATCCCGGCCTCGCGGCCGTATTTCCGGACTAGCTGCCAGAACCTCTGCCGGGTCATGGCGGTCCCACGCGCCGATAGGAAAAGCTCGGTCCTCCCCTTCCGGTCGAGGGCGGGTCGGAGGTCGGAGAGGTATCGGACCAGCCATCCGGAGGCCGACTCGCCGAAGGGCACGAGCCGTTCGCGCCCCCCCTTTCCCGAGACCCGGAGGATTCCGGACTCCAGGTCGACGCGGTCCCGCGGAATTGAGACGATCTCGGACACGCGAAGTCCCGAGGCGTAAAGGAGCTCGAGCATGGCGCGGTCCCGCAGTCCGAGCGGCGTCTTCTCGTCCGGGGCGTCGAGAAGGGCCTCGACCTCTTTTTCCGAGAGCGTCCTGGGCAGCGCGAACCCGGCCTTCGGGTTCGAGAGGTCGTCCGTAGGATCCGCGGAGAACTCGAGGTGGGCGGTCGCGAAGCGGTAGAACCCGCGCACGGCCGAGAGCGCGCGAGAAGCGGAACGCGAAGAGAGGCCGCGGGCGCGCAGGTGTTTCAGGTACGCGATCAGGTGGGACCTCCGCGCATCGCCGGCGTTCGTGCGAAGCTTCGCGAGCCACCGGCCGAAGGCCTCGAGGTCGCGGCGGTACGCCTCGACGCTCGCGCGCGCGAGGCCGCGCTCGACGGCGAGGTGATCGAGATAGGTCGGCAGCGTCCGGGCGAGAAAGGTCGAAGCGGGAAGCGGAAGCTTCGCCGTCAGTGCGCCGCCGCCGCGGGCGTGAGCCCGTGGACGAGCGACAGGATCTCCTCGTCGGTCAGGATGCGGTCGCTCTCCTTGGCCCGCTGAAAGATCGCGTCGACGAGGTCCGGCTTCGCCTCGACCCCGTGATCCTCGAGCCAGCACTGGACGTTCGAGATCCCGCTCATCGGGCCGACCTCGATCGTCTGGCGTCGCCCCACCATGCTCGCCGGGACGCCCGAGTAGACGCGGTCGGCGAGCCACTCGTCCCCCTTCTTGCGCGCCTTGATGATGGCCGCCGCGTGCACGCCCGTCCCGGTCCGGAACGCGTCGCGCCCGACGATCGGGTAGTTGTCGGGGATCGGGACGCCCGTCGCCAGCGAGGCGAGCTCGCAGTACTCGTGGAGCTTCGTCAGGTCGCGGTCGATCCAGCCGAGCAGCTGAAGATTTACGAGGAGCTGGTCCATCGGCGTGTTGCCGACGCGTTCTCCGATGCCGATCGCGCACGCGTGAACCCGGTGAGCGCCCGCTTCGAGCGCCCAGAGAGCGTTCTGCAGGCCGAATCCGCGGTCCTGGTGCCCGTGCCAGTCGATCTTCGCCTCCGGGTTGACCTCGTCGACGATTTTGCAGACGAACCGGATGAGGTTCTGCACACCGTTCGGCGTCGCGTGACCGACCGTGTCGCAGACGCAGATGCGCTGGGCTCCGGCGCGCAACGCCGCCGTGTAGAGCGCGCGGACGTTGTCCGGGTGCGCACGCGACGTGTCCTCGGTGACGTACATGACCGGAAGACCCTCCTGCACCGCGAGCGAGACCGCGTTCTCCGAAAGGCGAAGCATGCGGTCGAGATCCCAGTCCTCCGCGTACTGGCGGATCGGAGACGACCCGATGAAACAGGACACCTCGATAGGGATCCCGACCTTCTGGGAGATCTCGATGATTGGAAGGATGTCCGCCTCGACCGTGCGCGCGGCGCAGTTGGGTCGGATCTTCATCCCGGTGTCGACGATCTCGCGCGCAAGACGCGTCACCGTCGAGACGACGTGGGGTCCCGCGCCCGGAAGTCCGATGTCCGCCGAATCGATCGAGAGCGACTCCATCAGATGCAGGAGCCGGAGCTTCTGGTCGATCGGCGGGCTCTTGACGGAGGGAGACTGCAGGCCGTCCCGGAGCGTCTCGTCGTCGAGCTCGACTTTTCCGCGGGCGGGAAAGACCGCTCCGCCCGCCTTGTTCCAGTCGTAGATCAGGTCGGATTCGGGAGGGTGCACAGGATTCGGAGTTTAGCCCCGGTCGCCGTCCGTTGTCATCCCGAGCACTTTTCCCTCGTCATCAGAAGCGTGCTCCCCATGTCCTCCCGAGCGCAGCGAGGGAACTGCCGCGCAGCGGTCATCTTGAGCGAAGCGAAGTATTCCCTGCTTTCAGAGAGAGATTCTTCGGGCCTGCGGCCCTCGGAATGACAAGGGTGTACGTCGCAGCCCTCGGGCTGACACGAGGGATTTCCCTATTTCCCCGTGAACTTCGCCGGCCGCTTCTCCAAGAAGGCCGTCATCCCTTCCTTCATGTCCTCGGTCGCCGCGCAGAGTCCGAAGAGCGTCGCCTCAAGGACCTGCCCCTCCGCGAGCGGCATGTCGAGACCGCGCCGGATCGCCTCGAGGGCGTAACGGCAGGCGACGGGTCCGTTCGCGGCGATCCGTCGCGCCATGTCGATCGCCGCGGAGAGCGCCTTGCCCGGCAGGACGACGCGGTTGACGAGCCCGATGCGCTCCGCCTCGGCGGCGGTCAGGCCTTTTTCCGAGGTCAGCACGAGCTCGAGCGCGCGCGACCGACCGACGTGCCGGGCGAGCCGCTGCGTCCCGCCATATCCGGGCAGGATGCCGAGCGACGTCTCGGGCAGGCCCATGCGGGCGTTCTCGGACGCGACCCGCAGGGAGCAGGCCATCGCGAGCTCGAGCCCTCCGCCGTACGCGTAGCCGTTGATCGCCGCGATCGTCGGGATTGCGAGCCGCTCGATCCGGTCGAGGAGGGCCTGACCGCGGCGCGAGTGCTCGCGCCCCTCGACGGGGGTCAACGTCGCGAGCTCGCCGATGTCCGCCCCCGCGATGAACGCCTTCTCGCCGGCGCCGGTGACGATCAGGCACCGGAGCGACTCCGCCGCTTCGGCCGACGTGATCTCGCGCGAGAGATCGTTCACGACCGCCGAGTTCAGCGCGTTCAGCTTCTCGGGACGATCGACCGTCAGGATGCGAATCCCGTCCTCGGGCTCGTCGACCCGCACGAACCCCGCGCTCACGAGCCGTACTCGTAGAAGCCGCGCCCCGACTTCCGCCCGTAGCGGCCCGCGAGGACCA
>CAJDUI010000007.1_pt1 | contig 21868 bp, 8 predicted proteins | sample 7390031 | NCBI WGS metagenome assembly CAJDUI01 (sample SAMEA7055675, study PRJEB34461) | soil metagenome | biome: terrestrial ecosystem; feature: Peninsula; material: soil | place: Antarctica | collected 2016 | reverse complement strand
CCGTCGCGGACCAGTTCTACGGCGACCGGGGCGGGCAGTTCCAGGACCCGTTCGGCCACAAGTGGTACGTGTCGACGCACAAGGAGGACCTGTCGCCCGAAGAGATCGGGAAACGCGCCGCGGCGATGCCCACCGGGTCGTGAGACGCGCGGCGGCGGGCCGCATCCTGCTCGCCGGCTTGCTGACTTTCCCCGGGACGGCGGCCTGCGCAGACCGACGGGGAGGCGTGAGTTTTACCGTCTCCTCCATTCTCGTCGGGCGGCAGCCCAATGACGTGACGCTCGGCGACGTGGATGGCGACGGGCATCCCGACATCGTGACCGCCAACCTCGGAAGCCGCGACGTCTCCGTCCTCCGCGGAGATGGGAAAGGCGGATTCGCGCCGGCGCCGGGCTCGCCGTTCCGAGTGGGGATCCCGCTACAGCTCGTGGTACTCGCCGACTTCGACCGGGACGGCCGGCTCGACCTCGCGGGTACGGAGCACGACTCCAACGAGGTCGTCGTCCTCAAGGGAAACGGGCGCGGCGGGTTTGCCCCGATGGCGGGGTCGCCGGCTCGCGCGATGGAGCGCATCGCTCCCCACAACCACGGGCTCGCCGCCGCGGACGGGAACGGCGACGGGATCCCTGACCTCGCGACGTCCAACAACAACGGGAACAGCGTCTCGGTGCTGCTCGGCGACGGCCGCGGCGGCTTTCGCCCGGCCGCCGGCTCTCCGTTCCCGGTCGGGCGCGCGCCCTATCCCCTCGCGGTCGCCGACTTCAACGGGGACGGCCGGCCGGACGTTGCCACGCCCGACGTCAACGGCCACACGCTCACGGTGCTCTTCGGAGCCGGACGCGGCACGCTCGCTCCGGCGCCCGGCTCGCCGTATCGCGTCCGCGACCGGCCGTACTTCGCGGCGGCCGCCGATGTGAACGGCGACCGCGCGCTCGACCTCGTCGTGAGCCACGACGACTCGAACGCCCTCTCAATCCTCGTAAACGACGGAAAGGGCCGGTTCGCGGCTCCGCGCTCGATCGAAGCCGGGAGCCGCCCCTGGAAAGTCCGGGTCGGCGACATGGACGGCGATGGGCGGAACGACCTCGTGTTGGGCGTCAATCCTGCGGGTGTCGCAATTCTGCTCGGAGATGGGTCCGGGAGCTTTCGTCCCGCTTCCGGCTCGCCGGTTGCCGTGGGCCAGGGACCGTGGGGCATCGCACTGGGCGACGTGAACCACGACGGAAAGCCGGATGTCGTCACAGCCAATACTCAGAGCAACGACGTCTCGGTGCTCCTCGCGCGATAGCCGCGCGCGACGTTGTCCCCCGGGGCCGGTTGTGTAAGCTCCGCCCGGATTTCTTTCGAAGAGGAAAAATGAAGACTGCGAGACTTCTTCTGCCGTTCGTTTCGCTTGTTCTCCTGGCCGGTGTGGGTTTTCCCGCGGCCTCCATCCCGGAACAGCGGCCGCCGGAGCCGGTGGCTCAGCCGACACCCGCCGTGCCGCCCGCGCCCACGCCGACGCCCGTGGCGACGCCCGCGGCGAGCCCGTCGACCGCCGAAAAGGAGAAGCCCGAGGAGAAGAAGTGGGACGTCGAGGCGCCCCCGTATCCGATGCCGATCGAGGCGAAGCTCGATACGGACGAGGGGACCTGGATGAGCCTCGACGTGTCCCCGGACGGAAAGGAGATCGCTTTCGATCTGCTGGGCGACATCTATTCGATCCCGATCGGCGGGGGAGAGGCGCGAGCGCTCACCTCCGGAGTGTCCTGGGACATGCAACCGCGCTACTCCCCGGATGGCAAGCGCATCGCGTTCACGTCCGACCGTTCGGGAGGAGACAACGTCTGGGTGATGGACCGGGACGGAGCTCACCCGACGCAGGTGACGAAAGAGGATTTCCGCCTCCCCAACAGCGCGGTCTGGGCTCCGGACGGCGATTTTCTCGCGGTACGCAAGCACTTCACCGGCACGCGCTCGCTCGGCGCCGGGGAGATCTGGCTGTATCACCGCTCGGGGGGCGAAGGAACCCAGATGGTGAAGCGTTCGAACGAGCAGAAGGACCTGGGGGAGCCCGCGTTCTCCGCCGACGGTCGGTACCTGTTCTACAGCCAGGACGTCACGCCGGGAAGGATCTTCCAGTACAACAAGAACCCGCACGGAGAGATCTATGCGATCCAGAGGCTCGACCGCGTCACCGGCCGCACCGACCGGTTCGTGGGCGGGCCGGGCGGATCGATCCGCCCGACGCCGTCGCTTGATGGCAAGTGGCTCGCGTTCATTCGCCGCGTGCGCTTCAAAACGGTGCTCTTTACGAAGGACCTGGTCTCCGGCCGCGAGAGACCCCTCTACGACGGCCTCGACCGCGACATGCAGGAGACGTGGGCCATACACGGCGTCTACCCCTCGATGGCGTGGACGCCGGACAGCCGCGCGGTCATCGTCTGGTCGGGAGGAAAGATCCGCCGCGTCGAGCGGGACGGGGGAAAAGCGTCGATCATCCCGTTCCACGTCCGGGCGACCCGGAAAATGGCCCCGGCGGTTCGCTTCACCCGGAGAATCGCGCCGGACCGTTTTCCGGTTCGGATGCTGCGTTGGGTGACGGTCTCCCCGAAGGGGAATCAGGTCACGTACCAGGCTCTCGGTCGCGTCTACGTGAGAGACCTCCCCGACGGCGTGGCCCGCCGCCTCACCAAACAGACGGACCACTTCGAGATGTATCCCTCCTTCTCGCGCGACGGCCGGCGGATCGTCTACGCCACCTGGGACGACGGGAAGGCCGGAACGGTACGGATCGCGCCGGCATCCGGCGGGGAGGGACGGCTCGTGACGAACGAGCCCGGCCTGTACCGCGAGCCGGTCTTCACGCCCGACGGCGGGAAGGTCGTCTACCGCAAGGATTCGGGAGGCGACCTGCTGACGTCTGACTGGGCGACCGAGACCGGGCTGTACTGGTCGGCCGCCGCCGGCGGCGCAGCGACGCTCGTCTCGCGCGACGGGTTCGAGCCGCAGTTCGGCGCGGGGAGCGACCGCGTTTATTTCACGAAGCTCGAGGAAACCGAAGGGAGCCGCGAGCAGCGCGAGGAGGCGAAGCGAGTCTTCGTCTCCACGGCGCTCGACGGCGGGGACCCGCGCGAGCACTACGTCTCCGAAAATGCCACGGCGTTCGCGGTCTCGCCCGACGAGAAGTGGCTCGCCTTCCGCGAGCGTTACAACGCTTTCGCCACACCGTTCGTCCGGACGGGCAAGCGGATCGAGATCGGACCGAAGGCGAAGTCGCTACCGGTCGCGCGGGTCTCGAAGAACGCGGGCGAGTACGTCCACTGGTCCGGGAACTCGCGCAACCTTCACTGGGCGCTCGGTCCCGAGCTCTTTACCCGGGCGCTCCCGGAGACCTTCGCGTTCGTACCGGGCGCTCCGGAGAAACTCCCGGAGGCGCCGGAGAAGGGGAGACCGATCGGATTCGACGCGACGGCCGACGTCCCGCGGGGAACGCTCGCGTTCGTCGGGGGGCGCGTGGTGACGATGCGCGGCGGCGGCGAGGAAGTCATCGACGATGGAGTCGTCGTCGTCGAGGGCAGCCGCATCCAGGCCGTCGGGCCACGGGCGAGCGTCCGGGTCCCGACGGGCGCGCGCACGGTGGACGTCTCGGGGAAGACGATCCTGCCCGGCCTCGTCGACGCGCACTGGCACGGGAGTCTTGGCGCGAACGGCGTCATCCCGCAGCAGAACTGGTCCACGGACGCCGGCCTCGCCTTCGGCGTCACGACCGCGCACGATCCTTCCCACGACACGGGGGAATTCTTCGCGGCGAGCGAGATGGCGCGCGCGGGACTCCTGCGGGCTCCGCGCCTCTTCTCGACGGGAATCATTCTCTACGGCGCCGGCGGCGACGCAAAGGTCGAGATCGACAACCTCGACGATGCGCGGGCGCATTTGAAACGCATGAAGGCGGCCGGCGCGTTCAGCGTCAAGAGCTACAACCAGCCGCGGCGCGAGCAGCGTCAGCAGATCCTCGCGGCCGCCCGCGAGCTCGAGATGCTCGTTGTCCCGGAAGGGGGATCGCTCTTCCAGCACAACATGAACATGGTCGTGGACGGCCACACCGGGATCGAGCACACAATCCCGGTCGCGAAGATCTACAAGGACGTCCTCCAGCTCTGGCCGACGAACGGCGTCGGGTACACGCCCACGCTCCTCGTCGGGTACGGCGGCATCTGGGGCGAGAACTACTGGTACCAGCACACGAACGTCTGGGAGAACCCGCGGCTTTCGAAGTTCGTGCCGCCCGGAGAGCTCGACGCCCGATCCATGCGGCGCGTGATGGCCCCGGAGGGCGATTTCAATCACTTCAACATCGCGCGGATCGCGAAGCAGTTGTCGTCAGCCGGCGTTCCGGTGCAGCTCGGTGCCCACGGCCAGCGCGAGGGCCTCGCCGCGCACTGGGAGCTCTGGATGTTCGTGCAGGGGGGCATGACGCCGTTCGAGGCGCTCAAAGCGGGTACCTGGAACGGCGCGAAATACCTCGGGCTGGACGCCGACGTCGGGTCGCTCGAGCCCGGCAAGCTCGCGGATCTGGTCGTCATCGACGGAAATCCCCTGGCCGACATCCGTGAGAGCGAAAAGGTCCTCTACACCGTAATCAACGGCCGCCTCTACGACGCTGCAACGATGAACGAGATCGGAAACCATCCCGCCCTGCGTCCGAAATATTGGTGGGAGTGAGCGGCGTCCGGCGTGCAGTTCGGCGTTCAAGGACGCCACAGTCGGAGGCTTCTGGTTGCAGTAGCCCGCCGACATCCAAATGGACGAGGGTTTAGCGGGTCGTCTTCAGCGCGAGCAGATTCGCGAAGAGCCGGTAAGCGCCGGGCACGCCGGCCGGCAGCTGGCGGAAAAAGGCGAGACCGGTATATACGTAAGTCCCTTTTCCGAGCTTCGCGACGAGGAGCGCTCCCTGCTGCTCCGGCTGTCCGGCATCGGTCATGGCGAGGAGCGGCGTGTACGCGGCGTCCCACTTCGCGGGGAGGTAGAGGCCCCGCTCCTGCACCCAGCCGGTCCAGTCCGCATCGCCGATGGGGTTGGGCGTTCGGAAGACCGGGCTCGCCGCATCGAGGACGCGAACCGGTGCGTTCTCGTCGGTCACCCGGCCGTGCGGCCGCGCAATCTCGATCGGGTACGGTGCGAACTTCCCCTCCACGAACTGGTACTGCTGGTACTGGACGAGGACCAGGCCTCCCGCCCGCACGTAGTCGAGGATTCTGCCGTTGGCGCGAGCGAGCGCAGGGTCGGTCTCGTAGGCCCGACTTCCGATGACGATCGCGTCGTAGCGCGAGAGATCCCCGGACTGCAGGTCCTTCGGGGTGAGGACCTCGAGCGGTACGCCGATCGCGGCGAGCGCTTCCGGCACCCGGTCAGCCGCGCCGCGCACGTAACCAATGCGCTTGACGGGAGGAAGGCGGATGTCCGCCGCGACGACCTCGACCGCGGACTCCTCGAGCATCGGAGTCGCGGGGACCTGCGGGTAGTCGAGGACCCGGACGCTCGACGTGAAGCGCGTTCCGTCGTCAAGGACGGCCGCCACGCGAAACGTTCCGCGCCCCGCCGTGAACGGCTGCGGCGGCTTGAGGGTCAGGTCGAGAAACCGCCGATCTCCGCGGGCGTCGAGTGTGAATGGGACCGGAGCGACCGCCGGCCAGCCCGGCGGCGGCTCGACCACGACCCGACCGGAGAGCGGCTTCGAAGAGTTTCCCGTGAGCCGGACCTCCAGCCGCTTGATCCCCGTGTGCGCCGCGGGCCACACGATCCGGTCCGGGTCCACTTCGACTTCGACGGCGGGCACCGCGCGGACGGGCCGGCGGATCTCCCCGAACGCCTGGTCCCGGAACCGATGGACGACTTCGCGCGAGAGCGTGACGGGGACTCCGCCGATGGTGAGACGCACCACGGCCGCGAGCGCGGGCGGCTGGAACGGCTCGCCGCGGACCGCGGGCGCCGTCTCGCTCCAGTCGTAGAGGGCGCCCTGCATCGGCCGGCGCAGGAAGTAAGGGATTGTCGGCGCGGCCGCGGGCGACGCCTTCCGGGTCCACTCCCCGAGCGCGTTCGGCGGGACCGGCTTCGGAGTGACGCCGGGCTCACCTTCGCCCTCTCCGGGCGGAAGCGGGATCGAGGTCCACCGGTCGGAGCTTTCCAGATCGACCGACTCTGCGGTGACCGGCTGCGAGCCCGCGTTCCACACTCCGACGCGCACCTCGAGCGGGTCGCCGGGACCCGCCGTCTCCCGGTCCGCCACCGCGTCGATCGTTACCTCCGCCGCCGTCGCGAGCGCGGTCTGGGCGAGCGCAATCTTCTCGTCGAGGAAGGCGGCCGTCCCGGCCTCGGCCCCTTGCGCAACCGCCGGGACGAGCTCTCGCGCCGCGCGAAGCTCCCCGAGAACGTTCGCGATGGGTGCCACCGCCGAGAGGAGAGCCGCGGGGGCGAGCTTCGCGCGCGTGTTGGTGACGAGCACTGCGGCCTTCACGAGTCGCTCCTCGATCCGCGCGCGGCGAGCGGCGTCCTCGACTCCCGCAGCGATCGCGGTCAGGCGCGTGTCGATGCCGTCGAACAGGTCCTTCGACCCGGCACCGCCGACGCCCTCCACCCACGCGACGCGCGTCTCGTTCGGGCCGGGCGGCTGAAGCGCGCCCATGTCCTGAGAGCGGTGGTTGCTGCGGCTCGCCATCGCGATCTGGTGAAAGGAGCGCCCGCTCAGCGGATCGACGACTCCCGTGGGAAGCACGAGGCTCGCGGTCTCCGGATCAAAGTACGTCGAGCGCCAGACGGCCTGGATCTTCCAGGGAGGCAGGCCTTCGCGCGCCAGCGCGGGATAGGCAGAAGGATCGAGCGAGTAGAGTGCTTTCCCGATCACCCCCGACGCCTGGTGCTGGCCGTGTCCGTCGCGGGCCGTTCCGGTGAAGACGACGCTCACGATCTGCGGCCGAAACTTGCCGACGATTCGGAGTGCGTCCTCTTCGAGCACCTCTTTCGGCCAGAAACGAAGCGTCTCTTCTAGCGAACGCGTGTATCCGAAGTCGTAAGCGCGGGTGAAGTACTGCCGGCCGCCGTCGATGCGGCGCGCGGCGATGAGCTCCTGCGTGCGAAGGAGGCCAAGTGGCACGCCGAGCTCCGGGCCGAGCAGGTTCTGACCCCCTTCTCCGCGCGTGAGCGAGAGGTACGCCACCTCCGCACCCATCTGTCGGGAAACGAGCGTCAGGAGTCGGTTGTCCTCGTCGTCCGGGTGCGCGCCGACGACGAGGAGGCGCTTGTGGACCGCGAGCCGCTGCAGGAGCCGGTCGAGCGCCACGAAACCGCCGGAGGACGGCGGTTCGAGCGCGTAGCCGGGAGCCGGAGCGGCCTCGGGCCGTGCGGGGGCGAGACTGATCAGGAGAAGGAGGAGGGCGAGAGCGGCTCTTCGCATCCGGACTCGGAAGTCTAACCCGCACGATTCCGGAACGACTCCGCCCGACGCTTCGCGCCGGGATCGGTGCCATTTCGCCCGGCTGCCCGCGGGGGTAGTCCGGGTCAGGTCAGGGCTCCGAGGACGACCTCGATCGAGTGGGTGGAACCGTCGTCCGCAAGGGGAACGAAACGAACTCCGTCCTCGAGCTCGCGGCCGTCGAGCGTAATCTTCGAGACCCCGCGCGTCGCGCCGTGCGGGTTCGAGACGACGAGCTCATAACGGGCGGAGTGGTAGCGGAACGTCACCGAAAAACCGGGCCACGACCGGGGGATGCACGGGTCCATGTGGAGTGCGGCGCCGCGAAAGCGGAAGCCGAGGATCCACTCGACGCCCGCGCGGTACATCCACCCCGCAGAACCGGTGTACCACGTCCAGCCGCCCCGCCCCACGTGCGGGGCCTCGGCGTAGACGTCCGCCGCCGCGACGTACGGCTCCACCTTGTACCGGTAAACCCCCGCGCGCGTGGCGGCGTGATTGATCGGGTTCAGGATCGAGAAGAGCTCGCCCGCCTTGTCCCCCTCGCCGAGCGCCGCAAACGCGATCAAGGCCCACAGCGCCGCGTGCGTGTACTGACCGCCGTTCTCGCGGACGCCGGGGAGGTATCCCTTGATGTATCCGGGATCGAGCGGCGTCCGGTCGAAGGGCGGAGTGAAGAGGAGAACGAGCCCGTCGCCGCGTCTGACGAGGTACTCCTCGACGGCAGCCATCGCCCGCGCCGCTCGCCGCGGCTCGGCGGCGCCCGAGATGACGCCCCACGACTGGGCGATCGAGTCGATACGGCACTCCTCGTTCGAGGCCGACCCAAGCGGTGTGCCGTCGTCGAAGAAGGCGCGTTTGTACCAGTCGCCGTCCCACGCCGAATTTTCGACAGCGGCCTTCAAGCGCACGACGTGCGCGCGCCACTTTTCCGCGCGGCCCGTCTCGCCCCGTTTCTCCGCGACCTTCGCGAACTCCCAGAGTGTCGTGTGAAGAAACCAGGCGAGCCAGACGCTCTCACCCTTTCCCTCGATCCCGACCCGATTCATTCCGTCGTTCCAGTCTCCCGCGCCCATGAGGGGGAGGCCGTGAGACCCGACCATGAGACTCCGGTCGAGGGCGCGGGCGCAGTGCTCGAAGAGCGACGCGGACTCGGCGGAGATCTTCGGCTGAAAGTAACGCTCGTCCTCGTCCGGCTCGAGCGGCGCCCCCTCGAGAAATGGCGTCATCTCGTCGAGCACAGTCTCGTCTCCGGTGACCTCGACGTAGTGGAGAGCGGCGTAGGGGAGCCACAGGAGGTCGTCGGAAATCCGCGTTCGAACGCCTCGCCCCGATGGCGGATGCCACCAGTGCTGCACGTCCCCTTCCGGGAATTGCCGTGCCGAGGATGAGATCAGGTGTTCCCGCGTGATCTCGCGCGCGGAGACGGTGAGCGCCATGACGTCCTGAAGTTGATCGCGAAAGCCGTACGCGCCTCCGGCCTGATAGAACGCCGAGCGCGCACGAACGCGGCACGAGAGCGACTGGTAGAGAAGCCAGCGGTTGAGGAGGATGTCGAGGGAGCGATCGGGCGTCCGGACTTGCAGCGCTCCGGCGATGTCCTCCCATCCGACGAGGACTTCGCGCAGCGCCGAGTCGAGGTCCGCGCTCCGGTAACGGCGAACGAGGTCGCGGGCGTGATCCTCGCTCTCCCCCTGTCCGAGCAGGAAACGAAGCTCCGTGCTGCGGCCTGGAGGCAGCTCCACCGTCGTCTGAAGGGCGGCGCAGGGGTCGAGTCCCGCGCCGACCCGCTTCGACAGAACCGCGCCCCGCGCGAGCCCGGCCGGCCCCTCGAGGTGACCGTTGCGGCCGAGGAACTCCGTCCGGTCCGCGGTCCACGTGGTCTGCTGACCACCGAGGTCGGCGAAAGCGATCCGGTTCGCGAACTCCTCGTTCCACGGATTGCGGGCGAAGATCGCGGGCGTCGCGCCATCGAGGCTCGTTACGACAAACGGCGCCGCCCGGCTGCGGGAAGTTCCGAGGACCCATTCGACGTAGCCCGTCACCGAAAGACGCCGGGGCGTGCCCGAGCGGTTCTCGATCGTGAGGCGCGAGATCTTGATCGGATCGTCCTTCGGCACGAACTGGACGAGGTCGAGGGCGATGCCGTGGCTCTCGTGCTCGAACCGGCTGTAGCCCTGACCGTGCCGGACAACATACGGCCAGTCCTCGCGGACAGGCAGCGCCGTGGGGCTCCAGACCTCTCCCGTGGCCTCGTCGCGGACGAGCAGCGCCTCGCCGGCAGGATCCGAGACGGTGTCGTTCGACCACGGCGTGAGCTGGTTCTCCCGGCTGTTGCCCGCCCACGTGAACCCGGAGCCGGACTCAGAGACCTGGAAACCGAAATTCCGATTTGCGATCACGTTGATCCACGGCGCGGGCGTCCACTGTCCGGCTCCGAGGATCGTGACGTACTCGCGGCCTTCCTCGGCGAAGCCGCCGAGCCCGTTGAAAAACTCGAGCGCGGGGCGCGGCGGCGGAATGTCGACCGCCGGCTGCACGGGCTTCACGGGCCGCGCGGGCTCGGCGGCCGGCGCGCTGCGGAGGTGCCGCACGACCTGCTCGGCAAGCGATCCATGACGCGACAGAAGTACCGCCCGCGCCGCCGTCCGCAGGAGATCGCGATCCTCGATCGAGATCTGGTCCCCGCGCAGGATGACGATCGAGCCGTGAGCCGGGTGGTCCGCATGCGCCGAGCCCGCCTGTCCGGTCCGGAGCAGCGCCTCGAGAGTTCCCTGAAGCTCCTGGCCGTAGGAAACCCCCTGCTCGTTGACGATCACGAGGTCGACCGCGAGGCCCTTCATGTTCCAGTACTCATGGGCGCGGAGGAGCTGTCGCACAATCTCCCGATCCTCGGCGAAATCGATCCGGACGACCACGATCGGAAGATCTCCAGAGATGCCGTGCCGCCAGAGAGCAGACTTGCCCAGCGCATTTCGCTGGAGGACGTCGGCCGGAGGTCGCAGCGACGGGTCGGAATAGAGAATGCGGGTTGCGATCCGCTGGAAGAGGTGCGCTTCGTCGGCGTCGATGTTCAGGTGGCGCAGCTGAACCTGCGCCTGCGTCCAGGCGAGTGTCGTCGTACGTTCGAAGGCGGCGGGGTCGCGGTACTTGTCCGCAAGCTTCAGGACGTCTTCGCGAGACTCGGCGACGGCGATTACGAACGTCACCCGGCCCGTTGCGCCCGGCTCGAGCCGGATCCGCCGGCGCAGCGAGACGATCGGATCGAGAACCGATCCCACGGTATTGGAAAGCGGGCGGCCATCGAGAATGGAGCCGGCGTTGTGGATCTGCCGGCCGCGCCCGAGGAAGCGCGCGCGGTCGGTCTCGTATTGCACGCCGCCAACCGCCGAGCCCTCTACGGTCGAGACGTGCGCCGCCCAGAGTCGCTTCTCCTCCGCCGAGCGGGGGCGGCGAGTCGCGAGGAGCGCTTCGAGGCGCGGGACGAACTCCGTTTCGACGAAGAGGTTCGAGAAAGCGGGATGCGCCTCGTCCGCCGCCGGAGACGCAAGCACGACCTCGGCGTACGAGGTGATCTCGATCTGCCGCGCGCGCGTGCCGAGGTTCGTTACCGACACCTGACGAACTTCCGCGTCGTCCTCGGCGGACACGATCACCTCCAGGGTCGTCGTGATCGCGCCGTCGCGGCGACGAATCTCGGCCCGGTCCTCGGAGTACACGGCCTCGTAGCTCTCCGGCGCGACGCCGCTTGGCTGATAACCCGCCGACCAGATTCGTCCGGTCAGAGCGTCGCGCAGGAAGACGTAGGTTCCGTACGGGTCGCGCGTGGTGTCCTCTCGCCAGCGGGTGACGTCGCGGCCGAGCCAGCGGCTGTAGCCCGAACCTGCGGCCGTCATCATCACGGAGTAACGGCCGTTCGAGAGGAGGTGCGTTCGCGGAGTGTCGTCGTGCGGCGAGCCGAACCGCCGTAGCACGGGGGGGACGAAGTCGCGCACGTGCAGGTGGCTGCTCACCTCCTCTGCCCGGGGGCGCGCGACGGCCACCGAGCGGGGCGTCCGCTCCTGCAGCAGAAGCTCGGTCGCCCGGATCATCGGCTCCGAGTGAAACCGGTTGCGCATGACTTCGCCGAGGAGCGTGTTCGCGAGCGCGACGACCGTCATCCCCTGGTGGTGTGCCATGTATGCCTTGACGACGGCGTGGGTCTGACCGACCGGCACCCGGCTGGTCGTGTAGTCGAGCGACTCATAGAAGCCGTACGTTCCCCGGCCGCCCTCCGCGGCGATCCGCTCGAAGTTGCGGGCCGCTCTGACGGGATCGACCATCGCGGCGAGCGCGGTCGCGTACGGCGCAACGACGTAGTCCTCGGTCAGCCCGCGCTTCAAACCGAGACCGCCGACGCCGAAGTTGGAGTACTGGTAGGTCAGGTCGAGATCTCGCGCGTTGAACGCCGCTTCCGATACGCCCCACGGCGCGCCCCGCTCCTCGCCGTACTCGACCTGCCGCGAGACGACCAGGCGATTGGTCAAAGCCAGGAGACTTCCGGTCGGCACGTTCAGGACGAGCTCGGGCATGAGGTACTCGAACATCGAGCCGGACCACGAGACGAGCGCGGAGCCCGTCCCGACGGGCGTGAGCTGCCGGCCGAGGTGAAACCAATGCGAGGACGGGGCGTCTCCCCGCGCGATCGCGATGAAGCTCGCGAGGCGCGCTTCGGAAGCGAGAAGGTCGTAGAACCCCGGATCGTGCCGTCCGTCGGAAACGCGGTACCCGATCGAGAAGAGCTCGTGCGCTTCGTCGAAGAGAAAGTGAAAGTCCATGCCGGCGACGAGCGCGGCCGCCTCGCGGGCGATCGTCGTGAGTCGGCGCTCGAGGGATGCCGACGTTTCGCGGCAGCGCTCGACCGCCGCGCGAGGCCATTGGCTCGCCAGCGGTTTTGCCAGCTCTTCGTCGCAAATCTCGGCCACGGAGGCGAGAGAGGGGATGGGGAAGTCTCCCGGTTCGTGGGCTGTCCCGGCCTCCAATCGGTGCCCGTCCGGCGTGGCCATCCACGCGAGAGTTGCTCCGAAGTCCCGCTCGTGACTGGCGATCGAGGCGAGAGCGGCGGTCGCCCAGTAGTGGACCTCCCGGTAGGGCTCCGACGCCTCTTCGTGAACGAGCGCTTCCGCGGCGTCCACCAGGACCTCGGCCTTCTCCCGCAGCGCTCGAAGCCGTTCTCCCCAGGCGGCCGGCCCTTCCGGCATGGGAGCGAGCAGACCCTCGACATCCCGAAGTGCGGTCTCCAACTCACGCGGCGTGACCCCACCCCCGCGGGAGCCCGCCACGATCGCCGCGACCGCCTCGCGCGCAAGCGCCAGGCTGTCGCCGATCCCCGCGAAGGCGCGCGGGTCGACCGCCGGGGCGTCCAGGCGCTCGAGGCAGGCGCGCGCGAGCGCGATCAAATGACCCGCGAGATTTCCGCTGTCCACCGTCGAGATGTATCGCGGCTCGAGGGGCTCGAGCCGCCTGGTCTCGTACCAGTTGTAAAGATGACCGCGGTACCGTTCGAGGCGCGAGACGGACGCGAACGTTGCCTCGAGCCGGTCCACCATCTCGACCGTGCCGATCCAGCCGAAGTCGCGCGCTGCAGAGGTCGACAAGAGAGAGAGCCCGATGTTCGTCGGCGACGTTCGATGGGCGACGACCGGTTTCGGGTCTTCCTGAAAGTTGTCCGGGGGAAGGTGGTTGTCCTCCGGACCGACGAACGCCTCGAAGAAGCGAAACGTCCGACGCGCGGTGGCCTGGAGCACTCGCCGGTCCGGCTCGGAGAGCGCCTCGACGTCGGACACCCGCGGTGGAAGGCTCGCCTTCCAGGCGATCCACGGCGAGAGCGCCCAGAGCGCGACGAACGGAAGAGCGAGCGGGAGCGCTCCGCCCGCGAGCAGAACAGTCCCGCCGGCGAGGAGGGCAAGGACCACGGCGCCCCGCATTCGCCGATAAAAGCCGGTGAGCTCGAAGTCGAGTCCCGCCGCGGCCTGTGCCGCCGGAACCCACTCGAGCAGTCGGCGTCTCGAGATCAGAATGCGGAAGAGCGTGCGGAGGATGGCGTCGCCCATGAGCCACGCCTGGTGCGCCAGGAGGGCCACCATGAATCCCGCCTGACCGAAGGCGAGCGCAAAGTCGCGACCGATGCCGCGCAGGTAGCTTCGCTTCGAAATTCCCCGCCGCCCCGGCACGAGTCCCGCGAGTATGGAAAGGAGTCCGGGGATCGCGAAAACCGCGAGGACCGCGGCCGTCCAGACGCCCGCGGGGATGCGGGGGAGCGTCCAGCCTGCGACCAGAGTGAGAAACGCGGCAGGCGCGAGCAGGGACCGGCGGAGGTTGTCCAGGATCTTCCACCGTCCGATCGCAGGAATCGGGTTCGGGACAAAGCGGCGGGAGGCGTCGGCGACCCACGGTCCGAGCCAGGGAATGAGCTGCCAGTCGCCCCGCGCCCAACGATGCTGCCGCGTTGCGGCGACCTCGTAGTGCGCCGGGAACTGCTCGAAGAGCTCGACGTCGGTGACGAGGCCCGCGCGGGCGAACAGACCTTCGAAGAGGTCGTGAGAGAGGAGGGTGTCCTGCGGGATGCGGCCGCGGAGCGCCTGCTCGAAAACGTCTACATCGTAAATACCCTTTCCGGTGTAGATGCCCTCCGCGAACAGGTCCTGATAGACGTCGGACACTGCCGCCGCGTACGGGTCGATGCCCGCCGGGCCGGAGTGGATCCGCTGGTAAAGCGTGCCGTGCCCCGACAGAGGCAGAGTCGGCGTGACGCGCGGCTGCAGAACCGCGTATCCATCGATGACGCGGCCGGCGCCCGGGTCGAAGAGCGGGCGGTTGAGCGGGTGCGCGATCGTGCCGACGAGCTTGCGCACAGCGCCGCGCGGCAGTCGCGTGTCGGCATCGAGCGTGAGGACGTAGCGCACCCGCCGGAGTGCCGAGCGATCGGACTCGTCGACCGGGAAGAACGTCGTTGGCTCCGAGCCGCGCAGGAGCCGGCCCAACTCGTTGAGCTTGCCGCGCTTGCGCTCCCAGCCGATCCACTTCCCCTCGCTCGGGTTCCAGAGCCGGCGCCGGTGAAGGAACAGAAAGCGCCTTGCGCCGTCCGCGAGCCGGCCGTGACGGTCGTTCAGATCTCCGATCGCCTCGCTCGCCGCGACGAAGAGCGGCTCATCCTCGGAAGTCGATTCCTGCGAGGCGTCCGCCCAGTCCGACAACAACGCGAAGCGGAGCCCGCGGTCGGAGTTCGCGAGGTAATGCACCTCGAGGCGTTCGGCGAGCTCGCGCACCTCCGATTCGCTCGTCAGGAGCGCGGGGACGACGACGAGCGTGTCGAGCTCCTCCGGGATGCCCCGCGCGAACTCGAGCTTGGGGAGGCGGCGCGGACCGACGAGTTCGGTTACGTCCCGGTTGACGATTGCCACGGCGACGTCCGACGCGGGGATGAGCGTGAGGAGAGCAAGGAGGGCGAGCTCCCAGCCGGAAGCTCCCGCGGCATCGGAAAGGGCGAGCGGCAGGGCGAGGAAGGCGGCCGTGGCGACGAGGATCGTGCCGACGTATCCCGGCGTCGCGGCTGCGAAGTACGCGCGCCGAAGCCATTGGGTGAGCGGCACGCGGTAGCCCACCTCCTTCTCGAACGACTGACGACCGCGCGAAATCAGGTAGTAGCCCGGGTCCGCTTTCCGCTCTTCCGCCGGATCCGCGCCGGCGGAATCCTTCCCCTGTCGAGCCCGTTCTGCGGCGCGCCGCGCGATCTCGATCTCCGAGAAGGAACATCGCCGGGAGAGATCCTCGATCGCGTGCCGGTATCGATCGCGAGTAGCGAAGTCCATCTCCGCGACGCGAGTGCCGGATCGCAGGGCCTCCTCGACGAGACTGACGGACTCGAAGAAGTCCGTCCAGTCCACCGAGGAGATCAGGCGCATGCTGGTAATCACGTTACGGACGGTCACGTGCGTGGCGACCTGCTCCTGATGCTCGCGCCGCACGATGTCGTCCGGGGTCGAGCCCTGCTCCTCGATCCGGTTCGTCAGCCACACCAAGGCGGGTGTCTGCTCGGGGTCGCGCTCCCGCAGGCGCTGGAGAAGGTGGACCGCGAACGGAATCGACAGCGGCTGGCGTTCGAAGGCTCGAAGCCGTGCTGCGAGCGATTCCGGCGTCCGTGAGGAACTGGAACCGATCCCGAGCAGCGCGTCCGCGAAGGCGTCCGCCTCTTCCCGGGCCATGCGGCGGCGAACGATGGACTGTGCGAGGCGTCGGAGGTTCTCGACGAGAACGAGGCGGAGGGTGATCGCGACCGCCCAGAGCTCCCCCATCTGGAGCGGCTGAGAACGCTGGTAGGTCAGGACGAAACGGCGCAGCGTCTCCGGGTCGAAACGGCTATCGGTGTGCGCGACGAAGTACGCGGTCAGCGCGTAGACGCGGGGATATCCCTCGAGCGGGCCGGCGTCGAGTTTGGGGAGCTCGCGGTAGAACCGCGGTGGAAGGTCCTCCCGGATCTCGCGTAGCTGGTCCTCGACGATGTGGAAGTTGTCGACGAGCCACTCCGCCGCGGGCGAGATCGTCCGTTCCTCGCGGATCGCTTCGGCGACCGCCCGGTACGACTCGAGGAGGATGCGCCCGTTTTCCTTGAGCCGCGCAAGGAGTGGACGCCCCTTGCGGAAGCCGTGAGCGGAGTGCTGCCCTCCGAGCTTCTCGGCGGCCTCCTCCAGGCGCTCGGCCGAATAGAGCTCCGACCGGATCGGCTCGTCGCCGCCCGGAAGTGAAAGCTCGGAAACGTCCGGAGTCTGCGCCGGCAAGCTCGTCCCCCCGGCGCGCCGGTCGGATGACGCTACTTCCGCGAAGCCTTCCGCACGGCGGTCGCTGCTCCGAGCGCCGCCAGGAGTCCGACGACGAACTCGACCTTCCGCGTCTTGTTCATCCCGTCCCACTCCTTCTTGACCCGCTTTATTGTCTTTTTCGAGCTCCCGGTGACCTTCCCGAGCGTGCGCCGCGCCGCGGCTGTGCCCTCCTCGGAGAGTTCGGAGATCTTCGAGCCGGCCTGGTTTGCCCTCTTCGCGAGGTCGTTCAGGATCGCTTCGAGGCCAGTCGCTCTCGGGGATCGGCGCCGGCGCTTGGCCGGGCCCTTGCGCTTCGTGGACTTCGCGGTCGCGGTTCGGCGGGCGGCTGGTGCCTTGCTTCCGGTCGCCTTACGGCGTGCGGCGGTCCCCGGCTTGCGACGTGGCCGGCTGGCTCGCCTCTGCGCCGGGGTCGACTCGTCACTCGAGGGAGAGGAAGGGCTCGTGGAATTGTTCTCGGATTCCGTCACTCGAAACCTCCTTGTCAGCGTGACCAAACCTGTCCGTTCGAACGAACCCGTCCGTTCGAACACCCGGTCAAAAAGCAAAATGCGGACCGCCCGATTTATCGTTCCCCCGCCGCCACGAAGACCGGCGTGATGTCCACCGGGATATCCGTCAGCCTCGCGATGACCGACTCGATTTCCGGCGTCGCCTTGCCGTACTTCTCGAGAAGCGCCGTTGCCCGGGCGTAGTCGCCCGTCGCTTCGATCATCAGGAGCTCATTTGCGAGCGAGCGGATCGCCTCCCGGAATTTCGCCGGATCGGTTCGGAAGCGCCCCTCGGGCGTGGGCTCGATCGCTCCCTTCTCCCGGAACCAGTTCCACTGGATCGCCGTGCCGCGGCCGTGCGCCTCGTCGATCCCGAAACGCATTCCCCGGAACATCAGGCCGTTGTACGTCGAAAACACCTGAGACTCCGTGATGTGCGTGAGCCACTGGCGCTCGATCGCGAGGAGGACGCTCCAGAGCCCGGCGACGTCCGCCTTCGACTCTTCGATCGTCGAGTACGTCTCTTTGAGGAGCAACCGCGAGTCCACGTCCTTGCCGTCGGGGCCCTTGATGATGCCGGGACCGATGCCGTGGGCGAGTTCGTGGAACAGGGTGTGGTTGAAGTACGCGTCGAAGGAGATGTTCGGAACTTCCGCCGCGACGAGCGTCCGCTCCGCGATCGGCCGCCCGCTCTGGCGGAACTTGGCGTCCATGACGTTCTTCAAGAGAACCTTCTTGGAGCCTTTCGCCTCCCGGACCCGCTCGTCGTTCGGAAGGTTGAACGCGGCTGTTTGAACGCCGCGCCGCGCGTCGCCGGCGGTATAGATTTCCTGGACGACGCGTATGGGCGACTCGAACTTGCGGTTCAGCCGCTTGTGCGCGTCCGGGATCGGAAGGGCGCGCTCCATGTCCTTCAGGTGCTTTGCGTAAAGGGCGAGCTTGTCGGTCTCTCCGCGGTCGCGCACGGTGACGAAGGACTCGAACGCCGCCTTGTAGTTGAAGAGCGCGTCCTCGTAGACCTCGTATGGCCCGATGACGACCTCGACGTCGGAGTCGAGGTCCATCCACGCGATGTCCGACGCGTAGTAGTCGTCCGAGAGGAATGCGTCCGCCCGCTTCGTCAGGTAGTCGCGCAGGCTCGCGTTGCCGGTCAGCGCGGCGGCTTCCTTCAGTTTCTGTGCGGCCGCTTCGAGCGCGGGACCGTATGCCCGCGAGTACGGGACCGCGACGAGCGAGCTTCCCTGCCGTCGAATCACGGTGAAGAGCCCCTGGAACGCGTCCTTCTCCTGCGGGTGGGCGGCGATCCATTTCTCGAACTCATCCTTCGTGAGGTCGACCGGGTAGAAGCCGGCGCCCGGCGGCTTCGCCTTGTTCCCGATGAACGGCGCGTTCTCCTTCAACCGGTCCCACGGCCCCTTGTGCACGTCGAAGAGAGCGAGCGCAAAGTTCGCCGCCGGCGCCTGCTGCGCCGACCGAGCGACGCGCTCGCGCAGGTCCCGGTTCTCCTCCGAAACCTGCAAGAGGAAGATGTCGTTCATGAACCGCGACGCTTCGACGAGCTTCCCGACGACCCGGGTTTCCTTCTCGTCGAGGAGGGCGCGGTCGTAGTCGATCGGAGTACGGGGGAGCTGGCTCAGCCGGTCGCGGATGTCCGGCGCGAAGGCCGGCAGCGCCGCGTTGCCGCCCGCCCCGTTCACGGGACCTCCGGATGGGCCGGGGGCGCTCCGTTCCTTCGAGCAACCGGTGGCCGCGATCGCACAAAGGAGCCCTGCGGCGACTTGAAATGTGCGCATCGGGTGGAATCTAGCATTTTCGCTCTGGCGTAGGTTTAGCATGATCCCGACACCCGAGATGGTTCGCCCCGAGACCGACCTCGAACGCTCGCTCGACCGCCGAGCGAGCGTCGCCCGATACCGCGCCAACCGCCGTCACACGGGGGAGCTGTTCGACATCATCGCACCGGAGGCGTACGAGTCTCGGCCGATCGAGCTCCGTAACCCGATCGTCTTTTACGAGGGGCACCTTCCGGCCTTTTCGGTCAACACACTGTTGAAGAGGGGGCTCGGACGGCCCGAAATACACCCGCGGTTCGAGGTGCTGTTCGAAAGGGGGATCGATCCGGAGGACGAGTCGGCGGTGCCGGGGGCGCCGGCGGGGTGGCCCTCGCGAGAGGCGATCCGCGCCTACGGCCGAGCGGCCGACGAGGCGGTCGTTGCCGCGCTCCTGGGCGACGACATCGTGAGCGCGGACAATCCGGTCCTCTCCGGAGGGCTCGCGGTGGAGACGATCCTGGAGCACGAGCGGATGCACCAGGAGACCCTGCTGTACATCTGGCACCGCCTCCCGTACGAACAGAAACGGGCGCCGCCGGGAACCCCGCCGCCAATTCTCGGAAGCGAGCCGCCGGAAAGGCGGAGAGTCCGGGTTCCCTCGGGGCGCGCGACGCTCGGCGCGAAGCGCAGCGAAATCGCCTTCGGCTGGGACAACGAATTCGAGGAGCACGCCGTCCTTGTCCCGGAGTTCGAGATCGACGTCCACGACGTCACCAACCGCGACTACCTCGAGTTCGTGCGCGCGGGCGGTTACGATCGGGAGGATCTCTGGTCGGAAGAGGGCTGGGGCTGGCGAACAGAGCACGACGTGGCCCATCCGGTCTTCTGGGAGCGGCGAAGCGGAGAGTTCCGCTGGCGGGGGATGTTCGAACAGCTGCCCCTGCCACCGGCCTGGCCGGTGTTCGTCAGCCACGCGGAGGCGTCCGCGTACGCGCGCTGGCGCGACTCCCGGCTGCCGACGGAGCCGGAGTTCCACCGCGCCGCGTACGGGACCCCCTCCGGCGTCGAGCGGGCTTTCCCGTGGGGAGAGGATCTTCCCGACCGCTCGCGGGCCAACTTCGACTTCGCGACGTGGGACCCCCTCCCCGTCGGCTCGTTCCCCGCGGGCGCGAGCGCGTGGGGGATTCACGATCTTCTCGGGAACGGCTGGGAGTGGACTTCGACTGTCTTCGCGCCGTTCCCCGGCTTCGAGCCGATGCCGTCGTACCCCGTGTACTCCGCCGACTTCTTTGACGGAAAGCACTGGGTGATGAAGGGGGGGTCGTTCGCGACCGGCAAGGAGCTCCTGCGGCGGAGCCTGCGCAACTGGTTCCGCGGGAACTATCCCTACATGTATGCGACGTTCCGGACGGTTCGAAGGGGATAGTTCTCAGTCCGTTCATGTCCTCCGCAACGACCGCGCCCTCCGAGCTGATCCGCGATTTCGCGCGTGAGGTCGCGCGGGACCTCGCGCTCGTCCCGAAGCAGATCCAGTCGAAGTACCTCTACGACGCTCTCGGCTCGTCGCTCTTCGAGTCCATCTGCCGGCTCCCGTGGTATCGCATCACCCGGGCCGAAGCGCGGCTCTTGACGCGCCGCGCCTCCGAGATGGTCGCCCCGATCGCCGACCCGGTGACGCTGCTCGAGCTCGGTTGCGGCAGCGGAGAAAAGATCGCGCTCCTTGCCGAGGCGCTGCGGAACCGCCGCCGGCGCGTCGCCATCCACCTCATCGACATCTCGCCGACCGCCCTGGAGCTATCGGAGCGGACACTCGGCGCACTCGAACACGTCTCGGTCGTCGGCCATCGCGCCACGTACGAAGAGGGACTCCGTCACGCCGCCCGAGAGCGGCCTCCGAACGGCGGTCTTCTCGTTCTCTTCCTCGGCTCGAATATCGGCAACTTCGACTCGCCGGCCTCGCAGGAGTTCCTCGCGGAGATCCGCCGCGCGCTCACGCCCAGGGCCTGGGCGGCCAGCTACCGCGCACGAACATTCTGTGCGGCCGGGCCACGGCACAGGCGATGGTACGGGTGCGGCTCCCCCGTTCGGATCAGGGGCCGCCGGACGGCTCGCTTCATGCGCATCACTCTCGAGTACGGCACCAACGGGCTCCCGGTGACGATTCCCGCCGCGCACACGACCGTCGCCTTCGAGCGGGGCGATTGGATCTGGACCGAGAGCTCTTACAAGTACGAGGCGCAGGGGATCGTCGACCTCGTCCGCTCCGCCGGCTTCGAGAGCCACGCGCAGTGGATCGACCCCGAGGCGCGCTTCGCGTTGACGCTGTTCCTGGCGGAGTAGTTTGGCGAGGCAGGGGTCAAGCCTCCACGTTGCTCGCTCGCGTCGAGTAGAGGGTGTCAGGTGGAGACCTGACCCCGAGGGCATGACGAATTCGAATTGCTGGTCCTGACATCTTTGCGAAGCAAAGTGTCAGGTGAAGACCTGACCCCATTGGTGATAGTTTCCCCGCTCCCGTGAGGAGACTTCCCGCCAGGAACCCGGTCGCGCTCAGGGTCGCCCTTCTCTTTTCCCTTCTCGCCCCGCTGTTGTCGGCCGAGGAGCGCGTCGACCTCGACATGGTCACGCGAATACGACAGGAGGGCTTCCGAAACTCGAAGGTCATGGAGACGGCGAGTGCGCTCACCGATGGCATCGGGGGGCGACTTACCGGATCGCCCGCGATGAAGAAGTCGAACGAGTGGACCCGCGACAAGCTCGCCGAGTGGGGTCTCGCGAACGCGCACCTGGAGAGCTATCCGTTCGGGCGCGGCTGGAGCTACGAGTCTGCCGCCGTGCGGATGCTGTCGCCGACGCACGCCCCGCTGCAGGCGCTGCCGAAGGCGTGGAGCCCCGGGACCAACGGGCCGGTGCGCGGGAAGGCGGTGCTCGCGAAGCTCGCGACGAAGGAAGACCTCGAAGCGCAGAAGGGGAAGCTGAAGGGGCTGATTGTCCTGGCCGGCGAGATGCGCGAGGTCAAGCCTCAGGAGAAGGCGGCGCTCGAGCGGTACGACGAGAAAGCACTCGAAGACCTGTGGAAGTACGAGGCGCCTCCGCTCCGCACAATCTTCAGTCCGGAGGAATTCCGTCGGCGTCGCGATTTTCGCCGCGCGCTGAACGCCTTCCTCGAAATGGAAAAGCCCCTCGCGGTGATCGACCCGGGTCGTCTCGACGGCGGGACCTTCCACGTTCAGGGGGGCGGCTCCTGGAGCAAGGGCGACCCGATCGGTGTTCCGGCGCTCGTCATGGCGGTCGAGCACTACG
>CAJDUI010000026.1_pt1 | contig 21987 bp, 22 predicted proteins | sample 7390031 | NCBI WGS metagenome assembly CAJDUI01 (sample SAMEA7055675, study PRJEB34461) | soil metagenome | biome: terrestrial ecosystem; feature: Peninsula; material: soil | place: Antarctica | collected 2016 | reverse complement strand
AGCTCCTGGATCGTCCGAACATCATAGCCATCTTCGATCCGGTGCGTTGCGAACGAGTGCTGGAAGGTCGCTCGGACCCGCGTCGGTCGGGGGCGTCCAGGCACGTTACTCCTCACCTCCCATTGTCGCGAGCGAAACGAGGCGGCGGCGCGCAGTCAACCGCAGCAAAGCCGCTCCCGTGGGCCACCGCTCGAACGGTTCGCTAGGCGATCGTCAGCCCGCGATTCTCCGCGCGCACGGACAGCACTTGCCCGCTTGCCAGCCGGCCGAGAGCCTCCCGCACCCCGAGAGTCCTTTCCGGCGGGGAGAGAAACACGACGCAGCCTCCCCCACCGGCGCCGCATGCCTTGCCCCCCCAGGCGCCCGCCGCGATCGCGGCCGAGATCGCCGCCCCGATCGCCGGGGACGAGACGACGGGCGCGAGCCCTCGCCGGGCTTTCCACTCACGGTCGAGCGCACCGCCCATTGCGGCGAAGTCCTGTTTGAAGACGGACGCCGCCATGACGCGCGCCGCGCCGGCGATCCTCTCGAGGCCCTGCGCCACGTCGCGGTCGCCTTCCAGGCGGCGGCGGAAGACCTCCCAGTTGTTCATGCCGGAGGAGTGCGTCACGCCGGTGTCGAAGAGAGTGAGGTGCGCGTCCCAGGCCTCCGCGTCGACGTCCTCGCGCTCGGCGACCGTCCGTCCCGTCTCGAACCGGAGGACGTGTAGGCCGCCGCCGAACGCCGAATAGTAGTCCTGGACCCCGGCGGGCTTCCCGAGAACACGGGTCTCGACGTCTCGCACGAACTCGACGCCGCCCGCGCCGTCGAAAGCCGCACCGCTCTCCCGCGCGATCGCCGCGCCGACAGCGACTGCGAGCGCGGAGGAGCCGCCGAGCCCCGAGCCAAAAGGGACGCCGGAGCGGAACTCGACCTCGACTCCGCCCCCCGGCGAGAGTTCCTCCAGGAGCGCGCCCACGAGCGCCGTCCCCGGGTCGTCCCGAAGCTCCTTTGCAGACTGCACGTGGCGGTCGAGACCCCGCTCGGGCGCGACGAGACGTATCCCTTCCCCGCCGCGCCGGACACGGCACGAGGCGCGCCGGTCGATCGCGAGGTTGACGGTGACTGAGCCGGGGTGGAGCGCGTGGAGAGGCCAGAGGTCGAGAGTACCGCCCGCGAGGTCCACCCGCGCCGGCGCGGAAGCCTCGATGACCGGCGCGATGATCACCGCGCGATTCTAAGGGCCGAGCTTCCGATTGAAATCTCGACTGCTGGTCGCGCCGCGACCGCTGCAGTCGAAATCCGACGACTTCAGTACCCGACCCGGTTCGCGCGCATGAATCCCGACTGCGGAAACGCAGTCCCCTCGAGCGTCGCGGTGCGGCCGAGTGGCGCCTCACCGAAGCCGGCATCTCGCGTCATGAGACGCCAGATCTCGCCGTTGTCAGCACAGAAGCCGGGGACGTGCGAATTTTCAGGAATCGGACAAAGGCCCGACTCCTGCCGCCCTTCGCACTGGACGCAGACAAAAGTCCCGGTCAGCCGCTTCGAAACGAGGGAGAACGCCGTCGTCTCCGGGACGAGGGCGACAGCCGGACTCGCCGCCGAAGCCGTTCGGTGCGAAGGTGTATCCGCAACGAGAGGCACGATCATCAGAACGACCGCCGCCGCGAGGAAGTAGGACGACGCGCGCGGACGCATCGGTTGGTTCGACATGAGGGAGCTGTGAAGTCGCGACCTCAGCCGCGCCGGCGCCGGGCTGCGGTCGAGGCGCGACCGAAGGACTTTCGCCAGACCGCGGGCGGATTCCGCGCGCGTCGCGCACGGTGCGCACACGCAGAGATGCCGCGACAGCGCTTCCGCGTCCGAACGAGGGAGCTCGCGGTCCATGTGGGCGTAGAGAAGGAATCGGGCTTGCGGGCAGTTCATGCGATCGCTGGGACAAACGGCCTCGCGAGGGGGGAAATTCCGGGGCGCCCGCTGCGGCGGTCGCTCCCTCCGGCGGCTGGAGATTGAGCCGGGGGTAGTCGCAGCGGACCGACCCCCGGAGGGGACACTGTCCTAAGCGGCCGGCGCTTTCGGCCGCGTCCGCATCTTGGCGGGCTCACCGCCCCGGATGTAGCCGTGGCGCCGCGCGTATCGGAGAAGCGCCTTTTCGAGGAGCTTCCGACCGCGGTACAACCTCGACATGACCGTTCCGACGGGGCAGTCGAGGATCTCGGCGATCTCCTTGTACGAAAAGTCCTCCAGGTCGGCCAGGATGACCACCATCCGGTAGTCGTACGGGAGGGACTCGAGCGCCTTGCGGACATCGTCGTCGAGGACGCCGGTGAAGAACTGGGCCTCCGGGTCAGACGGACGGTCGGAGTTGTCCCGACGGACGATCCGTTCGAAGGAGTCCTCGATTTCGGCGAAATCGACGCTTCGCGGCTCCAGCTTCTTTTTCCGGTAGTTGTTGATGAACGTGTTCTTCAAGATCTTGAAGAGCCACGCCTTGAGGTTCGTGCCCTCTTCGAACTTGTCGTAGTACTTGTAGGCCTTGAAGAACGTCTCCTGGACGAGGTCCTCGGCGTCTTCGGAGCTCCGAGTCATCCGATAGGCCGTGTTGTAGAGCGAGTCCACGTAGGGCATCACCTGGGAGTCGAAATCCCACGCGGTCACGGGGGGGGGAGTTGCCTCTGTAATCGGTTGCACGCTTGTGTTCTCCATGTCCGTTCTGGGTCGCAATTACCTTGCCCGGCCGGCCGAACTTCCCTTCGACCGACCGGGTTGACCTAACCTCCGCCATTTCTACGGAATAGATCGGCAGGCCGTTGGGAAGTGGCTTCAAGAGACGTACGGGTAAACCAACCAATCGGTTTCCTGAGAGAACACCCTGTCCTCCGACGGGGACAGGGGTTCCCTCCGGATGGTCGCCCCCCCGGGATCATCGTCCGGATCGGCCCCGCCGCACCCGGGTTGCGCGACATGCCCTCAGCGGCCGCAGAGGTGGCGCGCCCCTGCGCGATCGCGCCGGCGGCCGCCGCCACGCCGAGCAGGAAGGCGGCGCCGAGGGCGCCAGCGCCCCAGGTTCCGGCCGTGCGGCCGACGGGCTGACCCGGCTCCTGGGCAAGTGCCGGAAGGGCGAGACAGACGAGGGCGACCGCGATCAGAACTACCGTTTTCTTCCGCATCTCGAAGCTCTCCTTGTTTGTTGCGAGCCGCCGGGAGCTCAGTGCTCCTCGTGGGCCGTTGCGAGGCTGATGTAAACCGACGAAAGGGTCGCGAAGATGAAGGCCTGGAGGGCCGCTGTGAACAAGCCGAGGCCCATGAGGGGCCAAGGGACGACGATCGGGGCGAGGCTTGCGAAGATGCTCGTCGCCGTGTGTTCCCCGTAAATATTCATGAAAAGCCGGAGCGACAGCGACAGGATGCGGGCGAAGTTGCCGATGATCTCGATGATGAAGAAGAGAGGGGCAAGCCAGAGGACGGGACCCATGAAGTGCTTCAGATAGCCGAAGAAGCCGTGCTCTTTGATCCCCTGGTAGTTGAAGTAGAGGAAGGAAAGGAGGGCGAGCGCGACCGTCGTCGAGAGAGTTCCCGTCGGCGGCTGCAGAAAGAAGAACAGCCCGAAGAGGTTGCCGAGGAAGATGAAGAGCGCGAAGCCGCCGATCACGTGCGCGTACTTCTTCTCCGCACCGTGCCCGATGACGTCGGAGACGAGCGACCGGATCCCGGAGACGAGGAGCTCGAGGAAGTTCTGAACGCGGCCGGGCCTCTCCTTGTCGAACCGCCGCGCGGCGAGGGGGAGGCAAACGAGGAAGATCAACATCACGAGGAGCACCATGATCGCGTGGTCCGGAATCCACGCGGCCTTCCCGTCCGGGAACCAGAACGCCGCGGCGGCAGGCGACATGCTCTCGACCGGAGGAGGTCCGAAGAGCGAGATCAGGAGCCGGTTGATCGGCCCGTAGAGGATCGAATGATGCTCGGTCACGCCGACTCGCCCCCTCCTCCCGTCAGAAGCTCCGCTCCGATCGCCACGACCACGACCGACAGCCCGACCATGCCGGCCACCGGCTCGAAGCCCCTCCAGCGGAGGAGCGCAATCCCGAGAAGAGCGGCGCCGGCGGCCGTAACCAGCAGGAGGGGAAGCACAGCGCGAAAACCTTTCTTTTCCTGCGGGGGAACGAGACGCTCGGTCAGCTTCTCGAGAACGAGAAAGCTGAAAATAACGACGCAGGCCGCGATTGTCAAGGAGACCGCGGCGCGCCATCCGAAGAGGAGCGCACCTACCGCCCCCGCGGCCGCGATCCCGATCGAGCGAACCCGAATGCGCCGCAGAACCGCTTCCTCGGAGTTCAGCGCTCCTCTCCCCCGCTCTCCATCCCGCGCAGGATGCGGTAGAGGTTCCAGAAGCCGGCCGCGACCCCCAGAACGGCCCCCACGTACGCGGGCGCGAGCCCCAGACCGAGCGCGAGACCGAGCCACTTTCCGAGGAACCACCCCGCGACGAGCGACAACGGAAAGAGGATCCCGGCTGCGGAAGCGCGGGCGACGATTGCGTAACGACTCATGGGGTCAGGTCTCCACCTGACACTTTGAGGTCAAAGTGGCAGGGACTTCACGGCGGCGTCGCGCGTACGGCTGTCAGTGGAGACCTGACCCCATCACGGGTACTTGATCACGCACGCCCGGAGAATTTCGACGAACGGCTGGGGCGCCACCCCCACGAGAAGCGTCGCGACCGCGCAGATGAGAACCGCCGTCGTCAGCGTGTACGAGCTGCGCAGCGGGGCGCCCTCTGCTTCTGAGAAGAACATCGCGGCCGCGATGCGGAAATAGTAGAAGAGCGAGACCGCCGACATGAGCACGGCGAGGACCGCGAGCCACGCGTATCCCGCTTTCATGGCCGCGGTGAACAGGTAGTACTTGCCGATGAAGCCCGCCGTCGGCGGAATCCCCGCAAGAGACAGTAGGAAGATGAGCATCACGACCGCGGCCCCCATGTTCCGTTTCGCGAGGCCGTTGAAGTCGGAGACCTGCTCCGCGGCGTAGCCCTTGGTCTCGAGAAAGACCACGAGAGCGAATACACCGAAGTTCATGAAGGTGTACGCGAGGAGGTACACGAGAACTCCCCAGAGCCCGAACTCGGTCCGGAACCCGACGACCCCGAGGAGCGCGTACCCGGCATGGGCGATGGACGAGTAAGCGAGCATTCGCTTCACGTTCGCCTGAAGAAGGGCGGCGAGGTTGCCGAAGACCATCGTCGCGGCGGCGACGAGCGCGACGATGAACCCCCAGTCGGCATGGAACTTCGGGAAGGCGACGTAGAAGATCCGCGCGAGGACCGCGTACGCCGCGAGCTTCGGCCCGACCGAAAAGAACGCCGTCACGGGCGTCGGAGCGCCCTCGTACACATCGGGCGTCCACACGTGGAAGGGCACCGCGGCGATTTTGAACAGGAGTCCGGCCAGGATGAGGAGGATCCCCACCATGAGCAGATTCGACTTCTCCTGCGTCGCAAAGAGCTTCGCGAGCTCCGGCAGCCCCATTTCCCCCGCGACCCCGTACACGAGCGAGAGACCGTACAGGAGTACACCGGAGGAGAACGCGCCGAGGATGAAGTACTTGAGCGCCGCCTCCGTGCTTTTGATCTCCCCCTTGAAGTATCCGGCGAGGATGTAGGAGGAGAGCGCCATGAGCTCGAGCGCGACGTAAATCGAGATCAGGTTGTCGCCCGAGACCATGAACAGCATGCCGACGCCGGTGAAGAGGAGGAGCGCGTAGTACTCGCCCCCCGGATAGGGGGAAGACCCGACGAACCGCACGGAGGCGAGCACGGTCAGCGCGATCGACGTCAGCATCAGAAGCTTGAAGAAAACCGCGAAGTTGTCGAGCACGAACATCCCCGAGAGGATCGAGCCCCCGCGGCCGGGATACCCCGACAGGAAAAGGACGAGCGCCATCGTCACCGCGACCGAGATGAGCGTCAGAAACGCGAGGAACTCCTCCCGGGCCTTGTCGACGAACACCGCGAGCGAGAGGACCAGGAGACCCGCTGCGGTGAGGAAGAGCTCCGGCGAGAGAAGCAGCCAGTCGCTGCCCGAGACGTTCACGGCCGAGCCGCCGCTTCTCCGAGGGGTGCCGCGTGCACGCGCGGTCCGGCTTTGCGGGCGAGCGCGGGCGCCGGAGCCGTCCGACCTCCGACGGCGGCGACGATCTTCTCGGATGGGATCCGGAGGACGTCGAACATCGGTTTGGGATAGATGCCGATCCAGAGCGCCAGGAGGACGAGCGGAACGACCGTGAGTTGCTCCCGGGGCGTCAGATCGGGCAGGTTCGCGTTCGCGGGGTTCGTCACTTCCCCGAAGAAGACGCGCTGATAAAGCCAGAGCAGGTACGCCGCGCCGAGCACGATCCCGGTGGCGGCGAAGAGCGCCCACCAGAAGCTCCGGGCAAATGCTCCCTGGAGAATCGTGAACTCGCCGATGAAGCCGTTCAGGAGCGGGAGTCCCATCGAGGAGAGCGCCATCACGAGGAAGTAAGTCGCATAGACCGGCATCGGGCGAGCAAGGCCGCCATACTCCGAGATCATCCGGGTGTGCCGCCGCTCGTAGACCATCCCGACGAGCAGGAAGAGCGCGCCGGTCGAGACTCCGTGGTTGACCATCTGAAGGATGCCGCCCTGGACCCCCGCCATGTTGAGGGAGAAGATCCCGAGCATCACGAACCCCAGGTGCGACACGGAGGAATAGGCGATGAGTCGCTTCATGTCCTTCTGCACCAGCGTGACCATCGCGCCGTAGACGATCCCGATGATCGAGAGCGTCACCATGAGCGTCGAGACCCAGGACGTGGTAATCGCGTCGGGGAACATCGGAAGCGAGAACCGGACGAAGCCGTACGTGCCCATTTTGAGAAGGATCGCCGCGAGAATGACGGAGCCGGCCGTGGGAGCCTCGGTATGGGCGTCCGGCAGCCAGGTGTGGAACGGAAACATCGGAACCTTGATGGCGAATCCGAAGAAGAACGCGAAGAAGAGCCAGATCTGGAGGTCCGCCGGCATGCCCCCGGCGACCGCGGTCAGCGTCTCGATCGAGAACGTCGCCTCCCGCCCCAGCCCCCCGTAACCGAGGAAGCCGGTCGTGTTGTAGAAGTACAGGGCGATGATTCCGAGGAGCATGAGGACCGAGCCGGCCAGGGTGTAGAGAAAGAACTTGATCGCGGCATAGAGCCGGCGGTCGCTTCCCCACACCCCGATCAGGAAGTACATCGGAACGAGCATGACCTCCCAGAAGACGTAGAACAGGAAGAGGTCCAGGCAGCAGAAGGTCCCGATCATGAACGTCTGCAGCAAGAGAAGCAGGACGTAGTACTCCTTCTGCCGCTCGGAGATCGCCGTATACGAGCAGGCGACCGCGATGACGCCCGTCAGCGTCGTCAGGAGGATCAGGAGGAGGGTGATTCCGTCGATCCCGAAGTGGTAGGAAACGCCGAGCGATGGGATCCACGACGCTTGTTCTACGAACTGGTAGCCCTCGCGGCCGCGGTCGAAGAGAAACCAGAGCGGAAGCGAGACGACCAGGTCGAGAACGGCTACGACCGTCGCGACGGTCCGGATCGCGCCGGCCCTCTCCTTCGGGACGAGGAAGATGATCGTGAGCGCTCCCAGGAGCGGGATGTAAGTCACGATGGAAAGAATCGGTATCCAGACGCCCATCAGTTCCATTCAGCCCTCTAAAGGGGACGGATTTATTTACCCGTCCCCTCGTTAGTCACCTGTCCCGGTCGGTGGTAAATAGATCTGTCCCCATTACCGGTCGCCATTACCGAAAGATCAGATACACCGCCACGATGCAGAAGAGCCCCCCGCCCATCACGAGCGCGTAATTCTGGACCCGCCCGGTCTGCGAGCGGCGCAGCAGCCGGAAGCCGCCCTGGAGCGAACCGGCCACGCCGTTGACCGCGCCGTCCACGAAGTGTTTGTCGAAGAAGTGCGAGACCCACGCGACTCCGCGCGTTAACGCCGCGGTGCCATTCGGGATCAGGTCGACGACGGTGGCGTCCACTTCCCAGAGAAACCGGCCGCCCCCCTTTCCGACGCCTTCGACAAAGGCGGCGTCGTAGAACTCGTCCACCCGGTACTTGTTCCGAAGCGCTCCATAAACACGCGGGAATTGCTCGGCGAGGCGCGCGGGCGCCCGTCCCTCCCCCTTCGCGTACCAGAACCAGGCGAGAGCGAGCCCGACCGTGGCGGCTGCCACCGAGGCCGCCATGAGCGCAATCTCGAGCGCGACCGAAGGATGGTGCGCGGCCGCGTGCTCCCCGGCGAGCGCCGGGATCACGGGCGCGAGAAACTCGCCGATCCGGTTTCCTCCGCGCACGATCGGGATGCCGATCCAACCGCCGACGGCCGACAGGAACGCGAGCACGACGAGCGGGACCGTCATCGAAGGGGGCGACTCGTGCACGTGGGCTTCCTGGTCCGGCGTCCCGCGGAAGCGCCCGTAGAACGCGAGCGAGACGAGGCGGAACATGTAGAAAGCCGTCAGGCCCGCCGTAAAGAGCGCCGCGCTCCAGAGGAGTTTGCCCAGCCACGGGGCCTGGGGGAAGCGGGCCTCGAAGACTGCCGCGAGGATCGCGTCTTTCGAGAAGAAGCCGGCGAGAAGAGGCACCCCCGCGATCGCGAGGGTCGCCACGAGGAAGGTCGCGTACGTGATCGGGATCTTTCGCGCGAGACCGCCCATCCGGCGGAGGTCCTGCTCACCTCCGAGCGCGTGAATCACGGAACCCGAACCGAGAAAGAGGCACGCCTTGAAGAACGCGTGCGTGAGCACGTGGAACATGGCCGCTCCGAACGCTCCGACGCCGCACGCAAGAAACATGTAACCGAGTTGCGAGACCGTCGAGTACGCGAGCACCTTCTTGATGTCGGTCTGCGCGAGGCCGATCGTCGCGGCGAACAGCGCCGTGAAGCCACCGACGACGGCCACGACGAGCAGCGCGTCCGGCGAGAGGCGGAAAAGTACGTTGCAGCGAGCGACCATGTAAACGCCCGCCGTCACCATCGTCGCGGCGTGAATGAGGGCCGACACCGGGGTCGGACCCGCCATCGCATCCGGGAGCCACACGTACAGCGGCACCTGCGCTGACTTGCCCGCGGCACCGAGGAAGAGGCAGAGGCAGATGAGGGTCATGTACGGGGCGTACGCACCGGGGCTCGCCGCGGCGGCCGAGAACACTTTGCCGAAGTCGAGCGAGCCGAAAAGCGCGAAGATCCCGAAGATCCCGAGAATGAAGCCGAAGTCGCCGATCCGGTTGACGACGAACGCCTTCTTGCCCGCGTCCGCGGCGAACTTCTTGTGATAATCGTAGCCGATGAGCAGGTAGGAACAGAGACCCACCCCTTCCCACCCGACGAACATCAGGAGGAAGTTCCCGGCGAGAGCGAGCGTGAGCATGGAGAACATGAAGAGGTTGAGGTATGCGAAGTAGCGTCCGTATCCGGCGTCGTGACCCATGTAGCCCGCCGAGTACACGTGGATGAGGAGCGCGACGAACGTGACGAACGCGATCATGAGCGCCGAGAGCGAGTCGAGGCGCAGGGTGACGTCCACGAACCACTCGCCGAGCTCGCCGGGGACCTGGCCGGTCGCCTGGTTCACGCCGAGAGGGATCCAGCGGTAGAACGTCTGGACGTGATGGGCGCCGGAGGCGAGCGCGCCGAGCCCCACGTCGAAGATCGCGCCGAGGGCAAAGACGCACGAGAGCGCCACCGATCCGACTCCGACCGCCGTGTGGATCGCTTTGAACCGCGGCTCGCCATCCGACGGGGTGTGCGCGTGCGGCTGGCCGGCGGTGACGCTCACCTCCGCCGCCGGCTCGCCGTCGTGGGCCGTCGCAGTGTGGCCGTGAGCGACCCCCTTTGGCCGGTGGGAAACGAGATAGAGGAGCCCGTTCACGAGGAACCCCGCGAGCGGGAAGAGCGGGACGAGAAAAAGGAAGTCCCTCATCCGCGCATCGAGCTCGCCTCTTCCACGTTCAGCGTGCGGCGCTGACGGAAAAGGGAAATCGTCAGCGCGAGCCCGATCGCGGCCTCCCCCGCGGCAATCGTGATCACGAAGACGGAGAAGACCTGCCCGGTCAGGTCCGAAAGCCGCCGGGAGAACGCGATCAGGTTCAGGTTGACCGCATTCAGCATCAGCTCGACGGACATGAGAACCGTGAGGAAATTGCGCCGAACCAGTACCCCGAAGAACCCGATCGAGAACAGGAGAAACGAGACAATGAGGTAGTGGTTGATCGTAATGTTCATGCTTCCCACCGGTCATCCCGAGCCAGGCGTGAAATCGCACCGATTCCTCGGCCCGGAAGGACCTCGGAGTGACAGAGAGTCAGCATCAGTCCGCCTTCTCCGCCGTCCGCTTGCCGAGCACCACGGCCCCCACCATCGCCACGAGCAGGAAGACCGAGGCCACCTCGAACGGCAGCAGGTAGTCGCGGTAGAGCACCCAGGCAACCGCTTCGGTATTGCCGGCGAGCTTGCCGCGCACCGTTCGGAACGCGTCGGGGTTCTCGGGGATCACGGGGAAGTTCTCGGTGCCGAGGACGTAAAGGAAGGGAACGAGAAACACCACAAGCAACAGGAGCGCGACGTCCCATTGGTGCTGGAACGTGACGGCCTCCTGGATGTCGCGCTGGTGGACGAGCATGATGACGAAGAGGAAGAGAACCATGATCCCGCCGGCATAGACCAGGATCTGGACCGCGCCGACGAACTCCGCCTGCTGGAGAAAGAAGATGCAGGCGACTAACAGGAATGAGGAGAGTAGAAAGAGCGCGGAGTGGATCGGGTTCCTCGCGACAACGACGGCGATCGCGGTCGCGAGCGCCAACACCGCGAAGATGACGAAGGCCCAGCCGGCCCCGCCGGTCAGGAGAGCGCCGGGGAGGGTCTCCGCCCCGGTCATGCAACGGGTCCGCGGCGTTCGCTTCGCGAACGGCGGACGGAAACTTTAAAAACCGGAGGCAAGAGACGTGGGCTCCACCAGCACCTCTCGGAACGTTGACCCGACTCGCTCTTCCGCAACCGGTCAGCCCTGCTCGACGACCGTAAACGGCTTGACGTTGGGAGCGGCGCGCCAGTCGGTCAGCTTCCGGATGTCCAGGTAGAGCGAGTCGTTCCGGTCGTACGCCGCCATTTCGTAGGTCTTCGTCGTGAGCCAGATCGACTTCGGGTTGGTCGGACACGCTTCCTCGCACAGCTGGCAGAACATGCACCGCTTGAGATCGACGTCGAAGCGGTCGAGGACCTTCGCAGACTTGCCCTCCGGCGTTTTCTCGTTGTGCCAGTCGATGTAAATGATGTTGATGGGGCACTCGATTGCGCAGAGCGAGCACTTGATGCACCGTTCTTCGTCGAGTCGGAACATCCCCCGGAAGCGGTCGGAGGGAAGCTTCTTCTGCTCGGGATACTGGATCGTCACCTTCCGGGTAAAGAGGTGTCTTCCCGTCACGCTCAACCCGTCGAAGAGGTCGAGGAGCGTCAGCTTGTCGAGCCACTTCTTCAAGGCCATCAGGTTGCCTCCGGAGCGGACGCGGGCACCGCCGCCAGCCGTTCACGCCGGGCGAGCTTGCGGCGCAGCTTCGCCAACAGGAACATCGATACGAACAGCCCGCCAAAGATATACGACAGCACGAACATCCCGTCGCTCCTCCCGGGCGTCAGGAGAACGGCAAGGGCGACGATCACGATGTTCGCGAGAGCGAGAGGGATCATCCATTTCCAGCCGAGCGCCATGAGCTGGTCGAATCGGTAGCGCGGGAACGTCGACCGGAACCAGATGTAGCAGAAGACGAAGAACCCGGCCTTGATCAGGAACCACCCGACGGGAGGAACGATCTGGAGAAAGTCGAGCGCCGGGACGTTCGGGAACGGGGGCAGCCACCCGCCGAAGAACACGGTGACCGCCACGCAGGAAATGACGATCATCGCGGCGTATTCCCCGAGAAAGAAGAAGGCAAACTTGACGCCGGAATACTCGGTGTTGAACCCGGAGACGAGCTCCGACTCCGCCTCGGGCAGATCGAACGGGTTTCGGTTCGTCTCCGCTACCCCCGACACGAAGTAGAGAAAAAAAGCGAGGAGACCGGGAAAGACGAACCACAGCCCCAGCCGCTCCTGGCGCTGGACGATCTCCACCATCGAGAGGGAGCGCGTCATGATCAGCACCGACACGAGCGCGAGGCCCATCGGGACCTCGTAGGAAACGAGCTGAGCCGCGGAACGAAGACCCCCGATGAGCGAGTACTTGTTGTTCGACGCCCAGCCGCCCAGGATGATCCCGTAGACGCCGATCGAGGTGATCGCCAGCAGAAAGAGCAGCCCCACGTTAATGTCCGCCACCCACAGCGGCGTGCGGACCCGTCCGATGCGTATAGCCGGCCCGAAGGGGATGACGGCGAGCGCGGTCAAAGCGGGGACGACCGCGAGGACGGGCGCGAGGAAGTGGACCGCCTTCTCGGCGCGCGCCGGGGTGATGTCTTCTTTCGTCACGAGCTTCAGAAGGTCGGCCACCCCCTGGAGGAGCCCCTTCGGGCCGACCCGATTTGGTCCGAGGCGCGCCTGCATGAACCCCATGAGGCGCCGCTCCGCGAGAACGATGACGAAGCCGACGACCGCCGGAACAAACGCGACGAGAATCACGACCTTCAGGTAGGTCAGCACTGTCGGAGTGAGTACCTTCAAGCCGTCCTCACCGGTCCACCTCGCCGAGCACGATGTCGATCGTTCCGATGAGCGCGACGAGGTCGCTCACGAGGTGGCCCTTGGCGAGCCGTGGCAGAACCTGCAGGTTGATGAACGACGGCGGCCGGACGTGCATCCGGTACGGCCGGTTCGTTCCGTTCGAGACGCAATAGAAGCCCAACTCCCCCTTGGGGCTTTCGATCGAGGCGTAGACCTCTTCCGCGACGGGCTTGATGACTCGAGGCACTTTCGCGCGGACTTCGCCGGGCTCGAGGCGATCGAGGCACTGCCGGAGGATGCGGACGCTCTGCCGCATCTCCTGGACCCGGACGATGTATCGGTCGTAGGTATCGCCGTTCACCCGGGTGGGGATGGCGAAGTCGAGCTCGTCGTAGCACTCGTAGGGCTGCGCGCGGCGAAGGTCCCACTCGATGCCCGAGGCGCGGAGGACCGGGCCCGTCACGCCCCACTCGATGCACTCCTCCCCGGAGATCACGCCGATCCCGACGGTCCGCTTCTTCCAGATCCGGTTGTCGGTCAGGAGCTGCTCGTAGTCGTCGATCCGCGAAGGCAGGTCGTCGACGAACTCCATGAGGCGCTCGACCCAGCCAGCCGTCAGGTCGAACGGGAGCCCGCCGATCCGCATGCAGTTCAGCGTCAGCCGCGCGCCGCAGTACTCCTCGAAGAAGTCGAGGATCTGTTCGCGTTCCCGGAATGCGTACCAGAACGGCGTCACGGCGCCGAGGTCGATTCCCGAAGTTCCCAGCCACACGAGGTGTGAGGAGAGCCGCTGGAGCTCGTCCAGGATGACGCGCACGAGCTGCGCGCGGCGCGGGATTTCGACGGCGAGCAGCTTCTCGATCGTGAGGCAGTAGGCGTGATTGTTCGTGGCGGCCGCGACGTAGTCGAGCCGGTCCGTGTGCGGGATCCCCATCGGGTACGTCTCGGTCTCGAAGAGCTTCTCGGTGCCGCGGTGGAGATATCCCATGTCCGGCCGGGTCTCGAGGATCTTCTCGCCGTCCACGCGGATCACGAGGCGCAGGACCCCGTGCGTGGACGGGTGCTGCGGTCCGAAGTTCAGCTCCATCTCCTGCACGTCGAAGAGCGTCGGAGGATGGATTTCTACGGGGACCGACTCGGCGGACGCGAGCGCCGCCCGGCGCATCTCCCCGGAGGTGTGGACCGCCAGGCCCTTCTCCGCCTCGGTCAGCGGCCGATCGTCGCTCATGACACCGTCTTCCGATTCGGGTCGTCCGCGGCCGGGCCGCCCCCTTCGGGCCACTCCTCCGGGTACACGGCGGCGCCCGTGTCGACGCCCTCGACCGGGAAATCCTTGCGCAACGGAAAGCCGCGGAATCCCTCCCACGTGAGGATCCGGCGCAGGTCCGGGTGGCCGGCGAACGGAATCCCGAACATGTCCCACGTCTCCCGCTCCGGCCAGTTCGCCGCGAGGAAGACTTCCGCGATCGAGGGGACCTCTTCGCCGTCGCCGACGGCGCACTTGACCCGGATGCGGTCGTTCTTCGAGAACGAGTAGAAGTGGTAGACGACGTCGAAGCGCGGCAGGCGGTCGCGCCAGTCCACCGCGGTAAGGTCGACGCAGTAGCGGAAGTCTTCGACGTCCTTCAGGTGGCGGGCGACGGCGGCCACTTTCTCGCGGGCAACGACGACCGTAACCTGCCGCGCAAATTCCTTCGCGGAGACAACAGCGTCGGGGATGCCGGACCGGAGGGACTCCACCCAGGGGTGCGCCGAGGCGTCCGTCGCCTCGATCTTTTTCGGCGGGGCAGCTTTCGGAGCGGCAGCGGCCGGACTCGCCGGGGCGGGCTCGGCCGGTGCGCCCGCCGGCGCGGGGACGGGCGGGGGCGTTTCCTCGGCCACGAGACGCCTACGACGCTTTCCGGATGACCTTCATCCGGTCGATCTTCCTCTGGAGCGCCATGATCCCGTAGATGAGCGCTTCGGGACGCGGCGGGCAGCCGGGAACGTAGACGTCGACGGGGACGATCCGGTCGACCCCCTGGGTGACGGCATAGGTCCGATACGGGCCGCCGCACGTCGCGCAGGAGCCCATGGCGATGACCCACTTGGGCTCCGGCATCTGGTCATAGAGCCGCTTGACGATCGGCGCCATCTTCTCGACGACGGTCCCGGCGACGATCATCAGGTCGGACTGCCGGGGGGTCCCCCGGAACACTTCCGCCCCGAACCGGGCGAGGTCGTGCCGGGAGTCCATGGTGGCCATCATCTCGATGGCGCAGCAGGCGAGGCCGAACTGCATCGGCCAGATCGACGACCGGCGGGCCCAATTGATCACCGAGTCCACCGAGGTCGTCAGGACGTTGTCGTTGAAGCGGTTGTCGATCAGCCCCATCTCACCCTCAGGCCCAGTCGAGCGCCTTGCGTTTCCACACGTAGACATACCCGATCACGAGGATCGTGATGAAAATCAGCATCTCGACCAGCCCGAAGAGCCCGAGCCGGTGGAACATGATGGCCCACGGGAAGAGAAAGATCGTCTCGACGTCGAAGATGACGAAGAGGACCGCGATGAGGAAGTAGCGAACCGAAAAGCGCGTGTCGAGCGCGAAAGAACTCGGCTCGATCCCGCACTCGTAAGGCTCGAGCTTCGCGGGGTTGGGCTTACGGGTCTGGAGGGCCTTCGCGAGGAAGATAGTGGCGAGCGGGAGCGCCGCCGCGAGCAGCGCGAAGATGAGGATGGGGAGGTAATCCGTCACCGGCGCGGCATTGTATCGGAGCGAAGGAGTGAATCAACCCGCGCCTCAAATACCGCGCGACTGGACGAGTACGGAGATCTCGTCGCCCATCCCCGCCGGATCGACGAGCCGATAGACGCGCCACTTCTCCGCTTCGTTTCCCGCGAAGTCGAAGATGCCCGACTCGGTGAGGTAGCGTCCCTGTCGGATCGGCCCCACCGTCGTCAGACCCTCCGACTCCCCGGTCGCGATGAGCTCGTCCCAGTCCACGTGAGCCGTCAAGTCGCGCTCACCGGGGCGCTCGAGCGGATCGCCGCCGCGCCGCCCGGCCTCGTGCACCGCCAGCGTTCCCGCCGGACGCGCGAGCGCGTGATAGAGCGTGCGTACGCGGTGGCCGTAGTCGAAGAGGACGACCCGCCCACGCGCGAGAGCCCGCGCGAGCCGCCGGTGAAGCACCGACGCGGAGGGTCGGATTTCTCCGATCTGCCCCGGCGCGAGCACGATGCCGCGAGCCGCGAGGCCCGTCACCCACTCCGCCGGGGCCGGGCGCGCGGTCCAGGCAAAGCGCTGCCCCGCGAAACCGACTCCGACCTCCTCGAGACCGTCGCCCCCGGCCGTGCCGCGCACCCGCGCGACCGGGAGCGCGTCGTAGAGCTCGTTCGCGAAGATCCAACCCCGGACCGAGCCCTCTTCGAGCTCCGCGGAGTCCGTCAGCACCGTGAGCCCGGGTACCGGCAATTTCCCGAGCGCGGCCCGGCCGGTGGCGCTTCGCTCGACCGCGGTCAACTCCGTACGCGCCGAGACTCCGGGAGAATCCCGGGCGAGCGCCGCGGCGAAGTCGGCGAGAAACGCGCCGGACGACGACCCGACCTCGACGAAGTGCGCCGGTCCGTCGAGCCGGGCGGCGTCCGCGGCGAAGCGTCGTGCGATCGCAGCGGCGAACCCGGGCGCCTTCGAGACCTCGGCTGCGCCGCCCGCGGCGATTTCCGTCTCCTCGTAGCGCGGTGATACCCTCACGCCTTCCAGAAACAGGAGGTTCCTTCATGACCCGCCTCCGACGCCCGGGCCTCGCTCTCGCGCTCGCCGCTCTCCTCGCGCCCGCCCTGGCCGCCGAAGACCTGACCGTCGTCTCGAAGGTGACGGTGGGGGACAAATCCGGGACGTCGACGCAGTACATCACCTCGACGAAATCGCGGTCCACGGACGGCCAATCCGACTCGATCATCGACTTTCCAACGGGAAAGCTCACTTTCGTCGACCACAAGGGGAAGACCTACTGGGAAACGACCCTCGAGGAGATGGCCGCCTACATGGACAAGCTCGAGAAGGACATGAAGGGAAACCCGATGCTCGCGAGCATGTTCGGCGGGTCCGACGCGGTGTCCGTCGAGCGCGGAAAGGGAACGCGGAAGATCGCCGGATACGACTGCGACGAGTACACGATGAAGATGGGCGAGTCGTTCGAGTTCGACGTCTGTGCGGCGAAAGGCCTGCAGCCTCCCCCGCAGTACTACGAGGGACGGAAACTCTCTTACGGGGCGATGGGGCCGATGGGAAAGCGCTTCGGGAAGATGTTCGACGAGATGAAAAAGGTGAAGGGATACCCCATCGCACTCGACATGGACGTCGACATGGGGATGGTCAAGATAACGACGACGACCGAGGCGACCGAGGTGAAGAAGGGTTCGATTCCCGACTCGGTCTTCGCGCTCCCGACGGGTTACAAGAAGACGAAGTCGCCGTTCAAGAGGTAGCGTCAGCCGTCATCCGGCGTTTCGCGCCAGTGCGAAGCCGGCTGCGGCCAGCAATACCGCCAGAGCCAGCAGGACAGGCGGCTCGAGGGTGGGTACGTCCGGCGCCACGATGCCCTGAGAGAAAGCGGACGCGATGCTCGGCAGGAAGTTTGCGTCTCCGCCGTAGGTCGCCCCGATGACGGTCGTCCCGGTCGGAAGGTCCGAGAGTGAGAGGGTTGCGACGCCTTCGTTTAGAAGAGCCGTGCCCAGGACGACTCCGGAAGTCCCCAGGAATGTCACCATTCCCGAGGGGGCGCCCGTCGACGGCGGCAATGCCCGGACGGTCGCGCTCAGGAGCACAATCTGACCCGGAAACGCCGGATTCGCCGACGAGGACACCTGCACGCTGGTTGCCGCCGGAGCGACGAGCAGCAGGTACGGCCCGGTCGCCGAACAGCCCTCTGCGCTCGAGGCCGTCACGAGAAAGGAAGCCTGTCCCGCCTGCGTCGGAGTGCCGGAGAGGGTGCCGGACGTGGGCGAGAGCACGATGCCGGCAGGGAGTGCGCCCGCGGTGGAAAAAGAATATGGGCCTGTCCCACCGGCGACGGTGAAGGACGTCGACGGGAACGGTACCCCGACCGTGCCGCTTGGGAGAGGGCTAAGAGGCAGCGGAAACAGGGCCAGACCGTTCCGGGCGATCGAGACCGATCCGACGTTTGCGATGGCGAGGTCCGGTCGACCGTCCGTGTCGAAATGCGCGGCCTCGAGGTCGCGTGGCGCCCGACCCGCGGAGGATCGGAACGGGCCCCTCAGTGAGCCCGTCCCGTCGCCCGCGAAGATAAGGATGCTGTTCTCGTACTCGTTTGCGACAGCGACGTCGAGATGGAGGTCGAGATTGAAGTCGTCGACGGCGACGGCGCGTGCGCCCGGGCCGGAGCCGAATCCGGTCGGAGCTCCGAATCCTCCGGCGCCGTTCCCGAGAAGTATGGAAACGTTGGTAATCCCCCCATTGGCGACAGCGACGTCGGGTCTGCCGTCCTCGTTGAAGTCGCCGATCGCGACAGAAATGGGAATCGCTCCTGCCGGGAAGTACCTCGGAGGGCCGAAAGTGCCGTTGCCCGATCCGAGCAGGACGACAACCTGACCTGCAAAATCCGCCTGCGTGACCAGGTCCTGTCTGGAGTCGAGGTTGAAATCGGCCACGGCGACAGCGAAGACGTTCTGGACAACCACCGGGTACGACGTTGGGCCGCCGAAAGCGCCGGTTCCGTCGCCGAGCAGAACGAGAATCGCGCTCGAATCCTTGTCTCCGACCGCAAGGTCCGGGTTCCCGTCGCCGTTGAACTCACCCACGGCCAGGGAGAGCGGGCGGAGACCTCCCGGGTAGTCGGACGCCTGCACGAATTCTCCGGCTCCGTTGCCGAGAAGGATCGAAACCCGCGAGGAGTACGTCACGGCCAGGTCGAGGTGCGAATCCGTGTTGAAGTCCGCAGACACCACGGCCGCAACCGCCGGACCCACGGCAAACTCGGTCACCTTTCCAAATCCTCCCGCTCCGTCGCCGAGGAGAATTCCGACCGAACCCCGAAGCGTCAAAGCGGCCGCCAGATCTCTGCGCTGGTCGCCGTTGAAATCGCCGGCCGCGACCGTGTAAGAGTCCTCCGCCAGAACCACCGCGGAAGGCAAAAAGCAGGGGACCAGGTCGACGGCAAGGGCGAGGCTCGAAAACTGCGTGATCAGGAGGAGAGCCCCTCCCCGGCTCAGGGTCGATCGGGACCGTTCAAACACTTGCAGTAATTTTAACCTTCTCAGCCTTCTCCTGCGCGTCGACGACAGCGATCGCGGCCATGTTCACGATGTCCGCGACCTCGACGGCCCGCTGCAGAACGTGCACGGGCTTGCGCATGCCCATCAGGATCGGGCCGATCGCCTCGGCGCCCGCGAGGCGCCACACGAGCTTGTATGCGGCGTTGGCCGACTGGAGGTCCGGGAAGATGAGCACGTTCGGCCGCCGCACGGTGGCCCAGGGGTACTCCGCCTCCAGCAGCTCCGGCACGATCGCGTAGTCCGCCTGCATCTCGCCGTCGATCGGCAGCTCCGGCCGCGCGGCCTTCACGAGTTCGACGGCCCGCTTTACCTTCTGCGCGTTCGCATGGGTGTTCGAGCCGAAGTTCGAGAAGGAGATCATCGCGATTCGAGGCTCCATGTCGAAGCGGCGGACGGCGTCGGCCGTCAGGAGCGCGATCTCGGCCAGCTCCTCCGCCGTCGGGTCGATGTTGACGGTCGTGTCCGCGAAGAAGAACGTCCGGTCCTTGAAGACGAGCACGTAGAGGCCGGAGACGCGGCGCACTCCCGGCGCCGTGCCGACGATCTGGAGCGCGGGACGGATCGTTTCGGGGTAGTGCTGCGTGAGACCCGAGATGACGCCGTCGGCGTCCCCCGCCTCGACCATGAGAGGGCCGTAAACGTTTCGGGATCCCGCCTGCTCGAAGGCGTCGCCCGCGGTCATCCCGCGGCGGCGGCGCCGCTCTTCGAGCAGCCGCGCATATTCCGGTAGCCGCGCGGAAGACCGGGCGTGGACGAACTCGATCCTGTCCATGGGGAGCTGCAGCTCGCGCACGAGCTCAGAGACCTCCTCCTCCCGCGCAAGGAGGATCGGACGACAGATCCCCTCCTCCGCCAGAATCTTCGCCGCGCGGAGGATCTTCGGGTGCTCCCCTTCCGGGAACACGATCCTCTTCGGGTCCCGCCTCGCCTTCCGGATGACGACCCCCATCACTTCGCGCGCCCGCGACAGCATCGCCTCGAGACGACGCAGGTACGCGGCCATGTCGGTGACGGGTTGCCGAGCCACGCCCGAGGCCATCGCAGCCTCCGCCACCGCGGGCGCGACCCAGAGCAGGACACGGTAGTCGAACGGCTTCGGGATCAGGTACTCGCGGCCGAACCGGAACTCCTGCCCGCCGTAAGCCTTCGACACCGAGTCGGGCACATCCATCCTGGCGAGAGCGGCGAGCGCCTGCGATGCGGCCTTCTTCATTTCCTCGTTGATCTCGGTCGCCCGGACGTCGAGCGCGCCCCGGAAGATGAAGGGGAACCCGAGCACGTTGTTCACCTGGTTCGGGTAGTCGCTCCTCCCCGTCGCCATGATGACGTCGGGTCGCGCCGCGCGGGCTTCCTCCGGCGTGATCTCCGGCTCCGGATTCGCGAGCGCGAAGACGATCGGGTCGCGCGCCATCTTTTTCAGCATCTCGCCCTGGACGAGCCCCTTTGCCGACAGTCCGACGAGGACGTCCGCTCCGTCGAGCGCGTCGGTGAGCGTCCGCTCCTCCGTGTCGACGGCGAACTGCGCCTTGTACGCGTTCATATCCTCCTGCCGGCCCGTGCGGATCACTCCGGACTTGTCGACCATGCGGAGGTTCTCTCTCTTGACCCCGTACGCCAGATACAGCTTCGCGCAGGCGATGGCGGACGCGCCGGCTCCCAGGAAGACGACTTTTGCGTCCCCGATCTTTTTTCCGGCGATCTCGAGCGCGTTCAGGAGCGCCGCCGCCGAGATGATCGCCGTTCCGTGCTGGTCGTCGTGAAAAACCGGGATCTTGAGACGCTTCTTCAGCTCCTCTTCGATGACGAAGCACTCGGGGGCCTTCACGTCCTCGAGGTTGATCCCACCGAAGGTCGGGGCGATCGCTGCCACGGTTTCGATGAACGCCTGCGGGTCGGCGGCGTTCACTTCGATATCGAAGACGTCGATGTCGGCGAAGCGCTTGAAGAGGACTCCCTTCCCCTCCATGACCGGCTTTGCCGCCAGCGGTCCGATGTTGCCGAGCCCGAGCACCGCGGTCCCGTTGGAAATGACGGCGACGAGGTTGCCCTTCGCGGTGTAGTCGTAGACGGTCTCCGGGTCGCGCGCGATCTCGAGACACGGTTCCGCGACGCCCGGGCTGTAGGCGAGTGAGAGGTCCTCCTGGGTGCGGCACGGCTTGGACGGGACGACCTCGACTTTCCCCTTCCGGCCGCGCGAGTGATAGTCGAGCGCCTCCTGCCGCGTTATTTTTCTCACTCGGCGCCCGCCAGGTCTTTCCGCAGCGCCTGAACCGCCTCCGCCGCCCCGGCAGCCGGCACGGCGCGGACGGACTTGTCGCGCCGGTTCACGATCTCGACGTTGCCTTCCTTCAGAGCGCGGCCACCCACGTTGACGCGGATCGGAAAGCCCACGAGGTCGGCGTCCTTGAACTTGACGCCGGGGCGCTCATCGCGGTCGTCGTAGAAGACGTCCTCGCCAGCCTCGACCAGCGACCCGTAGAGGAAGTCGGCTGCGAGCCGGGCCGCTTCGTCGGAAGGGTTCAGCGACACGATCGCGATCTCGAAGGGCGCGAGCGCGAGAGGCCAAACGATTCCGTCGCCGTCGTGGTGCTGTTCGACCGCCGAGGCCATCGTCCGGCCGACGCCGATCCCGTACGTCCCCATGACGGCCGGCCGCGTCTCCCCCTTTTCGTCGGTGAACTCGCAGCGCAGGGCCGTCGAGTATTTCGTGCCGAGCTTGAAGATGTGGCCAACTTCGATCCCGCGCGCAATCGCGAGTGGCTGTCCGCAGCGCGGGCACGGGTCCCCCGCGCGCGCCGCGGCGAACGAGAGGAACTCCGCCTCGCCGCCGTCGCGCTCGAGGGAGAGGCCGCGGACGTGCCAGTCCCGCCGCCCCGCGCCGGTGACCGCGTTCACCGCTCCGCGCACCGACTCGTCCGCGACGACCCGGAGGCCCCGCCCTCTGAGGTGGTGGGGTCCCACGAAGCCGACGGGCGAACCGGTCGCGCCCTCGACCTTGTCT
>CAJDUI010000044.1_pt1 | contig 23187 bp, 19 predicted proteins | sample 7390031 | NCBI WGS metagenome assembly CAJDUI01 (sample SAMEA7055675, study PRJEB34461) | soil metagenome | biome: terrestrial ecosystem; feature: Peninsula; material: soil | place: Antarctica | collected 2016 | reverse complement strand
GCGACGCAATATGCTTTGCTTTCAGCACTGTTTTCGCTGGTGCGCCACCTGTCGGGCGCTGCGAGCGGGTGGGCAACCGATACCCTCGGGTACGGTCCTTACTTCCTTTACACCGCTTTTCTAGCCCTGCCAGCGTTCGCGCTCCTTCCCTGGGTTGGGCGGCGCGTCGCGACCGTCGAGAAGTGAAGCCCCTCCTGCCCTCGCCTCCACGAGAAGCCTGCCTCCCGCGATCGTTCTCATGAGACACGTCCTTGGAATCGACGCGGGCGGGACGAAGACGCGTGCCCTTCTCGCCGACGACGCCGGACGAGTCCTCGGCGACGCGCTGGCCGGCGGCGCGAACTTGCGGACGCACGGCGAGCTGGAAGTCGAGAAGGTGCTCCACCAGGTGATCGAAGAGGCGTCCGCGGCCGCTGGCGCGATCCCCGCCGCCCTCGCTCTCGGCATTGCGGGCGCCGATCGCCCCGCCGACGAGGCTGTGCTGCGCGGGATTTTCCGGCGCATCGGATTCCGGGAGCAGGTCGTCGTGACGAACGACGCGCGGATCGCGTTCGTCGCCGGGTCGGCGGAGCGCGTCGGTCTCGCGCTCGTGTGCGGCACCGGCTCGATCGCGTGGGGCCGAAACCGGGCGGGCGAGATCGCGCGATCCGGCGGCTGGGGCTGGCACGTGGGAGACGAGGGCTCCGGCTTCTGGATCGGCGAACGCGCGATCCGGGGAGTGCTGCGCGCCGTGGATGGCCGCGGCCCGGCCACTTCTCTCGATCGCGCATTGTCGGAGCACTTCGAGATTGCACGGCCGGAGCAGATTCTTTACGCCATCTACGACCGGGAGTTCCCGCGGACTCGCGTCGCGAAGTTCGCACCCCGCGTCGAAGAAGCCGCCCTGGCGGGGGACGAGGTGGCGAAAGGCATCCTTTCGGACGCGGCGGCAGAGCTCGTGCAAGCCGCGGTCAGCGTGCGCGACCGGCTTTTTCTCGAGAGCTCGGCCTACGACGTGGTGTTGTCCGGGGGCACCTTCGCCGCTGTGCCCGGCCTTGCCGCGCAGGTTACCCGCAGTCTCGGGACTCCCAGCGCGAACGTCAGCATGCTCTCCGAGGAGCCGGCGATGGGCGCTGTCCGTCTGGCGATCGAAGCGCTCGCTGCGGCGCCCGGGGAATCTCCCGCCGCGTGAAACGCCTGATCGTGAACGCCGACGACTTCGGACGCACCCGCGGCGTTAACTCCGGAGTTCTCGAAGCGCACTTGTTCGGCATCGTCACGTCCGCGACGGTCATGGTGCTCGAGCCGGCCGCAGAGGAGGGGGTGTCGGAGGCCTTTCGAAGGGCGCCGGCCCTTTCCTTCGGGTTGCACTTCGTCCTGACCGGAGGAGGTCTCCCCGCGTCGTCCCTCGAACGCGTCCCGTCCCTTCTCGTCGGGGGCCGCTTCCCGCGGTCCGCCGCGGAACTCCGGCGCGAGCTCGCGGAGGACGAGATTTCACGCGAGCTCGAGGCGCAGATCTTTCTCTTCGAAAAGATGGCGGGCCGGCCCCCGTCGCACCTGGATTCTCACCACCACTCCGCACTTCATCCGTCGGTCGAGCCCGTCTTCGCCGAGGCGGCGCGGATCCGGAAAATACCCGTCCGTGCTTCGAGCGCGACCGCCCGCGAGTCGCTCCGCGCCGCCAGGGTCCGGACGCCCGACCGGTTCGTCGACGCCTTCTACGGAGACGGCGCGAGCGCCGCGACGCTGCGCACGATCCTCGGCGGCCTCCCGGAGGAGGAGACGAGCGAGCTCATGTGTCACCCGGGCTGGGCGGACGAGCGGCTCCTGTCGGGAAGCTCGTACGCGCGGGAGCGGGAGCGCGAGATCCCGCTCCTCTGCGATCCCGAGCTGCGCACGCTTCTCACCGAGCAGGGGATCGAGCTCATCTCTTTTCGCCAGCTGTGAGCCCACACTGTCATTCCGAGGGCCGAGGCCCGAGGAATCTGGTGCTCGGTGAGACCGGATCCCTCGCGGGGCTCGGGATGACGCGAAAAGCGCTCGAGCTGTGAAAGTCGAGGTCTACGGGACACCGGGCTGGCTCGCGCGCGCGGCGGCGGAGAGGCTGGCCGCAGCGCTCCGGAGGCGAGGCGGGCCCGTTCTCCTCCTCCCCGTGGGGAAGACTGCAATTCCCGTCTACCGAGTGCTCACGCGCCTCCACGCCGCGGGCCGTGCGCCGTTCCGCCGCGCGACGACGTTCAACCTGGACGAGCTCGCCGTGCCGCCGGAGGATGAGCGCAGCTTCCGGTCGTTCATGGAACGGCACCTTTTCTCGAAGGTCGATTTACCTCGCGGCCGGATCCGGTTCCTCCGCGGAGACGCCGCGAACCCGGAGCGGGAGTGCGCCCGCTACGAGCGGGCGGTCGCGCGCGAGGGACCTGCCGACCTCGCCTTCGTGGGCATCGGCGGGAACGGCCATGTGGCATACCTCGAGCCCGGCCGTTCGCTCGCGCCGCGCACCTCACTCGTCCGGCTCTCCGCGTTAACGCGCCGCGGCCTCGCCGCGGACGGTGTTCGCCCCGTCCCGCGGGAAGCCCTCTCGGTGGGAATCGAGACGATCCTTTCGTCGCGGGAGATTCTTCTGATCGCGAGCGGCGCGAAGAAGGCCGGGGCGATCGCCGCTGCCGTCGAGGGACCGGTAACGGCGCAGGTTCCGGCGTCGTTCCTGTCCCTCCACCCGCGCCTCACCGTCCTCCTCGACCGCGGCGCGGCCTCGCGTCTGGTAGCGAGATCCTGAAGGCTACCGACTCTCCTTCGATCCGCTCTCGAGCAGGCTTTTGGTCAGGAAGACGATTCCGATCATCTGCACCCATTCGGAGATCACGTTGCCTACGACCTCTCCCCACCGGGAGTGCGGGTCCTGCGAGCGGTAGAGGAAGAACCAGCCGACGCCGGTCACGACGAGGAAGAGCGTCAGGGAGTGGCGAAGCAGGAAGTCCCGGACGGGATTCTTGAGGTGGCGGGGGACGCGGCGGCTCTCGGCGGAGCCCGCCTCGAAGAAGTACTTGGTGCCGATGACGAGGAAGAGAGTGCCGCTCCAGTCGGCCACCGAGTTCCCCAGGAACGATCCCATGCGGGTCTCCGGGTCGGAGCGCGCGTAGAGGAAGATCCAGAGGGCCAGGATGGCGATCGCTGCCAGCCCGAGCGAGTGTAAATGGAGGAACTCGAGGAGCGGTCCCTTGTCGCTCTTCTTTTTCTTTCGGGTCATTTCTCTACTCCGATGTGAGCCTCGCGCCTTCCTTCGAGCGCCGTTCGCAGGTCTCCCCGGGCCGCGCCGAGCCGCTTTCGGGCGATCGCAAGAGTTACGCCGCTGCGTCCCATCACGATCGCGGTGCGCATGTCTCCCTTCGCGCGCGCGAGGAGGCGGCGAGCAGCTTCCGGCGACGTCTCCGTCGCGGCTGCGACGATCCGGAGCGCGCGGTCGCGCAGCTTCGCCGATCCGGCCCGCAGGTCCACCATCCACGGCCCGAACACCTTGCCGGACGACGCGAACGCGGACGTCGTGATCTGGTTCAGGGCGAGCTTCGTCGCGGTGCCGGCCTTCAGTCTGGTCGAGCCGGCAACGACTTCGGGTCCCACGTCGAGTTGCACGACGATCTCGGCGACCTTCGCGATATCGGCCGACCGGCTCGCGGTGACGAGCACCGTGCTCGCGCCGCGCTTGCGCGCGGTGTCGAGGGCGCCCCGGACGAACGGCGTCACGGACGACGCCGAGACCCCGATGACGAGGTCGCCCTTTCGCGCCCGGACCCCTCGGGCGCGTCCGTCGTCGAAGCGGTCCTCCGCGCCCTCCTTTGCCCGGAAGACGGCGGCCCGCCCGCCGGCCATCACCGCCTGAACTCTTTTCGGGTCCGTCCCGAACGTCGGCGGCAGCTCGGCGGACTCCAGGACCGCGAGCCGGCCGCTCGTGCCCGCGCCGAAGAGGTAACAGTTGCGCCCGGCGACCCAGACGTCACGGAACGCTTCCGCCGCGCGGATAATCTCGGGGCGAGCCTTGCGCAGGGCGTCGAGGACGCGCCGGTCCTCCGTCTGCATGAGCGCGACGATTCGCTCGATGCCGAGGCGGTCGAGGCGCACGCTTCTGGGGTTGAGCGCCTCGGTGGAGAGCTTCCTCCACCCCGCGCGCTTGACCGGCGTCATCGCGCGTCCGCCAACGAACCGACGACGTCGAGAATCCGTTCGACGTCCGCGACGTCGTTGTAGGCGTGCGGCGAAAAGCGCACGGCGCCCTCGCGCGGCGAGACGATGACCCCGTGCGCTTCGAGCTCTTTCGCGGCGCGCTGCGCGTTGCCGTCGGGCGGCACGGCCGCGAGGATCCCGGACCGGTGGGGCTCGGGGGAGGCGATCCGCCAGCCTCGGCCAGCCAGACCTTCCGCGAGCGCCCGGATCGCGCTGCCGATTCGATGCGAGACCGTCGCGCCCCCCATCTCCACGAGCAGATCGAGCGCAGCCGAAAGCCCGTGGATCTGCGCCGTCGGAAGGCTTCCCGGTTCGTAGCGCCGGCCTCCGAGGAAGAAATCGAGCTCATAGTCGAGATAGCTCCCCTCGCTCTTCACGTTCCACCACCCCGCCGCGAGCGGCGGCACGCGCTCGCGCGCGTTCTCGGCGACGTAGAAAATTGCGCACGCTTCCGGGCCGAGCAGCCACTTGTGCGCGTCCGCGACGAGCACGTCGACGGGAACCTGAGACACGTCGATCGTCAGCGCGCCCAGCCCCTGAATCCCGTCCACGACGAAGAGGATTCCCTTCTCCCGGCAGAACTCTCCGATCTCCTCGATCGGATAGACCCACCCGTTGTGAAAGGCGACCCAGGACACCGCGACGATCCGTGTGTGCGAGTCGACGCGCGCCGCGACGTCGTCCACCGTGACTCGGCCGTCCCGGCTTTTTGCGGCTCGGAACTCGACTCCGCGCCGTTCGAGGACCATCCACGGATAGACGTTCGCGGGGAACTCCATGTCGTCGCCGACGACGTTGTCCCCCTCCCGCCACGGGTAGGCCTGCGCGACGGCGGAGAGTCCCCAGGAAGTCGACGGCAGGAACGCGACTTCCGACGTGCGTGCGCCGAGGAAGCTCGCCGCCTTCCCGCGCGTCTCTTCGATGTCGGCGTACCATCGGCGCCAGTCGGCCGCCCCGCGGTCGCGCACGTTCTCCGTGTGAGCGGTGATCGCGTTGGACACGCGGCGGGGGAGTGGCGCAACCGCGGCGTGGTTGAAGTAGACGAGGTTGCCGCGAACCGGGAACTCGCGGTCGAGGTTTTCGGGCGAAAAGTCGAAGGTCACTACTTCCAGGAAACCGCTTTTGAGCGCGCGAGGAGGTCGAAGTATTCCGCGACTTCCGCAACGGGCACCGGGGCGTAGCGCCCCGTGAGCAGGTCCCGGATCTCGGAAACCGTGCGGCGCCCGTCCACGAAGTTGAACGCCTCCCAGGCGAGGACGCCGTCAGAACGTTTTGGGAGCGCCGCCTTCGCCGCGACTTCCGGGCCCAACGTCTCGGCCAGGTAGTCGGAGTAGTAGATGCCGAGCGGGCCGACGATCTCCGGGCTTCGCACCGGGACCCGCGAGTCGCCGCCGGTGTCGGGCGGCACGTCGGGCGCAAGCGCGCGCAGCCGCGTTTCTTCCTCGCGGACGCGGCTCGCCGCCGACGGCCAGAGCGCGCCGATCGAGCGTGCCGTCGTCACCGCCCGCTCGACCGATTCGCGGCGTGCGAGCGCGGCATCGCGCGGGGACGACTCCGGCCGAAAGCGAGATCTCGCGACGTTTGCCTCCTGGCCCGCGAGCGCCCATCCCAGGAGGCGCGGCGCTTCTTCCTCCGGCATCGCCGCGAGAGTCCACGCGATCCCGGCCGCCATGTAGGCGACCCGCCCGAGCTTCGTCGCGTCGAGGTTCTCGGGGACGTCCTTGTTCGTGTGGATCGTGACGTCGGGCCAGTCGTGGAAATAGACCATCGGGACCGCGAAGCTCGAGTCCTCGAAGACCTGGTGGTCGCTCCCGAGCTCGATTCCGCGCAAATCGGCGAGAAGCGCCTCGCGCGAGCCGGGTGGCCATACGAAGCCGCGTCCCGGGTCGCCGCCGTTCTCCGCGTGCCGCGCCGATGCCGACTGAACCTGTTCGAGGAAGGCGCGCGCGATCTCGTCCACGACGTGCGGGAGCGACTCGGCGGAGCGCGAGACATGGAGCGTGCCGCGCGTCGTCGAGAGCATGCCGCCCACCATGTCGAGATGGACACCCGCGACGATGCGGCGCGCGATCTCGCGGTTGCGCACGAGCCACGCCTGGGAACCCGCGATCTCCGGCAGCCAGAGGAAGCGGATCGTGCGCGTCGGCCGGGGGAGCGTCCCGCGGACGATTCCCGTCGAGAGCGCGCGGGCGACCTCGAAGAGCGCTGCGCTGCCAGACGCGTTGTCGTTCGCACCCGCGGACTGGTGGCAGAGGTGCGCGGTGAGGACGACCTCGTCGGCAGGCCCGTCTCTTCCGTCGATCGTCGCGGAGACGACGTCGTAGTTCGCGGGGCCCATCTTCGCGCGGACGCGCGCGGCGAGTACGACCCTTTCTCCGGCGGCAAGGCGCGATCGGTAGTCGGCGGCCTGCCGCTTCGAGACCATGAAAGCGAACTTGTTGCGCGTCTCGTAAGGATCGAGGTGGCCCCACCGGACGAGGTCGCGGTCGTCGCCGGACCAGGCGGTCGTCTGGTTCGGGAACGCGGAGAGAAATCCGGACGCGCCCCTCTCGAGGCACGCGAGCCGGTGGACGGAGGCCAGCGGCCCGTCCGCGAGGACGATTTTTCCCCGGACGTCCCTGCCCGCGTAATCCTTCGGGTCGCTCCCGCGCCCGACGTCGACGAGGGGCGCGGTGACGTTCGCGTCCTGGCTGTAGTCGGCGAGCGCGACCGGCAGCTCAGGGAACGACGTCACGCGGCCGGGCCGCGGCGAGACCTCCTCGAGGCGCGCCGAGACCGGCTCCCACCCGTAGTAGCTCCGGAAGTGCGCGTAGCGGGTCTTTCCGTCGGCGGGATATCGCTCGACTCTGGCCGTCGTCAGGCCCGCCACGCGAAGCTTCTTCTCGAGGTGCGCCGCGGCGGCGGCAAAGCCGGGCGAGCCCTGGACGCGGTGGAACCGCGAGAGCTCGCGGACCGTCTCGAGCGTCGCCTGGCCGTCCACCTGCGCGTGGATCGCCGATGGCGTCGCGTCTGGCCAGAAAGGGATCGCGCGTTCTTGACCGTTGGCGGCGGCGGCGAGAAGAACCGCCGCCGCGCCGAGGACGCTCTTTACGAAACCACCTTGAACGGGACGACCGCGCCGGTCTTCTCCCACACCATCGCGAGCTTGCCGCCCTGATCGGTCACGTCCACGAAAGCGATCGTGAACTGGTCCACGGCGAACGCCGGTTTCGCCATCTGCATCGGGACGCGCACGAGGTCGAACTTCGGGTCATAGTTGTACGCGCCGATCGTGGCTTTCTTCTCGTTCGGATCGTACTTCGCCTGGACCGGCTGGTTCGAGACGACGAGCGCCCACCCGCTCTCCTTCAGCTCCACGAAGAGCGAGTACTCGCCCGGCGCGAGCCGCTTGCCGCCGATCTCGAGCGGAACCTCCGTCTTGAGGCGCGTCGTCAAGTTCGCGCCGGCCCGCCAGATCCGCGCATCGCCGGTGACCTGTTTGCCGTAGTCGGCTCCCATGCCGAAGATGTCCGCACGCCCGCGCAGGGTCGGACGGCTATACGTCACCTCGATCCACTTGCCTCCTGTGTAAGTGCGCTCGCCGTCCTTGTTCACGGTCCACTTTCCGCCGATCTGCGTGTCGGCGGTGCCGGGCGGCGAGAGGGGGCGCGAGGGTTGCGCGAAAGCCGCGGACGCGGCGACGAGGATCGAGAGAACCGAGACGAGAGTTCGAGATCGAGTCATGGCGCGCTCCTTTTCGAAAGATCGTTAGTATAGATTCCGCGTGCTTCGATGAAGAGACCTTCGGTACCGGCGCTCGGGCGGAGCGCATTGGCGGCGCCGACGATCGGCCTGGCGGCCCTCCTGTCTCTTGCGGCGCTCGGACCCGGCGACGTGCGGAGCGGCGACCGTCTCTCCTTCGCACTGACCGGCGCGCGGGTCGTCGCGGCGCCCGGGCGGACGTTCGACCCGGGCGTCGTGGTCGTCCGGGGCGGCGTCGTGGAGGCGGTCGGGGCGGAAGGAAAGGTCACGATCCCGGCGGACGCGCGGGTGTTCGACGTCCGCGGCAGAGTCGTACACGCCGCGTTCGTCGATCCTTACGTATCTGCCGACCGGCTCGCGGGCCGAAAGCCGCGCTCGCCTTCCGACGAGGAGGAGCCGGCCGAGGAGAGGACCCCGGCGGCGCCGCGGCGGGCGAAAGGGCCGGCCGACCACCCGCTCGCTGCGGTGCACGCGAACGAACGGGTGATCGACTCACTGGTGGTCGCGGACCGGGTGGCGGAGGCGTACCGCCGGCAAGGGTTTGCGGTAGTCGCCGCCGCGCCTCAGGCCGGAACCCTCCGGGGCCGCGCCGCGATCGTCTCCCTCGCCGACGGCCCGATTACCGGCCGCGTGCTCGAGGCGGAGAGCGCTCAGGTCGTCTCGCTCGAGCCCGAGCCGATCGACTTTGCCAACTTCACGACGGCGACTTATCCGGCCTCCGAGATGGGCGCCGTCGCGCTCGTTCGCCAGAGCTTCCTGGACGCCCGCTGGTGGAGCGATGCGGAGACCGTCTACCGAAGGCGCCCGACGGGGCACGCGCGTCCCCGGCTCGTCACCGCGAGCGCCGCGCTCGCGCGGGCGTCCCAGGGCAGGGAGACGGTGCTCTTCGAAGCGGCCGACGTGCTCGGGCTCCTGCGGGGCGTGAAGATCGCGAACGAGATGAGGCTCTCCGCGCTCCACGTCGGCGCGGGAGACGAGTACCGCCTGCGCGAGCAGGTCGTCGCGGCCCGGCCGGACCTCATCCTGAGAGTCGACTTCCCGCGGCCGTACAAGATGGACGACGAGACGGAGTGGCTGGACGTCCCGCTCGAACGGTTGCGCGCGATCGACCGCGCGCCGTCGAACCCGAAGTGGATGCGCGACGCCGGCCTCGCCTTCTCCCTCACAACGGCCGGACTCGATGACCCCGAGGATTTTGGCAGGCGGATGCGCGAGGCGATCGCTCGCGGGCTCTCGAAAGAGGACGCGCTTGCCGCGGTGACGACGATTCCGGCGCGCCAGCTCGGCTTCGGCGACCGGCTCGGCACGATCGAGGCCGGAAAGATCGCGAACCTCGTCGTGGCGACCGGCGACCCTTTCGCCGCGGCGACGCGCGTCACCGAGATCTGGATCGATGGGAAACGGTACGAGGTGTCCGAAAAGAAAGAGCGCGGCGCTGGCGCCCCTCACCCTGAGCCTCTTTCCGCACGTGGGGAGAGGGAACCGGCCGGCGACGTCCGGCCGTTTCCGGTGCGCGACGACGGTCCGCTCGCCGCGCCGATTGCAGTCGTCGTGCGCGGGGCGACCGTCTGGACGCAAGGCGGCTCCGGGATTCTCGAGAACGCCGATCTCGTCGTCTCCGGCGGAAAAGTCGTCGCGGCCGGCCGTGGAATCACCGCCCCTGCTGGCGCCGTCGAGATTGATGGCCGCGGTAAGCACGTGACGCCGGGGATCATCGACGCGCACTCGCACACGGCGGTCGACGGCCAGGTCAACGAGCTGACACATAACGTGACCGCGGAAGTGCGGATCCGGGACGTCCTCGATCCTTTCGATGCCTCGATTTACAGGCAGCTCGCCGGCGGGACGACCGCGGCGAACGTGCTCCACGGCTCGGGGAACGCGATCGGCGGGCAGAACGCCACCGTGAAGTGGCGGCGCGGCGGCGGACCGGACGACCTCCTGATCACCACCGCCCCCGAAGGAATCAAGTTCGCGCTCGGCGAGAACCCGAAGCGCTCGAACGTCCAACAGACCCCGCCGCGATACCCCCAGACCCGGATGGGCGTCGCGAACCTGATCCGGGAGCGGTTCCTCGCCGCGCGGGACTACCGGAAACGGCAGGAGGAGTTCCGCAAGGCGTCGGCCGCGAAGGGGAGCGCGGCGATGGGGAGAGTTCCGCCGCAGCCGGACCTTCAGCTCGAGGCGATCGCGGAGATCCTCGAGGGCAAGCGCAAGATCCACTGCCACTCGTACGTCAAGGGCGAGATCCTCGAGATGATCCGCACGGCCGAGGAGTTCGGCGTGAAGATCGCCACGTTTCAGCATGTCCTCGAGGGGTACAAGGTCGCCGACGAGATCGCGAAGCACGGTGCGGGCGCCTCGCTCTTCAGCGACTGGTGGGCCTATAAGGTCGAGGTTTACGACGCGATCCCGTACGCGGGGCCGCTCCTTCACGAGCGCGGCGTCCTCACGTCGTTCAACTCCGACTCGGACGAGCTCGCGCGGCGCTTGAACGCCGAGGCGGGGAAGGCCGTCAAGTACGGCGGCTTGAAGCCGACGGAGGCGCTGGCATTCGTAACGTCGAACCCGGCGAAGCAGCTCGGCATCTTCGACCGCACCGGCTCGCTCGAACCGGGGAAGGACGCGGACTTCGTCATCTGGAATGGCGACCCGCTCTCGAGCACGACGGTGGCGCTCGAGACGTGGATCGAGGGGAAGAAGTACTTCGATCGGGCGACCGACCTCGCGCGCCGAAAGGGAGCGAGCGGAACTCGTGACGAAGGCGAAGAAGATGGTCGAGGGCGCCCGGCCCGAAGGCGAGAAGCCGGCCGCCGCTCCCGCGCCGACTCAACCTCCCGCGACCCGTGCTCCCGAGGAGCCCGAGCGCCGGTCCACGCCGCCCCCCGCCCCTCCCGAGCCAACGCCACCGCCGAGGAGCGGGTCGTGAAGCGGCTGTTCCTGCTCGCCGTTCTCGCCGCGGCGTCCACGCTCTCCGCGGAGACGATCGCGATCGTCGGAGGGACGGTTCACCCGATCTCGGCCCCCGAGATCCGGGAGGGAACGGTGCTGATCGTCGACGGCAAGATCACGGCGGTCAGCGCCACGGTCCAGGTCCCGGCGGGAACGAAGGTCTTCGACGCCCGGGGCAAGCACGTCTATCCGTCGCTCCTTCCGGCGGCGACGAACCTCGGCCTGGTCGAGATCGGCGCGGTGCGCGCGACCGTGGACACGGTCGAGACCGGCGAGATCAACCCGCAGGCGCGCGCCGACCTCGCGATGAACTTCGACTCGGAGCTGCTCCCGGTGACGCGCTCCGCGGGCGTCCTCGTGTCCGGGATCACCCCGACCGGGGGAATCGTTTCCGGGACCGGCGCGGTGATGAAGCTCGACGGCTGGACCCGCGAGGACGCGGCGATCCGGTCGCCGGCCTACGTGACCGTGACCTGGCCAGGCCTCTCGATCGACCGCTCGCCGCAGGCTCGTTTCTCCGTCCGGGTTCAGGAGAAGCGGCGCGACGAGTCGGTCTCGAAGCTGAAGGACGTATTCGCGGAGGCGCGCGCGTACGGAAAGGCGCGCGCGGCCGAGGGCAAGGCGGGCATCCCGCGTCACGACGCCGACTTGCGACTCGAGGCGCTCCTGCCGGCGATCGAAGGCCGGATCCCGGTCCTCGTGATCGCCGACCGTCTCGCGCAGATCCGCGCGGCGCTCGCCTGGGCGAAGGAAGAGAAGCTGAAGATCGTCATCGGGGGCGGGCGTGACGCCTGGCGCGCGGCGACGGAGCTCGCGGCGGCGGGCGTGCCCGTGATCCTCGACCCGGTCATCGGCCTGCCGACGCGCGTCGACGAGCCGTACGACGCGCCGTTCGAGAGCGCCGCGACGCTCGCGAAAGCGGGCGTCCGCATCGCCATCAACGAGGGGGACTCCCAGTTCGCCCGCAACCTGGCCCACCACGCGTCGGTCGCGATGGCGTACGGCCTGCCGCGCGAGAAGGCGCTCCTGTCCATCACTCTCGAGCCGGCGCGGATCCTCGGTGTGGCGGACCGCCTGGGATCGCTCGAGCCCGGCAAGGACGCGACGCTCTTCGTGTCGACCGGCGACATCCTCGACTTCCGGCACGTCGTCGAAGCCGCATGGCTGGACGGGCGTCCGCTCGATCTCTCCGACCGCCACAAGAACCTGTACGAGCGCTACCGGAACCGGCCGAAGCCGGGCGCGCGATGAACTGGCTCTTCAAGGAAGAACCGGCGCACTACTCCTGGGACGACTTCGTCCGCGACGGCGGCACGCAGTGGTCGGGGGTCAGGAACCCGCTCGCGCAGAAGCACCTGCGCTCGGTCAAGAAGAAAGACTGCGTTTTCTACTACCACACGGGTAACGAGAAGGCGATCGTCGGCTACGCGATGGCGACGAGCGACGCCTATCCCGACCCGAAGGACAAGAGCGGGAAACTCTTCGTCGTCGACCTCGGGCCGGTCCGGAAGTTGAAGCGCCCGGTCACCCTCGCCGAGATCAAGGCGAAAGCGTTCTTCCGAGACTTCCCGCTCGTGCGCCTCTCGCGCCTGTCCGTGATGCCGGTCTCCGACCGCGAGTGGCGTGAGATCGAGAAAATGTCGAAGGGTTAGAGTAGGGGGCGCGATCGTTCGATCGCGCCCCGCGGCTGGCTGGATATCAGTCCTTCAGAACGACCTCGCGCACCAGCGCGCTCGAGACTGTCGTCCAGAGGTCGATGCGCTTCGTTCCCGCCTGCGTTCGGGTATCGGCCGACCCGTAATGCTTGAGGGTGATCGGATCGAACCTCCCCGTCAGTCCGTCGAGCGCGCCATAACCCTTGTACAGAACCGCGGTCGCAATGTCCCAGTCGTCCGGGTTGGTCGAAGTCGCGTTCAGGTAGACCTTGTAGTCCAGGATCAGGCCCTGCGCCTTTGCCTGCGCGTTGATCTTGTTGAAGTTCGCCCGCAGGTCCTTCAGGGTGTCGTTGAACTTGCCCGGTTTGACGTTCAGATAGTTGACTCGCCAGACGGGTCCCTCCGTGTAGTGCTCCTGAGCCAGGGCCTGTGTCACGCAACCGAGAAGGCAGAGGATCGCTAGTGGAACCGGAAGTCGCTTCATGCTGGGCCCCTCCTTTTTCCGGGAGCCTATCAGCGTCCGGAGACCGAAAAACCCGCAAGCCGTGCGGTCCGATGGGGCCTCAGTAGATCAACACCTGGTCCCCGACCTGCGCCATCCCGTACAGCCCTCAGTAGATCAACACCTGGTCCCCGACCTGCGCCATCCCGTACAGCGTTTCGATGTCGGCGTCTCCCAGCCGGACGCAGCCGTGCGTCACGCTCCGCCCGAGCTGATCGGTCATGAGCGTCCCGTGAATTGCGTAACCGCCGCCCAGGTTCAGCCGGTACTTACCGAGGGTTTTCTCGAATTTCCGCTGCGGCGTCCCAAACGGAGGGACGACGATCGAGCCGCCGACTTCGATCACCTCGCCGGCGGGCAGCTCGCGCTCGCCGTCCGGCCCGAGTTCGACGACCGTGTTGTTTCGAACGGTCAGGACGCGTCCGCGAGCGGATCGCCCGGAGCGCACGAGAGACCAGATCCCGCCGGCCTCCGCGCGGGCGTCCACCGGTTCTCCCGTTCTCGCGTCGATCACGTCCCCGGGACCGAGCCGGACGATTCGCTTGCGTTTCTTGCGCGCCTCCTCCAGGTAGTGCCAGTCGGGCGGCACCCAGACGGGGTTCTCTTCCATCGAACGGATGCGGAACTTGCCGCTCGGCGTCTCGAAAACCATGCTCTTGCCGTCCTGCACGAGGGTGGTTCCCTTGCCGGTCGAGCAGACGGCCTCGAAGATCTTTTTCCCCGCGCGACGCACGGAGAGCCGGTTCTCCGCCGTCGACACGACGATCGTCTGTTCGGTGTCCTGGGTGTCGTCGAGCTTCACGTCGACGTTCTGGACGGCGGAGCGCAGAAGGTTCACCTTTTCCGCCTGCTCCTGCGCCGCCACCTCGAGGACGTCCATCCGCGAGCCGACTCGTTCCGCGATCATCCTATCGATCGTGCCGAGCCGGCGGAGACGCGCCGAGTCCTTGAGATTCTCCCACTCCGCCACCGCCACGCTCGCCGCGAGGATCAGGCCGACGACGAAAAGCGCCCACGCGCCCAGGAAGCCGAGCCGGAATCTCCGGGTCACACCGGGCAAGGGTGTTTCAGAAGACATAAACGCGGGTGTCCTTTCCAACCCGGGGCCAGATCGCCGCCAGGTCGGCTTCCGGCATGAGGAAAGAACCCGGCTTCACTCCCTTGAGCGGGCTCCGGGGAGACGGCGCGGAGTGAATGACGTAGTCGTTGCCGAGATGGATGACGTAACGGCCCAGTCCGTTTGCGATCGTCGGGAGGCCTTTCGGGGGCGCTCTGCCGTTCATCCGGTACGCCCACTCGGGCGCCTTCCAGCCGCCATTCTCGAACTTCCCGGTGACGCTGAAAGCGCCCGAGAGCGGCGCGAACGTCCACGTCTTCTTCCCTGCGGTGAACGTTCGGGGAGGCCCGACCTCGACGGGCGCGTCGCGCACGACCTTATCGGCGAAGTGAAGCTGGAACTCGCGCTTGCGGGTGTCGATCGAGATGTAGAACTGGTTCTTCCGCGAGCTCTCCAGGTATTTCAGGCGCGCGTCGAGCGCGTTCGACAGGGACTCCTCGTCCGCCTCCATCTCGACGAGCTCGCGGCGGATGCGCTTGATCTCGAACGGCGCTGCTCGGCTCTCTTCCACGCGGGTTTCGAACTCCGAGTCCAGAGCTCGCCGGTGGACAGCGGCGGCGATTCCGCCGATGACGACGAGACCGAACAGCACGAGAAGAGCCCGCAGGCTCGGCCGCGGCAACTTGCGCCTCGGCTCCTTCCTCTTGCGGAGGATTCCCGTCCGAATAGCCAGAATGCCCGAGGCGTCGCGCGCGCGTGAGGATGGCGGATTTGGGGGAGTCGGCCCGGAGTTGTCCATCGGTTAGCTCCCGGCGTGCAAGCTTGCGGCCATGTCGCAACGTCGATCAACGGGGTCGCGCGAGTCGCATGACGACGCCAACCGTCGTTCCGTCAGGCGGAAGGACGCCTTCACGGGCACGAAATCGCGTGACCTTCTTCTGCCACTCGCGGACAGTGTACCGGGTGTTTCCGACCTTGCTCCCGGGGCAGGAGTACAGACAGACGGCGCAGCCCGACTTCCACTTCGGGACGTTCGCGCGGTTGCCGGCGAGGCGCATCTGGAGGCCCCGCCCGCCCGGGTCGACGAGCGCGGCGGCGAGCGGCACGAGCGCGGGGCGCCCCGGAAGCCGCAGGAGGATCTCGACTGTGTCCCCCGAGATCCGGCGGTCGGGAGCGGAGTTCTGCGGGTCTCGCCGAGACTTCCAGGCGTCCATCGACAGATTGCCTCCGGCCTTCGCGCCGAGCGACTCGAGCGCGTCGAGTATCTCGACGTCGGTGACGTCCGCCTGGAAGAGCGCCGCATGCGCCATGCGACCTTCCTTCCAGACGACCGCGTGGTAGCCCGGCATCATCCAGCCCCGATCGAACGCCTTCGCGTTGACGCTCGCGGTGAACTCGATCTCGGCCGGATGCCGGATGGTCAGCCGCTTCGAGGCGTGGCCCGAGTTCGCCGCGCGGCACGCCTCTGTCCCGAGCAGAAGGGTGATGACCGCAGCGATCCGGCCGGCAGCGTGCATGAACCTTGCGAGGATACTTCGCCCGATGCCGATCGAGATGGTTCTGAACTCCCGCGTGCCGGTCAAGATCTGGACCGACCGAATCGAGCCGGAGGCGATCGAACAGCTCCGAAACATTGCGTCCCTCCCGATCGTTCACCCGCACGTCGCCGCGATGCCGGACGTGCACCTCGGCAAGGGCGCGACCGTCGGAGCTGTCGTTCCGACCAGGGGCGCGATCTGTCCGGCGGCCGTCGGCGTGGACATCGGGTGCGGCATGTCGGCCCGCAAGACTTCCATCCCGGCCGACCGGCTCGAACTCGACGACCGGAAGAAGCTCCGCCATTCGATCGAGCGCGAGATCCCGGTCGGCCGCGAGCAGAGGCGGCAACCCTTCGAGTCCGCTGTGCTGTGGATGAAATCGAACGGCGCGCCCCGGAACGCGTCGGAGCTCAGCCCACGACGCTGGCTCCTCCACTCCGGGAGCCGCTACGTCGGAAAGACCGTCGCGGAAACCCACATCGCGCGGGCGAAGCGGGCGATGGGGAGCGCCCTCGGAAACCTCCCCGACCCGGACCTCGCGTGGCTGACCGAAGGCACCTCCGACTTTGACGCGTACGCGGCCGACCTGGACTGGTGCCAGCGGTACGCCCGCGAAAACCGCGCGATCATGATGGAGCGGCTGCTGCGGCAGCTTGCCTTCGCAGTCGGCTTCGAAGGTGACTCCTCGCGCCTCGGCATCACGACGGAGGTCGACTGTCACCACAACTACGTTTCCGAGGAGAGGCACTTCGGCGACCGCCTTCTCGTTACGCGAAAGGGCGCCATTTCCGCGCGCGCGGGGGAGCTCGGTATCATCCCCGGGTCGATGGGGACCGGTTCGTACATCGTGCGCGGCCTCGGGAACCCGGATTCCTTCCACAGCGCGCCTCATGGAGCCGGGCGGAAGATGTCGCGGGGCGAGGCGCGGCGCCGCTTCACGAGAGAAGACCTGGTCGATCAGACGGAGGGGGTCGAATGCCGCAAAGACGCGCGGGTCGTGGACGAGATCCCGGCGGCCTACAAGCCAATCGAGGAAGTCATCGAGAAGTCGAGCGACCTGGTCGAAGTGGTCGCCGGCCTGCGGCCCGGCGTTTGCGTGAAGGGATGACCCTGAGCGAAGAGCCAAAGACCTTCGAGTTCCCGATTCGGGACCGCTACACGGTCGAGGGGTTCGTCGTCGGAGACCTCTGCTTCACGTGCCGATGCCGAATCTTCGAGGTCGCGGGAGAGGAAGCGATGGTCCTCGCCTGGTGCGAGTGCGGGTGGCCCGACGACGCACACGAGATGGAAGTGCTGTGAGAGGTTCCCTGCAATGGGTTCTCAGTGCGGAACCGAGAACCGGGAACTGAGACCGAGAACTATCCTCTCTATGGTGTCCCGCTACGTCGAGTCGACACGACAACTCGTCATCGAGGTCATGGTCCGCAACCTCGCCGTGTCGAAGGCGTTCTACGAGCGGCTCGGTTTCGAGGTGATCCGAGAGGACGGGTCTTTCCTCGAGCTCGCCTGGGAGGGGAGCCTGTTCTTCCTGGACGAGCGCCCCGACCTGGTCCGAACGCCGGACGACCCCGTCGCCAATGTCCGGGTGATGGTTCCGGATGTCGATCGCTGGTGGACTGTGGCCGGAGAGATGAACGCGCGGGTCGTGTCGCCAATCGGCGACCGGTATTACGGCCTCCGCGACTTCACGATTGCTGACCCGGACGGGTTCGGACTGCGGTTCGCGTCCTGGCTCTGACCGAAGCGGGAGGAAGCGGCCCTCTTACTTCTTTCGCTCGTCGACTGCGCGGACCAGCGGATGCGACGGCGGGGTCGACGTCCGGATCCAGTAAGGCACGTAGAGGATTTCGGGGATCGTTGTCCGGCCGTCCGCGACGGCGAGGAAACCTTCCGAGTCGGTCTGCGCCGACGCGATCGCGGTCCCGATCGAGAGCCTCAAAGTCACGCTGCGGCTTTCCCCCGGCGCGAGGGTGACGCGCGCCGGCTCGACCGCGGGCGAGACCGCGGGATCTCCGGCGGTCGCCTGCACCGCGAGCGAATAAGTCACCGTCGCCGCTGAGTGGTTCGACAGGGTGAGCGTCTTCGAGAGCGTGAACGGCGTCGTGTCGAGGGGAACCCTGCCGAAGCTCGCGCTCGTCGGGAGGAGGAGCGACTCGACGGCGGCCGCCGCGGCGAGATCGATGTCTCCGGAACCACGGGACATGACCCGCTCGCCGCCGATCTTTCCGGAGTCGATCGGCCGGGAGGCGGTCTCGGTCAGGGCCGCCTTGACCTGCTCCGGAGTCCAGTCGGGGTGCCTCTGCTTGACGAGCGCCGCGGCGCCGGCGGCGCGAGGCGCGGAGAAGGAGGTCCCGTTCGCAAACAGGAAGCCGCTCGGGTGGAACATCGTGCTGGCGCCCCATCGCGGATCGGGGGCGGCGAAGCGGTTCTCCCCGGCGGCCGAGTCGTCCTGGCACGGGGCGTAGCTGTCGGTGCCCACCGTCGCCAGGTCGGGCTTGATCTGAAAGTCGGGCGTGGGCCCGCGGGCCGAGAACGACGCCAGCCGCTGGGGGGTGCTCGGCGCCACGAACGGGGGCGTTCCGGCCGGAGCGGCGCGTAGCTGACCGACCGCGGAAGTCCCCGTGCTCCCGGCGAGGAAGCTCTTGAGCGCGAGCCCGTCGCTCCGCCGGAGGAGGAGCGCGGGAACCGACGCCTGGTTGATCGACGGGTTCAGAAGGTTCTCACCGCTGTTGGACACGGACGCGTCGGCCGAGTTGTAAATCACCATGCCCACGGCGCCCGCCGCCTGGACGTTCTGCCCCTTGACCGCGAACGTGCACGTCCCACGCTGGACGAGCGCGATCCTCCCGTTCAGCGAACCGCCGGGCAACAGGGCGCACGCGATGCCGGAGAGCTGGCCGTCGATGACGTCGACGTCGAGGAGGGGCGCGGTGACCGGTGATTCCGGCAGCGTGCACTGGTCCGCGCACGCGCCGCCGACGACCGAGGCGAGGCCCGTCGGAACGAACGGACTTCCGGAAAGGACCTCGAAGATCCCGAGCGTCGAGAGACCATAGTGACCGTTCGCCGTCGCACCGACGGTGATTGCCGACGGCGAGGCGCCGGGATACCCCACGGTTCTCGCGTCCGGTCCGCTGTTGCCGGCGCTGATCGTGGCGATGACTCCGGCGGCGATGGCGTTCTCGGTCGCACGGATGATCGGGTCCGTCAGGGGGTCTCCGGCGCCCGAGCCGCCGAAGCTCATGTTAATGACGTCCATGCCGTCGTCGACGGCCGATTCGATCGCCGCAATGATGTTGTCGTCGAATGCGCGGGGCGAGAAGACGCGATAGCTGCCGATCCACGCCTTCGGTGCCACGCCGGAGACCGTGATCCCCCTCCGTCCCGAGCCGGAGAGATCGACGCGCGATCCCCCCGCCACCGCCGCTGAGTGCGAGCCGTGGCCGACGAGATCCTGCGCGGTCCGGTGGCCGGGGTTCGAGTCCCTGTCGCGCGCGTCGGCGGCCGACTGAAAGAACCGGGCAACGATCACCTTCCCGTTCGTAAGAGCCGCGTCTCCCCTCGGGAAGCCGGCGGGCGGCAGGAGCGACGGGTCGGAGAACATGGGGTTCGAGAAGTCGATGCCCGTGTCGAGGATGCCGATTCGAATTCCCTCGCCGGCCCGGTCCTCGCCGCCGAGCGCCGACCAGAATGCCGGCGTACCCATTACGGTGTTCGACGCGTCCACCGTTGGGTGGTACTCCCGCACGGCATGCACTCTCGCGACTCCGGGCAGTCGCGTCAGATCATCGAGCGACTCGATCGGGAGAACGAGCGCAAACCCGTTCAGGACGGTCTGATACCGCGCGCCCACTTCCGCGCGGGGAACTCGGGTTCGAAGAGATTCGAGCACCGTCTCCTGTTTCTCTTCGAGGAGGCCCCGGTAGCGCCGGACCGCTTCCCGCGTCGCGGACAAGAGGCTCGGACTCGTTTTCGCCGACGCGGTGGAGGCGAAGCCGGGGACCCCCCCTTCGTATCTTGAGATCGGCGGCAGGGAGAGCTCGACCAGAACGACGACGTTCCCGTCGGTTGTCCGCGCGGCGGAGGAGGCGAGCTCTCGCGCGTCCGGCTGGCGAGCGAAGAGAGCGGTCGAAAGGAGAAGAAGGGCGGCGGTTGCGCGATAAAAACGCAATGTGGGCAAGCGGGTTCTCCTGAAAAAGCGTTTGAAGCGGGAAGTCTAGTCGATTTCGGGTTTTGTCGGATGGGGAAACGCCAGCGCGGAACGGGAGATTCCCCTCCGGCTCGAATTCTCGTCTGCTAGCCTCCTCGCGATGGGGAAACGCCTTCTCTTGCTCGCCGCCGGCCTCCTCGTGGCGTCGGGGCCGGCGATCGGTCAATCCCTTGCAGCCGACTGGCGAACGATCGAGACGGCGCACTTCCGCGTCCACTTCCCGGCGGAGTTCGAGCCCTGGGCGCGCCGCGCCGCCGGGGCAATCGAGGGAATTCACGGTCGGGTCAGCGAGGCCGTGGGGTACCGGACGACCCGGCCGATCGACGTCGTCGTGGGGGACCCGCAGGCGACGGCGAACGGCATGGCCTTCCCGTTCCTCGACCGTCCCGCGATCGTGCTCTGGACCTCGCCTCCCGAGCCGGAGTCCGGCATCGGCCACTGGACCGACTGGATGGAGGACCTCGTGACACACGAGGTCGCGCATATCGTCCACCTCGCGCGACCCCGCAACCGTTCGCGCGGGATCCTCGCGCGGCTCTCGCCCGTGCCGCTCGGACCGCTCACCTTGAATTCGCCGCGCTGGCTCTCCGAGGGCTACGCGACGGTCGTCGAGGGCGCCCTCACCGGAGCGGGGCGCCCGGCGTCCAGCTTTCGCGCCATGGTGCTGCGGCGCTTCGCGATCGAGGGGAAGCTACCCGGCTACGGAGCGCTTTCCGCGACCGGCGGCTGGCTCGGCGGCTCGATGGCGTACCTGGTTGGCTCGACCTTCCTCGAGTGGCTCGAGGCGAAGGAAGGAGAGGGAAGCCTCCGCAAGCTCTGGAAGCGGATGGCGTCGCGGCGCGGCGGCGACTTCCCGACCGCTTTCCGCGCCGTCTTCGGCCGGTCGCCCGCCGACCTCTACGACCGTTTCCGCGCCGAGATCACCGCCGCGGGCATCGAGGAGGAACGGCGAATGTCCGCCGCGGGACTCGTCGGCGGCGAGACGTGGCAGAGGCTCGACGGGGGCACGCTTTCGCTCCAGGTCTCGCCCGACGGGAAGAGCCTCCTCGCTCGCCGCGATCCCAAACGCGGAGAGTCCTACCTGGCGGTCTGGTCGCTCGGGGAGACCGAAGATGAGAGGACCGCCGAGAAAAGACGGCTCGAGCGGGAGGCGGAGATTCTCCGCGACCCCGAGGAAATCGCCGATCGTCTCGAGCTTCCGAGACGCCGCGCGCCGAAGTGGCGGCTGCCGAGCTCGAACGGATTCGCGGCGGACAACCCGAGATGGATGCCGGACGGTAACGGCGTGCTGTTCGCTCGAAGGTCTCCCGACTCAAACGGGCTCTTCCGGCTCGATCTCTACGTGTGGAGCCCCGCGAGCGGGGAAGTTCGCCGGGTGACCCGGCTCGCGGACGTAACGGAAGCCGATCCCGCTCCCGGCGGCGGGTGGGCGGTCGGAGTGCGAAGCCGGTACGGAGCGTCGGAGATCGTTCGGGTGGACCTCGCGTCGGGCGAGGCGAGACCGATCACTGCGAGAGACCTCGGGGAGGATCCGTGGAGGGTGTGGGTCCACCCGCGGGTCTCTCCCGACGGACGAACCATCGCAGCTCTCCTCCACTCGGGCGGAGCCTGGCGCCTCGTCACGCTTCCGGCCGCAGGCGGTCCCCCGACCGAGGTCCCGCTGCCCGGGCCTCCGGCTGGAGAGCCCGCCTGGAGCCCCGACGGATCTCGGATTTTCGTCGCCGCGGACCGGGAGGGGGTCTGGAACGTCGAGTCGGCCGACGTGCGGGGGGGCGGCGACGCCGAGCTGCTGACTCGTGTAACGGGCGGCGCGCTCGCCCCGGCGCCCTCGCCCGACGGCAAGGCGCTCTACTTCCTCGAGATCACCGCGAAAGGAGTCGACGTGCGTCGCCTTCCGCTGCCGGCGACCGTGCTCACGCCGGCCGCGCGGCGCCCGGCGAGCTTCCCACTGCTGCCTCCGGAACCGGCCCCCGTTTTGCCGTTCCCGCGGACGGAGGTCGGACCCGACCGCGCGTACCGCGTCTGGCCGAGCCACGTCGTGCGGCCGCTCGCGACCTACTCGGTGGGGCCGGACGGAAACGCGTGGCAGCTCGGCGTCGAAGGCACCGACGTCCTCGGGCGGCTCGACTGGGTCGCCGCGGCTTCGATCGGCAACGCGGCGGGACCGCGCGGCGGCTCGTTCGCCCTCTCCTATCGCGGTCTCCCGGTCGCCCTCTCGGCGCACGTGTTTCTCGCGCGGGAGAAACCGGGTCGCCAGCGCGTCGTCCAACGCCCGGAGCTCGACCAGGAGCGTTTCGGCGGCTTCCTCGAGGGCATCTGGTCGAGACCGACCGGGGGCGGACGGCTTCTCGTCGCAGCCGGCGGCGGCGCCGCGCGCGTCGAGCCGCTCGCCGGCGGAGACGATTTCGACCGCGCGCTCTTCTCGGCGCGTGTGCGAGCGACCGGGAGACGGGTTCGCGGAAAAACGGGGTTCGGCGGCGAGGTCGAGGTGACCGGCTCGGCCGGCCACACCGCCGGGCGATCGTGGAACCAGGTTCTCGCGGGCGCGGGCGTCACCGCGTACCTTCCCGCGGCGCGCCTCTCCGCAGCCGCGCGTTACGGTGACACGTCGGGGTCGCCGACGCTCTTCGACCTCTTCTCGGTGGGAGGCGCGCCATCGTCGGTCCTCCCCGCCGGTCTCGACCGCAACCGGATCGAATTGGCGGCGCTGCCGGCGTTCGTGCAGACCGGCGAACGGGTGGAGTCTGCCCGCGGGGAGCTTGCGCTCTCCTCTCTCCCAATCATTCTGTACGGCGAGCGCCTGCGCGCGTGGAACCCCGGCGCGGAAAAACCCGACCCGGTCCGCGTGTTCGGCGCCGAGCTCCGCGTCGACGAGCGGCTCCTGCCGATCACGTTTCCGGGAGACCTCGCGTTCTATGCGGGGGTTGCGAAGATCAAGAGCGCGTCGCCGCGTTTCGACTCGACGCGCGGGTACGCGGGGCTTCTCTACCGACCGTAACGTTAATCCTCGTAGAAGCTGCGCGCCGAGATCGTCCCCTTTCGGTTCACGAGCTTCAGGTCCACTTCGTGCTCCCCGCGCGGGAGCGACGGCTTGACGAACACGATCACGTAGCGCCCGGAGATCGCGCGGGTGACGCGGTCGATCGCCGCGTGCGGGAAGAGGTGCGTCTTGTGGTACGTGCCGCCGGTGACTTCCGAGACCGCCTCGAGCCGATACTCGAGCGTGTGATAGTCGGCGTCGGTGACGTCCAGCGTGAAGATGTTCACGCGCGCGGCGGAGAGCGACGAGAGTGCGCGGCGGTATTCCTTCTTTTCCGACGGAACCGGCCCGGTCA
>CAJDUI010000004.1_pt2 | contig 24213 bp, 22 predicted proteins | sample 7390031 | NCBI WGS metagenome assembly CAJDUI01 (sample SAMEA7055675, study PRJEB34461) | soil metagenome | biome: terrestrial ecosystem; feature: Peninsula; material: soil | place: Antarctica | collected 2016 | reverse complement strand
ACCTCGATCGTGAGCTTCAGCGTGACCTCCTTGTTGTGGTGCACGCGCGGCTCGACCTCGATCTTGATCCCCACGTCCTGGTACTGGAAGGAAGTCACGGGCACGATGTTGCCGCCGATCGTCGTTCCGGTGTTAAAGGTCGTCGTCGGGATGGGCACGCGGTCGCCGATGACGAGCTGGGCCTTCTGGCCCTCCGAAATGCGCAACTGGGGCTTTGCGAGCAGCTCCGCTTCCGTGTTGTTCTTGATGAAGGAGTACGTGATCGAGGGGAGCGTGAAACCGAAAGAGCGGAGGGAGATGTCTTTCAGCTGGTCCCACGTGAAGCTGCCCTCCGGCACGTCGTTTCCGAAGTTCGACTGGCCGCCGGGCGGCGCGAGGAGCCCGCGTGTCTCGTAGGCGCTGAGCAGCACTCCCAGGTCCTGCGACTTCGTCGTGTTGATCTGCAGGAGCTCGACGTCTACGACCACTTCGGCGAGTTGCTTGTCGTTCTGGTCGACGATCCGCTCGGCGATCGCGACCTTGTCGGCCGTGTCCCGAAGGGTGACCGAGTTCTCGGCCTTATTGACGGAAATCCGCGTCGTCTGGAGGAGCGAGCGCAACGCGTTGGCGACCTCCGTGACGTCCGCGTTCGACAGGAAGAACGTCCGGATGACGAGGTCTTCGTACGTCTTGCGGTTCTGGGCGTTGTCGGCGGCGATCAGAATCGTCCGCTCGTCGATGACCTTGTAAAAGTGGTTTTCCTGTCGCATGAGGGTCTCGAGCGCCCGCTGGAACTCCATGTTGGTCAGCGTGACCGCGACGTTGTCGTCCTTGAGCTGAGGATCGAAGATGATATTGATCCCGGCCGCCTCCGCGAGCGCCTTGTAGATCTGCTTGATCGGCTTGGGCTGCGGGAAGTTCAGGCTGATCGGGCGGTCGCTCGCCGGATCCAGGTTGGGCGGCTTGGCCCGGCTGCCCCGGGCTTGCCGCTTCATCACCTCGAGAGGCGTCTCACCCGCGCGTTCGGCGACCAGCTTCGCCACATCCTCTCGCGCCTTGCGCAGTTCGATCTCGGCGTACTGGTTGGTCGTGTCGAGCAGGACCGCCTGCTGAAGCTCGACCAGGGCGAGCTCGGGGCGGCCGGACCCGCGGTAGAGCTTGCCCTTCTCGAAGTGGAACTGGGAAGCCTTGATCCTCGCCCGAGCGAGAGACATCCGATACCGATTGTTCCTCGGCTCGAGCTCGGCGGCCCGCGAGTACTGGAGCACCGCGAGGTCCCAGTGCTCGAGCGCCTCCTGGTCCCGGGCTTCGCGAAAGGCACGGGAGCCCGTGCACGCGGTGAAGACGATCAGCAGCAGGGGCAGGGCGCGGGTGAGGCGGGTTCGGTTTGTCATCGTGCAGCGGCCCTTTCTGGACACAGGTAAAACGGGGAACGGGAAACGGGAAACGGGATCCCGAGGTTCTCGGTCGCTGTGGTTTTCCGTCTTGCGTTTTCCCTTTTCCGGTTCATGGTGCGAACCCGAGCCTTCTCGTCTCCGTCGGTGAGTATCCGACGAAGCCGACGTCAATCGACTCGTATCCGACTTTCCGAATGATCCATCGGCCCTGGATGACGTCGCCGGCGCGCGCGTTGTAGGTGTCTTGGCCGCTTTGAAGGACCGCGATCGGCTGATCCCGGGGCCCGAAGATTCCGATCAGCCGGAATTGAGGCTCCGCGGGCATCGGGGTCGGCGTCGGACCGGGCGGAGAAAGCGGGCCGACGAATCCGGGCTGACCAGCCGCGGGCGGCGGCGGCGGCGCGGGCGTCGGGACCGGCGCGGGCCGCGGCGTCGGCTCTCGGAAGTCGAACAGGTCGCGCCCCGTGCTCCCTCCCCCGGCGCCGAAAAGCGGCTCGAGATCGCGGGCGGTAATGAGCGGGACGTCCTCCGGTTCCGCCGCGCGAGGCGGGGGACGGCGGCCGATCGCCGGCCGGGGCTCGTCTCCTCCGCTCGCCACCGGGCCGGCGACGGGCGGTGGCGACGCAGCCGGATCGCGGCCCCTCCATTTCACGACGAAGAAAAGGAGGAGAAGGGCGAGCACCCCGAAGAGCAGAGCTTGACGCCGGGTGCCGATCGCGGGGACCTTCATCGCCGAACCGTCCTCCCGACGCTGCGCACGGTCGTCCGCGTCGCGGCGGCCGGACCGACGTCATCGGTCGTGAAGTAGGTCGCGAGCGAAATGCGGACCTGCACTTCGCCCGTGGTCTCACTGTCACGGGACAGGGAGATGTCCTTGACGACGATCCAGCGGCGATTCGCCTCGAAGGCGTTCAAGAGTCGCTTGAAGCGCGCGTAGTCGCTCTGAAAGCTGAAACCGATGTTCATCTGGGAAAGGGGCAGACTCGAGATCGCCGCGGTCGAGTAGCCGATCGACTTCGGCGCCACTCCCACCCTTCGCATCACCGCGTGGATCTCCTCCACGATCGGCGCGAGCGTCTCTCTCCGTGAGCCGACCCTTCGCCCGTAAAACTCCTCGATCACCCGCGAAACCCCGGCGAGGCGGTCCCGTTCGGAAACGAGCTTCGCGGCCTCCGCTTCTCGGGTGGCGACGTCGCGGGTCAATGCGGACCGCCGCTCTTCCAGCCCCCTCGCCTGCGCCGAGGTGATCGATCGGAAGCCGATCAGGAACGCCGCGTTCGCGAGCAGGAAGAGGCCCGAGGCCGCGAGGAGGCCGGCGCGCTTTCGCCAGACGTTCACGCGAGACTTCACGGCGTGGCCTCCGGGTCGTAAATCGTCGAGATCACGAAAGCGTGCCCCTCAGGAGTACCAGCGCTCGCGTCCGCGCGGGTTTCGGACCTCAGCTCCACCGTCGCGAAGTGAGGGGAGCGCGAGAGCGCGGAAAGAGTCCGGACGACGCTCTCGGGTCCCCGCCCGACGAGCGCTATGTCCACCACGATTTCCCGGGAATCCTGGAACGCCGGCTGAAGTCGGGAGAGGCGAACCTCAGGAGGGAGCACGCGCTCGAGCCGCCCGAGCAGCGCCATCCAGGAGAGTTGACGCTCCGAGACGAGCCGGAGGAGAGCACGACTCTCGACCGCGAGGACCGGCGTCTCGTAGGTGCTCAGGGCGGAACGCGCTTCCTCCGCGGCTTGCGCGGCGCGCGCCTGGCGCTTCTCCAACCAGGCGATTTCCTCCCGCGTATCGGCGATGTCGCGGCGGAACTCACCGTAGAGGCTCGCGTTCAATCCGAAGAGGATGACGCCCGCGAGGAGAGCGCCGCCGGCCACCAGGTAGACGGGACGATAGTCGCGGAACGGCCGACGGGCAAAGTTCAGGTTCATAGCATCAACTTCTCCCGTAAACGGCCGCGAAGGCCGGCAGGAGCTCCGGCCGCGCCGCGATGCGCTCGTCGAAACTGCGGTCCGCGGCGAAGAGCGATCCCGACAGCGTGGTCGGCTTGACCGGGAGGGCGCCGGCGCTTGCGAGCTCGCGGCCAGGTGCCGCGTCGTGCACGTACACCGCGGTGAGACCCGTGCCGTGCAGCTTCTCGAGGTAGTAGGAGAGCGAGAGGCGCACTTCCTGATCCTGGCCTTCGTCAGCCTCCTCGCCTTCCTCCTCCGGTCGCTGGCGGAAGAAGAGGGGGCGCCCGTCCCGCGCGATCGCGAACACGAGCGAACCGGGGGAACGGTGAATGAGGCCGTAGTCGCCTCCCGCGAGCGCGCTGAGCGCCGGCGCGAGCCCTTCGAAGAGCATGAGGCTCGCCGGGGCGAGGGACCCGACGCGCACCCCGGCGCTCTCGAACGCCTGCTCGATCGAACGAAGGGTCTCGGAGGGGGCGGCCGCGACAAGCAGACGGACCTCGCCCCCCTCGGTGGCACGCGGCATCTCTTCGAACACCACGGCGAGCTCCTCGGTAATCCCGGGCAGCAGCTTTTTCAGCTTCCAGAGAACCATTTCGTGAACCGAGTCTTCCGACTGGGGCAGCGTGTCGAAATCGATGGGAAGGATGCGAGCCCACGAGTCGGGAAAGACGACCGACGCCCGGCTCAGGCCGCCGCCCGAGAGCTTGCGGGCGGTGTCAACCGCCTCCACGATCGCGTCCCGGGAGTAGAGCGGGGTTCCCGAGGGCCCCGCCCCCACCGTGCTCGCGGGATACACGAAGTGGCGGGAGTCCACGAACCCGGGAGGATCGCGGCGAACGTTCGCCCACGTCACGCCGTCCGCCATGAGGCTGAAGACGTGTCCGGGAACGACGGTCGGAAGAAAAGGCAGCTTCATCACTCTACGAAAGTGACCTTGTTGATTTCCTTCAAGGTGGTCGATCCCTCGAAGACCTTCGCGAGCGCCGCTTCGCGGAGGAACTTCATCCCCTCCTCCTTGGCTGCGCGCTTGATCTCCGCGGCGGGTCGCTGCTCGAGGATGAGCCCCCGGATCCGGTCAGACAGGTCGAGGAGCTCCGCAATCGCCATTCGCCCGTGAAAACCGGTTCCGTCGCACTCGAGGCAGCCCTTCCCCTCGTAGAATTCCTGGCCTTCGAGCGCAGTCGGGTCGAGTCCCGCCTCGACCATCATCTGCGCCGAAACCGTGACCTTCTCCCGGCAGTGCGAGCAGATCTTGCGAACGAGCCGTTGCGCGAGGATGCAGTTCAGAGCCGAGACGAAGTTGTAGAGCTCGACCTTCATGTTCAGGAACCGACCGAGAACGTCCACGACATTGTTCGCGTGGACCGTCGTGAACACGAGATGCCCCGTCAGCGCCGACTGCACGGCGATCTGCGCGGTGTCTTCGTCTCGGATCTCTCCCACCATGATCTTGTCCGGGTCGTGCCGGAGGATCGACCGGAGGCCGCGGGCGAACGTCAAGCCCTTCTTCTCGTTCACCGGGATCTGGGTGATGCCGCGAAGCTGGTACTCGACGGGGTCCTCGATCGTGACGATCTTGTCCTCGATGGTCTGGATCTCCGAGAGGCACGCATAAAGGGTCGTTGTCTTTCCGGAGCCGGTCGGGCCCGTTACGAGGACCATCCCATACGGTTCGCGGATGAACTTGCGCAGCTTCTTCTTCGTTTCGGCGTCGAACCCCAGGATGTCGAGGTTCAGGCTCTTGAACTCCGCGTTGGCCGACTCCTTGTCGAGAATACGGATGACCGCGTCCTCGCCGTGGACCGTCGGCATGATCGACACGCGGAAATCGATCGTTCGCCCCCGCACCCGGAGCTTGAAACGGCCGTCCTGGGGGGTGCGCTTCTCGGCGATGTCGAGCTCCGACATCACCTTGATTCTCGAGATGATCGTGCCGTGGTGGCGCTTGTCGATCGGGTCCATCGCCTGGTAGAGGACGCCGTCGATCCGGTACTTGATAACGACGACGTTCTCCTGCGTCTCGATGTGAACGTCCGATGCGCGCCTCTGGATCGCGTTGAAGACGATCGAGTCGACGAGCTTGATGATCGGCGACGCGTCCTGCGTGATCCGGTCGATCGTGAGGGTCTCTTCTCCCTCCTCGTCCTCGCTGACGAGCTGAAGCCGGAAGTCCTCGGTCGCTTCGTCCAGGACCCGCTGGGAAGACTCGCTCTTCTGGAGGATGTCGGCGATCGCCGCTCGACTGCCGACCTTGAGCCGAAGCGGGAGACCCGTGAGAAGCTCGAGCTCGTCCAACTTCACGACGTCGGTCGGGTCGGCGCAGATCACCGTCAGCGCCTTCTCGGTGCGTTTCTCGGGGATAAACGTGTAACGCAGCATCCACTCGACCGGGATCGACCGGAAGAGCTCCGGGTCGACGCGGAAGGTGGAGACGTCCACGTAGGGAAGACCGAGTCGCTCGCTCAAAGCGAGCGCCGCGGCTTCGGCCTGGCCCGCGGCGGTGGCGGCGCGGCCCGCGGGCAGAACTTTGGAAAGGGCGACGGGGTCCGGCTCGGCCACCGAGGTTTCGCGAACGCTGCGATCTGCGCACATGGTTTTTAGCCTTTGATCTGCGACATGATTCGAAAGATCGGGAGATACACGGAGAGCAGGATCGTCATGATGACGCCCCCCATCAGCACGAGGATCGCCGGCTCGACGAGCGTGATCACCCGGCCGAGCAGGACGTCGATCTCGTCGTCGTAGAAGTCCGAGACCGCCGTCAACATTTCTTCGAGCGCGCCGGAGGTTTCGCCGACCTTGATCATTTCGATCGTCAGGTTGGTGAAGATCCCGGTCGCGTCGAGCGCCTGCCAGAGCTCACCGCCTTCACGGACCTTCGGCACGACTTCGCGCACGCTCCGGGAGATGTGACGGTTGCCAATCGCCTCGGCGGCGTTCTCGAGCGAGGGAACGAGAGGCGTACCACCCCCGAGGAGCGTCCCGAGGCTTCGCGTGAATTGCGTGATGGCGAAGCGCCGGAAGAGTCCTCCAAGGAAGGGCAGCTTCAAGAGCGTGCCGTCGGACCACTCTCGACCCGCGGGCGTGCGCATCCATCGCCACGCGAGCCAGGCACCGGATACGACGGCCGGGAAGAGCCACAGGATGTTGTCGCGCAGGAACGCCGCGATGCCGACGACGACGACGGTCAGGAGGGGCAGGTCGGCGTTGAAGTCCGCGAAGAACTCCTGGAATTTGGGGATCACGAAGGTCATCAGGAGCCCGATCAGCACGGTCGACAGGAGGATGAGGATCGCGGGATAAACGAGCGTCGAAACGACCTTGCGCGAAATCGCGATGATCGTCTTCTGGTACTTCAGGTACCGGCGAAGGACGCCCTCGATCTCCCCCGACTTCTCCCCCGCTTTCAGCGATGTCCAGTAGAGGCGCGGAAACGTGTCCCCCTGTTCGGCAAACGCTTCGGAAATCGATGCGCCCGAGTTCACGCGGTCCTTCACGTCCTGCAGCACCGCGCGCAGCGCTGGACTTTCCTGCCGTTCGAGAAGAATTTCGAAGGAGCGCACCACCGGTAGCCCGGCCTTCAGCAGCGCGATCATTTCCTGGTTGAAGACGAGGAAGTCGGCCATCTTGACGCGGCCGCGGCGCCCCCCCCTCCCACCCGCGAGCGCGAAACCGTGCCGCTTCACTTCGAAGACGTGACCCCCGCGCCGCTCGATCTCCGCGCGCGCGGATTTCGAGTCCGGCGAGAGGATTGATTCCTCGGCGACCGACCCGTCCGGCCAACCCGTCTTTATCGAGAACTGCGGGCTCACGGCTTCCTTTCCACCGTCCGCTGTCCCTCGGTCCCCTTTTCCGCCCCGGCCCTCGGCGTCTCCTGCACGAGGAGGATCAGGATGAGGGCGTTCTTCGAGCCCTCCTCCTTCGACGCTCCCACGACGAGCGTCTGGTTCAGGGTTACCGGCATGGAGGCGCGGTACAGCGCCACCGGGGTGATGCGGCCCTGCGCGTTACGGCGCAACCGGGACAGGGAGAACGGTGAGAGCAGGAGTTGGTCCCCCGAGCCGGCCGGCTCGATCCAGAAGTTCAGCATGTAGGCGTCGGCCTCTTCGCCGAGGCGCGTCGCGACCGGGCCCCCTTCGACGCCCCGCAACACCGTCGAGTCGATGAGGCTGTAATCGTTGAACTGGAAGAGCTGCTTGAGTCGGGCGCCCAGGCCCCCGATCTCCTGCGCGATCGAGCCCGCCGGCACGTCCGCCCGGGCGCGCACGAGCTTCAAGGCGAACGTGAACCCACGGGGTGGGGTATCGAAGTCGGCGATCACCTTCCGGATCGTGCGCAGATTCTCCTCGCGGTCGGTGACAGTGATCGCCTTCAGACGCGGAGTGAGCGTCACCGTGCCCGCCGGCGAGAGGTGCGACCGAATGAGCAAAGCGGCTTCCTCCACCTGGCGGTACTTCAGGATGAAGACCTTCACCGCCGCCTCCTCCGCCGCAAACAAGCGGGGTGCGCACAGCGAAAAAGCCGCGAGGGCCACGATAAGGAAGTATCTGTTTCTCACTCGAAGTAAAAACCTTGCCCCCTTCGGTGGGGAGCTTCCCGCTTTTCAGTCGCCCGTTCTTAGCTGAGAGCTGAGAACCGAGAACTGAGAACCAAACTCAGATGTCGAGCGAACGATCCACGATCCATACCACCCGCGGCTCTTCGACACCGGCGCCGGGGTTCCAGTCGTAGATCGTGGCGTCCGCAGGGAACGTCCGGCTCGAGCCGCGTGCCGCGGGCGCGAAGCCGGGAGCCGCCGTCTCGATCGGCGGGGAAACAGCCACGAGCGCCGTCCGCGCGGGACGCCGGGCCGCGCCCGGAAGAAGAAGGGTCATCGCCGCCACGGCCGCGGCGGAAGCGAGGGCCGCGCGCCGGCGCCCCGTCGACCGCGCGCGGTCGAGCTTGCGCTGCGCGCCCTGGAGCGCGATCCCCGTGCGGACGCCCGAGAGCACGCGAGCGACGTCTTCCGAGGAAACTTCATCTCGAACCACTCGCGTGAAGAGGAGCGACGGCTCTCGCGAGACGATGTCGTCCCGGCAGTCGTCGCAGGAAGAGAGATGATCTCGGAAGTCACGGACCTGATCGGCCGGCAGGGCATCCCCGAGGTAGTCCGAGAGAAGCTCCCGAACCCGGTCGCAGCGAGCGCTCATGGGCGCCTCCCTTCGAGCAGCCCCGGACAAATCCGGGCGAGCTCCCGACGCAGGATCCGCCGCGCATTGAAGAGGTGATTGCGCACGGTGGACTCCCCGCACGCGAGAATCCGAGCGATCTCCTTCGTGTCGCAGTCCTCCATCTCCTTCAAAACGAAGACGGCTTTCTGCTTTCCGGTCAGCTGCGAGGAGACCATGTCGAAGAGGCGGGCGAGCTCGCCGCTCTCGAGCGCGTGCGTCGTCTGGGCCCCCGTCATTTCCTCCCGCATCCGCACCAGGTGAAGGGTTGCGCCGTGCGCTTTCTCGCGACTCCGGGAGCTGCGCAGAAAGTCGATGGAGAGGTTGGTCGTGATCCGATAAAGCCACGTATTGAAGGAGAACTTCTCGTCGTACCGGGCGAGCTGCTCCCACACCCGGAGGAAAACGAGCTGCGCCACGTCGCGGGCGTCTTCCGGGCCGCCCACGATCCGGCGGGCGACGGAGACGACGGCCGGGGTCTTCCGGATGACGAGCGTCTCGAATGCGACGGCGTCGCCTCCCCGGGCGCGCACAGCAAGCTCCCGGTCGGGAAGCTCGGCGGCTTCCTGTCGGTCCCGGTTTTCGCTGTATACGAGTTCCATCGTTCTCCGAAGAGGTCCTCCGGCAGTTATACGGAGCGGCGACGCCCGGCGTCGGCCGGGGGACAGATTTATTTAACCTCCCGGCGGCAAGGATCGATTCTCGTCACCCGTTAAATAAATCTGTCCCCGCATCCATCACCCATAACCCCTTGAATGGTAAAACCTTGTTGCGACCCGAGCAAGGGAATTGCCCTTCTTCGTGAACGATAATCGTGTCGGCATGCTCTTCTACCGGTTCCTGGGCGGCGCCGTGCTGGCGGCCTACGCCCCGATTGCCCTCCTGCGCTCGCTCACGGGCCGACGACGCCTGGGCGACGTGGCCGGGCGGCTCGGCCGCCTTCCGTACCCGGATCTGGAGGGGGGCATCTGGGTCCACGCGGTTTCAGTGGGTGAGGTCGGGGTGGCGGTTACCTTGCTGACCGCCCTGGCCGCGAAAGCGGACGGACGCCGGCTCGGCCTCTCTGTTACGACGGCGGCAGGCCGCGAGCTCGCCCTTCGGGTCGTCGCTCCCGGCGTGACGGTCTTCGCGTTTCCTTTCGACCTCGCGGGTCCCGTCGAGCGCGCGCTTTCGGCGGTCCGTCCGGGACTCATCCTTCTGACCGAAACGGAACTCTGGCCGCTCTTCCTCGAGCGGGCCTCCGCGCGGGGGATCCCGGTGGCGCTCGTCAACGGCCGGATCTCCGAGCGCTCCTATCCCCGCTACCGCCTGCTGCGGCGCTGGTTCGCCCGCGCCCTGGACCGCGTCTCCCTCTTCCTGATGCAGAGCGAGGAGGACGCGCGCCGGTTGAGGGAGATCGGAGCTCCCCTCGCCCGCATCCGGACGAAGGGCAACGTGAAATACGACCTCCCCCTGGCCCCTCCCTTCGGCGACGCCGCGCGCCTCGAGAAGGCCGCGCGGGGTCGTCCGGTCCTCGTCGCCGCTTCGACCGCGGAGGGGGAGGAGGAAGCGATCCTGGACGCCTGGAGGGCGCTTTCGCCGAGGCCGTTCCTCGCCATCGCCCCCAGGCGGCCCGAGCGTTTCGACGAGGTCGCGCGTCGGGTCGAAGCGGCCGGCATCCCGCTTCTCAGGCGAAGCGCGGCGGACGTGGGAGGGCCGGCGGACGTTTACCTCCTCGACACGATCGGCGAGCTCGCGTCCCTCTACTCCCACGCGAAGCTGGCATTCGTGGGCGGGAGCCTCGTTCGGAAGGGCGGCCACAACCCGATCGAGGCGTGGGCCGCGGGCGTTCCGGTCGTCGTGGGTCCCAATACCGATAATTTCCGGGAGATCACCGCCAAGGGGAAAAGCCTCGGAATCCTGACGAGCGTGGCCGGCACGGCCGACCTCGCCCGCACTTTGGCCGCCGAGCTCGCGGACCTGGAAGTGCTCGAGCGGCGGGGCGCGTCGGCGCGGCGATTCGTGTCCGCCAGCCGCGGGGCCGCGGAAGCGACCGCCCGGGAGGTCCTTGCGCTTCTTCCCCGAACTCGGTCCGAAAGGGGGGCCGCGCGGTGAAGCTCTCGCGTCTCCCCGGCCCTTTCCTGCGCGCGGCACTGTCGCCGTTCGCCGGGCTATACGGGGCGGCACTCCGCACACGCGCGCGGATGTACGCGTCCGGCCGTTTCCGGTCGGAACGCGTCTCCTGTCCGGTGGTGTCGGTGGGGAACCTGACGTTCGGGGGGACCGGAAAAACGCCATTCATCGAGTACCTTGCGCAGCGGCTTCGTTTTGAGGGAAAGCGCCCGGCTATCCTGTCTCGCGGCTACGGGCGGCAGTCGCGGGGGCGGGTCGTCGTGTCGGAAGGGAACGGACCGCTCGTCCGACCGGAAGAGGGCGGAGACGAGCCGGTTGCGATGGCGCGGCGGCTTCCCACCGTTCCCGTCGTCGTCGCCCGGCGGCGCGTGGAGGCGGCGAAGGCCGCTATCGAGCTCGGAGCGGATCTCCTTCTTCTGGACGACGGATATCAGCACCTCGCTCTCGCGCGCGACGTCGACATTCTCCTGCTCGACGCGGCCGACCCGTTCGGCGGCGGGCACATGCCCCCCGCCGGCAGCCTTCGCGAGCCTCTATCGGCCCTCGCGCGCGCCGATGCGTTCGTGTTCACGCGCGTCCGCCGCGGGGCGCCCTCCGCGGGGGCGTGGGCGGAGCTTCGCCGCTGGAACCCGGACGCGCCCGTGTTCACGGCGCGCATCCGGGCGGCGGGCCTCACGGACGAATCGGGCTCGCCGATCATCTCCTCGGCGCTCACCGGAAGACGCTTCGTCGCGGTGAGCGGCATCGCGCACCCGGAGGCGTTCGTCACCTCGCTCAAGGAGCTCGAACTCGCGCCGGACGAGATTCTCGCCTTTCCCGACCACCACCGCTACGGCTCGCGCGATCTCGAGCGAATCCGGCGCGCCGCGGATCGGACGGGAAGCGCGTGGATCGCGACAACCGAAAAAGACGCGGTGAAACTCGAGGGCACGACGACTCTGCCGGTAGTCACGGTCAAGCTCGAGGTCGAGATCGTCGAGTCGGGCTTCCTGCCATTCCTGATATCCCGTCTCGGGGGCCGGCTGCCGGACGCTCCTCGAACCGCCTCGGCGCCGCGACCATGAGCGCTCCCCCGCACGCGGCCCCTCGGGAGCCGCACGTTCCGGAAGCGGCGGCTCCGCGGCGGCGGCCCAAGCGGCGCCGGTCCCATCTGCGCCATCGTGCGGAGCTCGCGCTCTTCCGACTGGCGACCGGCGCGCTCTCTCTTCTCCCCGCCCGAACGGCGCGGCGGGCGGTGGCGTCGGCCGCCCGGGTCGCTCTCGCGATCGGCTCGTCGCGGCGCCGGATTCTCCTCGGGAACCTGACCGCCGCGTTTCCGGAGAAAACAAGGGAGGAGATCGAGCACATCGAGCGCCGATCGATCGAGGGTTTTGCGGCCGGACTCGTCGACTTCCTCGAAACGGGACGGCTTTCGGCCGACGAGGTTCGCTCGCGGGTCCGGGTCGCCGGCGAGGAGCATTTCGCCGCCGCTCGCGCGCGCGGCCGGGGAGTCTTTCTGCTCTCGGCCCACTTCGGCAGTTGGGAGATCGCCGCTCTCGCCGCAGGACTCATGGGCGAGCCGATCGCCCTTCTCGTGCGGACTCTCGACAACCCGCTCCTCGAGGAAGAGCTCTCCCGGCTGCGGCGGCGCTTCGGCAACCGGCCGATTCCCAAGAAGGAGGCTGCGCGCGAGCTCCTCCGGACGATGGCACGCAACGAATCGGTCGCTATCCTCATCGATCAGAACGTAATCCCGCGCGAGGCGATTTTCGTGCCGTTCTTCGGCCGGCTCGCCGCAACGACACCCGCCCTCGCGCTCCTCCATTTGAAGACGGGGGCATCGGTCGTGCCGGTCTTCATGTGGCCCGAAGGGGACGGCCGTTATCGGATGGAGTTCGAGCGGCCGATTCTCGCGGTCGAGTTCGGCGGGCCGGACGTCGACCGCGACGAGCGCGTTCGTCGGGCGACGGCGCGCTACATGGAGGTCATCGAGGCGGCGATCCGGCGCGCGCCGCAGGCCTGGCTCTGGATCCACGACCGGTGGAAGAGCCGGCCGCCCGGAGAAGACCTCAATGCGAAGCCCGAGGTCCGAAGTCGCGCGTGAAGAAACGTGAGGGCCGACTCGTCATCGCGCCCAATTGGATCGGGGACGCGGTCATGTCCTTGCCTGTCCTTCGGGCGCTGCGGAAAAACGCCCCGACCGGACGCCTCGCAGTGCTCGCGCGCCCCGGCCCGGCGGGGATCTATAGCGCGGAGGGGAGCGCAGACGAGGTCCGGGTCGCTCCCGGCCTCCTCGCCGGAGTCCGTGCAATCGCCCGCGGGGGTTTCGCCGAGGCGTGGCTGCTGCCCAATTCGTTTCGCGCGGCGCTCGTCCCCTTCCTCGCGGGCGTACCGGAGCGCATCGGGTACTCGAGCGACGGGCGAGCACCGCTGCTCACGCGGGCCCTTCCGCCGCCGCCCGGGACCGGCCATCAGCTGCGCGACTACGACACGCTCCTCCTCTGCCGGGGGGTCCTTCCGGACGAGGCCCCACCACGCCTCGAAGTTCCGCCGGAGTCCGCAGAGGTCGCGGGGAAAGCGCTCGTGGGGGCGGGCCTGTCGCCGGACGCGCCGCTCGTTCTTCTCGCGCCGGGGGCCGCGTTTGGATGGACGAAGCGCTGGCCGGCGGACCGATTCGGCCGGCTCGGGCGGGTCCTCGCGGAGCGCGGCCTCCAGTGCGCCCTCGTGATCGGCCCCGGAGAGGAGTCGCTCGCGGAAGAGGCGCAACGGGCGGCCGGGGGCCGCCTCCCCGTGCTCGGTGCGGACCTCGACCCGATCGGTCTCGCGGCGCTCGCGGCGCGGGCGCGCGTCGTCGTCTCCAACGACTCCGGTCCAATGCATCTCGCGGCGGCTGTGGGCACGCCGGTCGTCGCAATCTTCGGACCCACCGATCCGGGCCGGACAGGCCCGTCCGGAGTTAAAAGCGAGGTCCTCGATCGTTACGTCTTCTGCTCCCCCTGCTACTTGAAGGAGTGCCCTTTCCGGCACGAGTGCATGCAGGAGATTGCGGTGGAGGAGGTCTTACGAGCCGTGGAGAGGCTTGTCCGTAAGACGTAAGAGGAGAAGGCCGTACCAACCCGTCTTACGTTTTTTCCGCACGTCTCACGATCTCAGCTCGGAGTTCCAGTAAGCAAGATCGAGAAAATTCCGCCAGGCCGGGTGGAGTTTGCTCGGTCCGAAGTGCCCAACCGGATGCCACCGGGGCTTCTTCGGCTGCGTGATCAGCCGCATCGAAGCCTCGGCCGGCGTGCGGTTTCCCTTCTTCACGTTGCAGGCGAGGCATGCGCACACGATGTTCTCCCACGACGAGATGCCCCCGCGCGACAGCGGAACGACGTGGTCGAGCGACAGCTCCGAAGACGTGAACTTGTGTCCGCAGTACTGACAGCGGTTGCCGTCGCGCAGGTAGATGTTGTGGCGGGAGAATTTCACGTCCTGCCGCGGGAGGCGGTCGAAGCTCTTGAGCGCGACGACGCGCGGCACGCGGATCGTCATCGAGGGAGTGAGCACGACCTCGTCCTGGGGCTGAACGGGGATGTCGCACCAGTTCTCGAACTCGTAAGTCGAATAATCCGGAAGGACGGCGCGGACGTGCCCCTTGTAAAACAGGGAAAAGGCCTTGCGCACGGACGTGACGTGCACGGCCTGAAAAACGCGGTTCAAGACGAGAACCTGAGAGTCGAGCATCGTCTGGCCGAAAACGGCGTCATTATATAGCGCCGATGACACTTCCGGTCTCGAAGGAGCGCCTCCAGACTCTCGTTTCCTCCTTCGCCGGACGCCGGCTTCTCGTCGCGGGGGACTTCGTGCTCGACCGGTTCATTTTCGGTCACCCGAAGCGGATCAGCCGGGAGGCGCCGGTCCTGATCCTTCGGTTCTGGAAGGAGGAGAGCCTTCCCGGTGCCGCGGGCAACACCGCCGCGAATGTGCGCGCTCTGGGGGGGACGCCGGTGCCCGTCGGAGCCGTCGGCGACGACGAGGCGGGTGAGACGGTTTCGCGGATCCTCCGCGAGCGCGGCATCGAAACTGACGGGCTCCTCCCGGTAGCGGGATACGCGACCCCGACGAAGACGCGCGTTCTCGCCGGGGGTGCGCATTCGATCAAGCAACAGGTCGTGCGGTACGACCGGGAGGACCGGCTGCCCGACGACGGCGCATGGCGCGAGGGTTTTCTCGCGAAGCTCGCACGGGATTCGGGAATCGCCGACGCCGTCGTCGTATCGGACTATGGCTACGGCGCGGTCTCTCCCGCAATCGTCGCCCCCCTTCGGACGACGATGCGCGCGGGAGCTCCGCTCCTCGTGGATTCGCGACACGCGCTCGGCAACTATGCGGGGGTCGATGCCGCGACGCCGAACGAAGAGGAGCTGGAGGAATGCACGGGAGCGCCGCTCGGCGAATCCACCGAGAAGCTCGCGCTCGCGGGAGACCGCCTCCGATCCCGGATCGGGTGTCGGACGCTCCTCGTCACGCGCGGCTCGCGGGGAATGGCGCTCTTCGACGGCGGGTCGAGTCCCACCTTGATCCCGGTACACGGGACCGACCAGGTCGCCGACGTCACCGGCGCCGGCGATACCGTTCTCGCGGCCTTCTCTCTCGCGCTCGCCGTCGGCGCAACTCCGCTCGAGGCGGCGCTCCTTGCGAACTTCGCGGGCGGCGTCGTCGTCATGAAGATGGGAACGGCGACCGCATCGGCGGAGGAGCTGTCGCGCGCGATCGCCTCGGATCGGACGATGACCTCTTGACGGGCAGGAAGATCGTGTCGCGCGAGGAAGCGATCCGGCTCTCGGCGCGGGAACAGGCGGCGGGACGGCAGGTCGTGTTCGCCAACGGCGCTTTCGACCTGCTTCATGCCGGACACGTGCGATACCTCGAGGCGGCGAGGCGGGAGGGGGACTGGCTCCTCGTCGGGGTGAACTCTGACGCCTCGGTCGCCCGGTCGAAGGGGGCGGGGCGGCCCATCGTTCCCGGGGCGGAACGGGCGGAGATCGTCGCTGCGCTCGAGAGCGTGAACGCCGTCGTCGTGTTCGAGGAGGACTCCCCCCGCGCTCTCCTGGACGAGCTCCGGCCGGACGTCCACGCGAAGGGGACGGACTACAACTCCGACACGGTTCCGGAACGCGACGTCGTCGCGCGGAACGGCGGGCGCACCGCGATCGTCGGAGATCCGAAAGATCATGCGACGACGGATCTGATCGAAAGGATTCGGAAGACATGCGCCTCCTGATCGTTCGCCTCTCTTCGTTCGGCGACGTCATCCACGCGCTGCCGATCGCGGCCAATGCGAAGCGGGCAGGAGCGGAGGTTTCGTGGCTCGTCGAGTCCGCCTACCGCGACGTCCTCGAAGGGAATCCCGATGTAACGCGGGTCTTCGTCGCCGACACGAAGCGGTGGCGCCGGAACCCGTTCTCCCCCGGCACGGCTTCCGAGATCGCCCGTCTTCGCCGCACCTTGCGCGATTTCGCTCCCGACCGGACGCTCGACGCCCAGGGACTGTGGAAGTCGGCCCTGCTCGCCCGCTCCGCAGGGGCGCCGGTCATCGGCTTCGCGGCGGCCGAGCGGAAGGAGCCAGTCTCCGCTCTCCTCTGCGACGAGCCGGTGCGGCCCCTCCCGGGCGGACACGTCGTGGATCGGAACCTGGCGCTTGCCGAGGCGGCGGGGATCCCCATTTGTCATCGCTCGCCCGACGCGGCGTTCCTGCTTCGGCGCCCCTCTCCGGATGCCGACTCGTTTCTCGCCACTCAGCCGAAACCCTTCGCGGTCTATCACCCGGGCGCGGGCCGGCCGGAGAAGGCGTGGGGAGAGGCGAAATTCGCGGCGCTCGCCGCGCTGCTCTCGGCCGACGCGGGGCTCTCTTCCGTCGTCTCGTGGGGGCCGGGGGACGAGGCACGCGTCCGCCGCATGGCCGAGCTCCTCCCCGGTGCCCGTGTGCTCCCTCTCCTTCCCGCGGAAGGGCTCGCGCGGATCGCCGCCGCCGCGTCCCTCTTCGTTGCGGGGGACACGGGACCGCTCCACCTGGCCGACGCGCTCGGCGTTCCGACCCTCGCCCTCTACGGGCCGACCGACCCGGCCCGAAACGGCCCATACCGGCGGCCGCAATGCGCGGTGCGGTACGACGCGACGACCGATGCCGCGACAGTCGCCCGGCGCGCTTTCGAGTTGCTGGCGGCATGAGGCTCCCGCACGGGAACGTTTTATCGCCTTGTTTCGTTCTGTCCGACGCTTGAAGCCCGGTCGTCTCGTTCTCGCGGCGCTTCTCTCCTCGTTCGCCCTCGTTTCAGCCGCATCCGCGCAGCCGAAGCTCGAGCGACGCCCACCCTTCCTCGGCGAGAAGCTCACGTTCGCCATGTCCATCCTCGGGACCGCCGGCGGTGACCTCACGCTTTCCGCGAAGGAGACCGAGATTGCCGGCAAGCCGGCCTGGAAGTTCGAGCTCTCCGCCGTCTCCGGAGAGTTCCTCTCCAAGTTTTTTCTCGTCCGCGACTATCTGGCATCGTGGGTCGATCCGGGCACGTTTCAAACCATCCGCTTCGAGAAGCACACGGTCGAAGGCAAGCGCGTGCGTGACGAGCTGATCGAGTTCGACTACCCGCGGAAGGTCGCCGTGCGCGATGGAAAGTCCATTCCGATCGCGGATGCCACGCTCGACTCCCTCTCCTCCGTGTACTACATCCGGATGCTCGACCTCGCCCCGGGGCAACCCGTTCAGCTCACCGTTGTGTCGAAGCGCCTGTTTCCGCTGTCGGTCGTCGTTCTCGGCCGCGAGACCGTCACGACTCCGGCCGGCACCTTCCGCACGATCCGGGTCGAGCCGAGGAGCCCGAGCGAAGGCCTCATCGGAAAGGGTAAGAACCTCGTTCTCTGGCTGACCGATGACGAACGGAAGATGCCCGTGCAGCTGAAATCGAAGCTCAAAGTGGGAACTCTTCTCGGCAAGCTCCGGGCGGTCGAGAAGCGGTAGCTCGCGGTTTCGGTGTTCACCGTCACGTGCTGTCCGCTTTTGACAGCGGGTGAACAAAGCTCTACCCTCAAAGCTTCGATGGGTCCAAAACTGGGCGACCTCCTCGTCAAAGCGAAGCTCGTTACTTCCGAGCAGGTCGAGGCCGCGCTCCAGTCGCAGCGCGACGAAGGGGGCAAGTTCGGCGAGGCCCTCATCCGCATCGGTGCTGCGACCGAGGAGGAGATCACCGAGACCCTCTCCCAGCAGTTCGGCGTGCCGTCCATCGACCTCGCCCACTTCGAGATCGACCCGGCAATCATAAAGGTCGTGCCGGGCGAGGTTGCCCGCAAGTACGGCGTTCTCCCCGTGAACAAGACAGGCGCCACGCTCACGATCGCGATGTCAGATCCCACGAACGTGTTCGCCATGGACGACATCAAGTTCATGACGGGGTACAACGTCGAGCCGGTCGTCGCCTCCGAAGCGTCCCTACGTCGCGCGATCGACAAGCACTACGGCACTCCAAGGTCGGTCGTGCTGAAGGAGCGGCCGAAGGGCGCCACGACCGGAGTCTCGCCGGGCGAAGTCGGCATGGGCGGCATGGACGATCTCATGACGTCGGCGCTGACGATGGACGACATGGCGAGCGTCGGACTCTCCGAATTCAACATGGACGAGATCACCGGCTTCGACGCCGGCAACGTCGACGTCGTCCGTGGCGAGGAGGGCCAGGAGATCGACCTCATCGATCTCGCGAAATCCTCCGAGTCGGCGCCGATCATCAAGGTCTCGAACCTCATCCTGATCGAGGCGCTGAAAGCCGGAGCCTCCGACATCCACGTCGAACCGTACGAAAGGGAGTTCCGCGTGCGTTTCCGCGTGGACGGAGTTCTCCACAACATCATGGCACTCCCGATGCGCACTCGGGACCCACTCATCTCCCGACTCAAGATCATGGCGAAGCTCGACATCTCCGAAAAACGGCTGCCCCAGGACGGCCGAATCAAGATCCGTCTCCGCGTCGAGGAGCGCACTCGCGACCTCGACCTTCGCGTCTCGGTCGTTCCGACGCATTTCGGCGAGAAGGTCGTCATGCGGCTGCTGGACAAGTCGCGCCTCCAGCTCGACATGACGCAACTCGGCTTTGACCAGGAGCCACTGCGCCGGTTCAAGGACGCAATCGATCGGCCGTATGGAATCGTGCTCGTCACCGGCCCGACCGGCTCGGGAAAGACCAACACGCTGTACTCGGCGATCGCCCAGCTGAACGACCCGACGGTAAACATTCTGACAGCGGAGGACCCGATCGAGTTCAACCTCGTCGGCATCAACCAGGTCCAGATGAAGGAGCAGATCGGGCTCACCTTCGCGTCGTCCATGCGGTCCTTTCTCCGGCAGGACCCGGACATCATCCTCGTGGGAGAGATTCGCGACTTCGAGACAGCGGAAATTGCCGTCAAGGCAGCGCTCACCGGCCACCTCGTGCTGTCCACCCTTCATACGAACGACGCCCCTTCGACCGTGAACCGGCTCATGAACATGGGGATCGAGCCGTTCCTCGTCGCGACGTCGGTCAACTGCATCGCCGCGCAGCGGCTGGTGCGCAAGATCTGCTCGAATTGCATCGAAGACCACGAGACGTCCCCCCAGGTCCTGATTCAGATCGGGTTCGGCCCCGACGAGGTGAAAAGCGTGAAGGTCAAGAGGGGCCGGGGCTGCGAAGGCTGCAAGAACACCGGCTACAAGGGGCGGCTTGGCCTCTTCGAGGTTCTTCTTTTCTCGGACGAGATCCGGGACATGATTCTCTCGGGCGCCTCCTCGATCGAGTTGAAGCGCCGGGCTGTCGAGGAGGGAATGGCAACGCTTCGGGTGGCCGGTTTGAGCAAGATCCGAGAAGGGGTCACGACGCTCGAGGAAGTGCTTCGAGAGACGGTGATTTAGCCTCCATTCGCTGCAAGCCCGTCCCCTTCTCCCTGCGTCAACCAACGTTTCCTGCCTGTCCTCTCGGCCCTTCGCCCCGCCCTACCTGTCATCCCGAGCGAAGCGAGGGATCGGAGCTCGTTCCTGCGGTCGCCCGACTGCTCCGGGCAGGCTCCGCGAGGGATCTGGTCCCTTGCGATTACAGTTTTCCGCTCACGGCAGGGCTCCGCGAGGGCTTTGGGCGGCAGTTCCCCGGCGATGACAAGTGCGGCGAGCTCCTCTCGAAAGCCGCCGAAAGCCCCTGTAGGGCTTCCCTTTCCGGCTTCGCCGGCTTAAACTACGACCTTAGTTCGAGACAACTCACTTCCGAGGAGCGGTCAAAAAATGGCAGGCGAAGCCACTCTCCATCAGCTTCTTAAGCAGATGGTCGAAATGGGGTCATCCGACCTCCATCTGACGACCAATTCCCCACCGATGGTGCGACTGGACGGCCGACTGCTGCCGCTTCCCTATCCCCCGCTGACGGTCGCCGAGACCAAGCAGATCGCCTACTCGGTCCTCACGGACAACCAGAAGCATCGGTTCGAGGAGAATCTGGAACTCGACTTCTCCTTCGGGGTGAAGGGCCTCGCCCGTTTCCGCGCGAACAACTTCATGCAGCGGGGCGCGGTCGGCGGCGTCTACCGGCAGATCCCGTATCAGATCCTGGGCTTCCGCGAGCTCGGCCTTCCGCCCGTCGTCGAGCTCCTCTGCGAGAAACCGCGCGGGCTCATCCTCGTAACGGGGCCGACCGGCTCGGGCAAGACGACGACGCTGGCCGCGATGGTGGACAAGATCAACCGCGAGAAGCAGCTCCATATCGTGACGATCGAGGACCCGATCGAGTTCCTTCACAGCCACAAGAAGTGCGTCGTCAACCAGCGGGAGCTGCACGCCGACACGCATTCCTTTCCGAACGCGCTCAAGTCCGTGCTCCGTGAAGATCCGGACGTCGTTCTCGTCGGTGAAATGCGCGACCTCGAGACGATCGAGTCCGCGCTCCGGATTGCCGAGACCGGCCACCTGACGCTCGCGACCCTTCACACCAACAGCGCGGCCTCCTCCATCAACCGCATCATCGACGTCTTCCCGGCGCACCAGCAGACCCAGATCCGCACCCAGCTCTCTTTCGTGCTGGAGGGAATTCTCTGTCAGGCGCTCCTCGAGCGCTCGAGCGGCAAGGGCCGCGTGATGGCAATGGAAATCCTCGTTCCGAACGCCGCTATCCGTAACCTGATCCGGGAGGACAAGATCCACCAGGTCTACTCGATGATGCAGACCGGCCAGTCGAAGTTCGGGATGCAGACGTTCAATCAGTCGCTTGCGACGCTCTACCACCGCAAGCTGATCACTCTCGAGATCGCTCTCCTCCGCTCGTCGAGCCCCGACGAGCTGCAGGAGCTCATCAACCGCGGAGCGGGCGTGAACGTTCCGACGGTCGCCGCCACCGCCGGCAAGAGGCACTGACATGCCGAATTACGCCTGGAAGGGGCGCAACCGCGCCGGTATGGTCCAGGAGGGCGGGCTCGCCGCCGAATCGAAGGAGCTCGCACTCGCCCAGCTCCGTCGCCAGAACATCGTCGTCACCGGTATCCGCGAGAAGGGCAAGGAGATCTCTCTTTCGAAGGTCGGCCGCAAGGTGCCGCCGAAGATCCTCGCCATCTTCACGCGCCAGTTCTCGGTCATGATCGACGCGGGTCTCCCGCTCGTCCAGTGCCTCGAGATCCTCGCCCTCCAGCAGGAGCACAAAAACTTCCAGAAGATCCTTCTCCAGGTCCGGCAGGACGTCGAGGCCGGCTCGACGCTCGCCGACGCGATGCGCCGCCACCCCAAGGCGTTCGATAACCTCTACGTGAACATGATCGCAGCCGGCGAGGCCGGCGGTATCCTCGACACGATCCTCCAGCGGCTCTCGGTCTACATCGAGAAGGCCGTGAAGCTCCGGTCGCAGGTCCGTTCCGCGATGATCTATCCGGTAGCGGTCATCGTAATCGCTGCGATCGTCGTGGCGGTCATCCTGCTCAAGGTCATTCCGACGTTCGCGGCACTCTTCGCAAGCCTCGGGGCGGAGCTGCCCTTCCCCACGCGAGTCGTGATCGCGGCCTCCAACATACTCGCGCGCTATTTCATCTTCTTCCTCGCCGCTCTCGCGGCGATGGCTTACGGGATCCGGCGGTATTACCGGACTTACCGCGGGCGGCGGGTCATTGACGGCCTGCTCCTCAAAGCCCCGATCCTCGGGATGATTCTGCGCAAGATCGCGGTCGCACGCTTCTGTCGGACGCTGGCGACCCTGACTTCCTCGGGTGTGCCAATCCTGGAGAGCCTCGAGATCACGGCGCGCACGGCGGGCAACGCGATCGTCGAGGATGCGATCCTCGAGACCCGTAAGAGCGTCGAGGGCGGAAAGACGATCGTCGAGCCCCTCAAGGATTCGAACGTGTTCCCGAATATGGTCGTCCAGATGATCGGCGTCGGGGAGCAGACCGGCGCCCTGGACGCCATGCTCAACAAGATCGCCGATTTCTACGAGGATGAAGTGGACGTCGCCGTCCAGGGGCTCGTCAAACTGATGGAGCCGGTGATGATCTTTATTCTCGGGATCATTATCGGCGGAATCGTCATCGCGATGTACCTGCCGATGTTCACTCTGATCAACAAGATCGGATAGGCCACGGGCATGGGCAACGGGACGGCTCCGGGCGGAGAGGGGCGCGATCCGGAGCGCCGGCTCATCGGAGCGGCAACCGCTGTCCATCACGAGAGTGTCCCGAGCTCGAAATGCGCCGGCCTCTGGCCGGCACTGCAGACCTCGGATGCGTACCCCCGCGAGCGCCTCCCGGTTCCCTCCTTGCCGGCCGGCGCCGGGCCGGCCGAAACGCGCGAGAGATTTCAGACTCCGGGACACCCGGTTGCGGAAAAAGGGTGTGGGGCGAACTTCGGAGCGCCCGACCGGTTGCGGAGAGCCGCGCCGTCCGGACACGACGACCTCATCCATTTTTCCGCTGCGCGCTAGTGCCGGCTAACGCCGCGGGCTCGGCGGACTCCCGAATCTCCGTACTCGACCCTTCGAACAGACCCGAGTCGCTTCGGCGGTCGCTCGCCTGGCTGTGTGCGGTGCGAATCGTCGCCATCATGCTGATCCTCGTTTCGGCGGTTCTCGTGCAGTCGGGGTCAGGAACCGCGGCGGAAATCTCTTTTCTGTATCGGATCGCGATCGCGGCCGTCCTGCTCTCCCTCTTCCACTGGGTGACCGTCAAGCGCATTCCCGCGCCCGCGTCGGCGTACATTCAGATCTTCGGAGATCTCGGTCTCGTCACGCTGCTCGTGTACTCCTCGGGCGGTCCCGACTCGGTCTTCACGTTCTTCTACGTCGTCGTCATCGGGACTGCCGGCTTCCTTCTGCACCGACTGGGGGCCGTCCTCGCCGCTTCGACTGCCGCAATCCTGTACGGGTCGATGGTCGAGCTCGTCGCATACGGCGCGCTCCCCGTCCCCCCCTTCGCGGCCCTTTCCGAGTGGTCCGGCCCGAGGGTCCGCTACAACGTTTCGATCACCGTCGTCGGCCTTTTCGGCGTCGCCTTCATGGTCGCGTATCTCTCGGAAAAACTCCTCATGGCGCGGGAAGAGCTCGCCCGCCGGCAACGGGCGCTCTCGACGCTTCAGCATCTGTACGGCAACGTCATCGCATCCCTTTCGTCCGGACTTCTCACCACCGACTCACGCCAGCGGGTCACCTTCCTGAACGCACCCGGGGGTGAAATGCTTGGCCTCGCGCCCGCCGTCGTCGCGGGGCGCTTCCTGGCCGAGCTCGACCTGCCTTTTCCCTGCGACTGGGAGAGCATCCGCAAGCGAGCGCGGGGCCGCGAGCCCTATCGCGCCGAAACCGAGTTCGCGCGCCTGGGTGTTCGTCGTGTCCTCGGTTACTCCCTTCGGGTTCTCGAAGGTCCCGAAGGAGACGAGGGCACCCTGATCCTCTTCCAGGACCTCACGGACGTGAAGAAGCTGGAGCGCCGCGTGCGGTTCAACGAACAACTCGCTGCGGTCGGAGAGCTCGCCGCTGGGATTGCTCACGAGATCCGGAACCCTCTCGCCTCGATTTCCGGGTCGGTTCAGGTCCTCTCGAACGAGCTCAAAGTCGGCTCCACGGAGAGGCGGCTGATGGAGATCATCGTGTCGGAGTCGAACCGACTATCCGGGATACTCGAGGAGTTCCTGCGCTTCGTGCGTCCGCAGGAGCGACGCGTATCCGACTTCGACGTGGCGAAGACGGTCAACGAGGTGATGGAGATTTTCCGCCTGTCCGACGAAATCTCGGACGCGCACCATGTCCTCGTCGACGTCGTGCCGGAAACGTCTACTCTTCCCGGTGACCGCGATCAGGTCCGCCAGATCGTCTACAACGTGGCGAAGAACGCGGTCCGAGCGATGACCGCGGGCGGAACGCTGACCGTCGCCGGCCGCGAAGAAGGGGAATGGTACGCGATCCGTTTCGTCGACACCGGCCGCGGGATGAGCTCGGACGAGCTCTCGCGGCTCTTCACGCCCTTCTCGACCGCGTTCGACGACGGGACCGGGCTGGGAATGGCAATCGTCCGCAGAATTGTCGAAGACCACGGGGGCACGATCGATGCCGAGTCCCGCCCCGGCGAAGGGAC
>CAJDUI010000028.1_pt1 | contig 24294 bp, 21 predicted proteins | sample 7390031 | NCBI WGS metagenome assembly CAJDUI01 (sample SAMEA7055675, study PRJEB34461) | soil metagenome | biome: terrestrial ecosystem; feature: Peninsula; material: soil | place: Antarctica | collected 2016 | reverse complement strand
TACGTCTCGACCGCGTTCGGCTGTCCTTACGAAGGAGAGATTTCACCCGAGGCGGTGCGTGAGGTGGTGCACAAGCTGCTCGACCTGCCGGTCGACGAGATCTCGATCGGGGACACGATCGGCGTCGCCACGCCTTCGGGAGTCTTCGATGTCGTCGAAACGCTCTACGACTCCGGTGTCACCCGGGGCGTGCTCGCGCTGCACATGCACGACACGCGCGGGACCGCGCTCGCGAACGTTTACGCCGGGCTCCAATGCGGAATCACAACCTTCGACTCGTCCGCGGGTGGGCTGGGCGGCTGCCCTTACGCGCCGGGAGCCTCCGGCAATCTCGCGACGGAAGACTTGCTCTTTCTCCTGGAAGGGCTCGGCGTCGACACCGGCGTGACTCTGCCGAAGGTCGTCGCTGCGTCGAGGTTTCTTGCAGGGGCGCTCGGCCGACGGCCGCCCGGACGCTATCTCTCCGCGGTCTGGGGGCAGCATGACGGCGTCCCGGTATCCGGAGAGCCCTGAGCCGCACCGGGCGATACGGACTCGAACCTTAGACTCAAGTCAAATTGACAGCTCACGCGGGCGAGCGTACCGTTCCGAATCGCATGCCGAGGAAACTGCTCGTCGCCGACGACAGCCTGACCATTCAGAAGGTCGTCGAGCTCACGTTTTCCAACGGCGACTATCAGCTGACGTGCGTCGCGAACGGGCGACTCGCTCTCGAGAAGGTCCTCCAGGATCCGCCCGACCTGATTCTCGCGGACGTCGTAATGCCCGAGAAGAACGGTTACGAGGTCTGCGAGGCGATCAAGCGGAACCCCGCCACCGCGGGAATTCCCGTCATCCTCCTCGCCGGTACGTTCGAGCCGTTCGATCGGGAGCGTGCGGAACGACTCGGCTGCGACGCGATCGTTTCGAAGCCGTTCGACTCGCACCAGCTCTTCCGCAAGGTCGAGGAGCTCCTCGCCAACCGCGGGGAGGTGATTGTCTCCACGAATCCCGCTCCCGCGCCGGCCCCGCGCCGCGAGACGCCCGTTTTCACGCCCGTGCCGCCCTCCCCGTTCCAGTCGGGCTTCGCCGATGAGGACTTTACGGGCTCGATCCGTAATCCGCGCGCCGGATCCGGCGAAGCGTTCGCAAGCCTCTACGGCCCGGAGGACGTGGCGCCGAGTTCCGTGCGCCGCGGGCGACGGACCCGCTCGCGACCACGTCTTTCGTCGTCGCCGAGACAGTGCCCGACGTCGGGGACGACACCACTCCCACCGCTCCGGCTGCGGCCCCTGACTCCGAGCCTCTCCGCGCAGGCGGGAAGAGGGATCACGACCTGCCCGAGGTCGCGGCGTCATCGGACGCCAGCACTCGGGAGCTCACCGATTCCGAGATCGAGCGACTCGCCGAGAGGCTCGCGACCAAGGTCATGGAACGCCTGTCCGACCGAGTCCTTCGGGAAGTCGCGTGGGAAGTCGTGCCGGAAATGGCGGAGCTCGTCGTCCGAGAGAGAATCCGAGAGCTCGAGAGCGGCGCAGAGTAGGCGACGCGCCGCGGATATCCTCCGCGGCTTGGCGATTGCGGCCCGTTTCTGATAAGGAGAAGGGCTCTTTGCGCCCTTTTCTCATGCAAGACGACTCCCTCCCGGCAAGCGCTCCCCCCGTCGCGGGGGGAGAAGACATTGCGGGGAAGCTCGAGAAGACCTTCGATCCCGCGCATTTCGAGGAGAGGTGGTACCGGACCTGGGAGGCCGAGGGGCGCTTCCAGCCAACCGGCGCCCCGGGGTCCCCCCGGTTCGTGATGGTCATACCGCCCCCCAACGTCACGGGGCGGCTTCACATCGGCCACGCCTTCGGCCGTACGCTCGAGGACGTCCTCGCGCGGTGGAAGCGGATGCTCGGCTACCGGGTCGTATGGGTACCCGGAACCGACCACGCCGGGATTGCCACGCAAATGGTGATCGAGAAAGAGCTCGCGCGGGAGGGCATCGACCGACGCGTGCTCGGCCGAGAGAAGTTCGTGGAGCGGGTCTGGGAGTGGAAGCGAGACGCGAAGGACACGATCCAGTCGCAGATCCGGCGGCTCGGCTGCTCCCTCGATTGGACCCGGGAACGTTTTACGCTCGACCCGGACCTCTCGACGGCCGTCCGTCACGCATTCGTCCGGCTCTATCGGGAGGGCCTCATTTATCGGGGCCGATACGTCGTAAACTGGTGTCCCCGCTGCGAGACCGCGGTTTCCGAGCTCGAAGTCGTTCACAGGGAGGTGGACGGCTCGCTCTACCGGATCCGGTACGACGTGCCGGGCGTCTCCTCGGGCGCCGTGGTCGCAACGACGCGCCCGGAGACGATGCTTGGCGACACCGCGCTCGCGATCCACCCGGAGGATCCGCGCACCGCGGCGCTTCGCGGAAAGACGGCCGTGCTCCCGATCGTCGGGCGAGAAATTCCCTTTGTCGAAGACCCGGTTCTCGTGGACCGCGAGTTCGGAACCGGGATCGTCAAGGTCACGCCGGCGCACGACGCGAACGACTTTGCTTCGGGGAAGCGGCACGGTCTGGCGGAGGTCGTCGTCATCGGCCCGGACGGGAAGATGACGGCGGAAGCAGGGGAGTTCGCGGGCGTCGATCGGTTCGAAGCACGGCGGCTGGTCGTCGAGCGGCTGGCGGCGGAGAACCGGCTGCTCGGCGTCGACGCCCACCGGATCTCGCTCGGACATTGTCAACGCTGCGACACGGTGATCGAGCCGTATCTGTCGACTCAGTGGTTCGTCCGGATCTCGCCGATCGCCGAGCCGGCCATCCGCGCTGTCGAAGCGGGGGAGGTCCGGTTCGTGCCGGAACTGTGGACGAAGACTTACTTCGAGTGGATGCGCAATATCCACGACTGGTGCATCTCACGGCAGCTCTGGTGGGGTCATCGAATCCCGGCATTCACCTGCGGGAACGGGCACGTCACGGTCGCGGAGGAGGATCCGACGGCCTGCGAGACGTGCGGCGCGACCGAGCTCTCGCAGGACCCGGACGTGCTCGACACCTGGTTCTCGTCCCAGCTGTGGCCCTTCTCCGTCTTCGGGTGGCCGAAGGAGACCGAGGACCTCGAGGACTTCTATCCGACGGACGTCCTCGTGACGGGCTACGACATCCTGTTTTTCTGGGTCGCTCGGATGATCATGGCGGGAGTGCACTTCACCGGCTCGGTGCCGTTCTCGACCGTCTACCTTCATGGACTCGTGCGACTCGCGGGCGAGAAGATGTCAAAGACGCGGGGAAACGTCGTCGACCCGCTCGTTGCCATCGCGGAGTTCGGAGCGGACGCCCTCCGGTTCACGTACGCGAGCTCGGCCACTTCGGGAACGACTGTGACTCTGGAGCGGGAAAGGCTCACGGGCTCGCGAAACTTCGCGACGAAACTCTGGAACGCCGCGCGGTTTATCCTCGGCCAGATCGAGGGGAAACCTCGCGCCGAGTCCCTCGAGGGGCGGACTCTCTCGCTTCCCGACCGCTGGATCCTCTCGCGGCTGCGGACGACGGCAGCGGACGTCAACCGTCACCTCGGATCGTTCCGGTTCGACGAGGCCTCCCAGGCCCTTTACTCGTTCCTCTGGCACGAGCTCTGTGACGGCTATCTCGAGATGGTCAAGCCGATTCTCTCGGGGCGCGAGGGGAATGAGGAGGCGCGGGAAACGGTGCGCGGAGTTCTCGCGCGGTGCCTCGCGGACTCGCTCGCCCTCCTGCATCCGTTCATGCCCTTCCTGACCGAGGAGATCTGGGAGAAGCTGACCGGACGGCCGGGAACGCTGATCGTCTCGCCGTATCCCACGGGCGACCCGAGCGGGGTGGACCGCCCGGCCGAGGCGGCGGTCGAGCGCCTTCGCGCCCTCGTCACCCGCGTCCGCAACTTCCGGGGCGAACGCAAGGTTTCGCCTACCGAGCCGGTCGAGCTTTCCGTCGAGGCGATCTCGGACGATTCCGACACGGATAAGGCGATCCGCTCTCTCGCGCCGCTTCTCCGTCACCTCGCGCGCCTCGCCGACCTGCGGTTCGGCCCGCCCGCTGCCGGCGCCGCACGAGACGTTGTCGCTGGTCTGACCGTGGGACTCTCGCTTCCGGCGGGGGTTGCGGGAGTCGACCCCGCGCGCACTCAAAAAGCTCTCGCGTCGCTCGAAGTCGAGATCGCCGCTCTCCGAGCGAAGCTCCAGAACGTTGCATTCATCGGCCGGGCTCCCGCCGAAATCGTCGAGAAGGCGAGAAAACGGCTGTCCGAGCTCGAAGAGCGCCGCGCGGCGCTCGGCGACGGCGGCGCCGGATGAGCCGCCCTACGGCTCCTGGCCCTTCCCGGGTCTCGTTCGCAGACGGGACGCTCGACCCCGCTCGCTGGACCTTCTTCGAGAACCTGACCTGCCTCCCTTCGACCCGATCTTCGAACGACCTCGCGCGGGAAGTGATCGACCTCTACTTCGCGGAAGACCAGGCTCTGCCGCCGACGGTGTTCGTCGCCGAGGCGCAGCCGGGCGCCCGCGGCCGCAGCGGACGGGAGTGGAAGGCGCCGAAGGGGCGTGGCCTCTACCTCACGTTTCTGCGGGAGGTCGCCCAGGCAGAACCGGTGTCCGTCGTGCCGATCGCCGTCGCCCGTTGGCTTCGAGAAGCTCTGAAGGAGGCGTCCGGCGTCGAAGCGAAGCTCAAGTGGCCGAACGACCTCTACGTCGGGCGCCGCAAGCTCGCCGGCGTGCTTTCGGAAGCCCGCACGCAGGGGGAAGACTCCTACCTCGCGGTGGGCATCGGAGTGAACGCGCGGGGAGCGGCGGCTGACGTCGGCGTCCCGGCCGCGACGACGATCGAAGAGGAGCTCGGTCGGCCAGTCGAGATCGCGCCCCTCATGCAGGCCGTGGTCGATCGGCTCGACACCGAGCTCGCCCGCCCCGACTGGCTGCGCGAAGTGGCGGAGTGGGAGCGGGTTTCCGTTCACCGGCCTGGAGACACGCTCCGCGTCCGCCGGGACGGGGACGTGGTGACGGGGCAGTATCTCGGGCTCGATCCCTCCGGATTCCTGCGGTTGACAACCGCGGTGGGCGAGACGGTGGTCCTGAGCGGAGAGCTGGAGGAGTGGTGAGAATGGAGGACGGCGGAGGCGGGCTCCTTGCCGTGGACGTCGGAAACACGAACACGGTGCTCGGCCTTTTCGAGGACGCGACGCTCGTACGCCACTGGCGCCTGACCACCCGCCGTGACGCGACGTCCGATGAGATCGCGCTGACGGCGCAGGGCCTCCTCGACTCGGGGGGGCGCGCTTCCAATCCTCCCCGCGATGTGATCGTCGCGAGCGTGGTTCCCTCGCTCAAGTTTCCGCTGCGTCAGGCTCTTCGCCAGATCACGGGACGAGAGCCGCTCTTCGTGGAGCCGGGAATCCGCACCGGTATGCCGATTCTCTACGACGCTCCGCAGGAGGTCGGTGCCGACCGCATTGTCAACGCCGTCGCCGCCCACGAGAGGCTGGGAGGCCCTTGCGTCGTCGTCGACTTCGGCACGGCCACCACCTTCGACGTCGTCACCGAGCGTGGGGAGTACTCAGGAGGGATCATCGTGCCGGGCATCTCGATTTCCGCAGAGGCACTCTTCGAGCGCGCGGCTCGGCTCTGGCGGGTCGAGATCCGCCGGCCCGACCGGGTCGTGGGCAAAACGACCGTGGGCTCGATCCAGTCCGGTCTCTACTTCGGTTACCTCTCGCTCGTGGACGGATTGATTGACCGGATCGAGCGCGAGATCGGTCAGAAGCCCCGGGTCATCGCGACGGGAGGCCTGGCCGAGCTCTTTGGTGGCGGCTCCGAACGGATCGAAGAGGTCGACCCCCTCCTGACCCTGATCGGGCTCCGCTTGATCCATGAGCGAAACCGAGGAGGATAGGGCCTTCTACGCGGCGGGGGAGGCCGCCTTCGTGGCGCGCCGCGGGACGCCCTTTCTCCTCTCGCCCCGGGACTTCACGCTCCTGAAGGAGTGGCGGGCTCTCGGCGTCCCCGTCGAGGCAGTGGAGGCGGGGATCGAGGAAGCCTTCGCGCGCCGGGAGGAGCGCAGCGCCTCGGGTCGCGTGAACTCGCTCGCCTATTGCCGCGACGCCGTCCTCTCCGCGTGGGAGCGGAGGGCGGAAACCTCCGTTGGCCGGGGCGCGGGCCGCGACGAGATGCCGGCGGCGAACGTCGCGCCCGCGCTGCAACGGCTGAGCGAGCGCCTCCAGGTGGTTGCGCGGGATCACCCGGAGGTGACGGCGCGGATCGATTCCGCGATCCGCTCGCTCGAAAAGCTCGCGAAGTCACGGAAGGATCCGGGAGAGGCCGAGTCCTCTCTCGCACGACTCGACCGCCGTCTCTCGAACGAGCTTGTCGACGCGATCGGCCCCGAAGAACGGCGAGCGATGGAGGAGCAGGTCGAGGAGGTCCTCACGAAGGTGCGGGTGAAGATGGACCGAGAGACCGAGGAGAAGACCAGGAGGGCGCTGACGAGAAAGATCCTGCGCGACAAGCTGAGTCTTCCGAGACTCACCATCCTGGGAGACTAGTTCTCAGTTCTCGAGACTAGTTCTCAGTTCTCGTTCTCAGTGCTCGGCTCCCGACAATAGGAAGAGAGGCCACACATCACCGCTCGCCGCCGCGTCCGCATCTCCCGCCTCGCCCCGACCGGGGAGGGAATCTCCCGCACTCAAGCGGGCGTCGGGTTCGTCGCCGGAGCGCTTCCGGGCGAGGAGGTCGAGGCCGAGGTCGAAGAGGTCCGCAAGACCTTCTGGCGCGGACGGACGATCGAGGTTCTCGAGCCGTCCGGCGACCGGATCCTCGCCCCGTCCGAGGCTTGTCCCGGGTGCGACTGGGGACACTTCGCGCCGGGCGCCGCGCTCGGTGCGAAACGCGAGCTTTTCCTCGAAACGATGCAGCGAATCGGGAAGATTCCTTCGGGGGCCTTCGGCGAGCTTCCGATCATCGCTTCACCGCTCGGGTATCGCATCCGGAACCGCTTCCACCTCGAGGGTCGGGGCGACGACGTCGTCCTCGGGCAATTTGCTCCGCGCAGCCACCGAATCGAGCCGATCGCGCGCTGCCGGGCCCTGACGCCCCAAATGTCTCTCCTCCTTCCACGGGTGCGCGACGCGGTCGCGGCGTCGGCCGCCTCGGTCGTCGAGCTCGCGACGATCGAGAATCCGTCCGGCGTGCGCAGGCTCGCGCGCGCGGTGCTCGAAAAAGGAGGGAAGCGGCAGAGCTGGTCAGACGCCCAGGCGGTGATCGGGGCTCTCTCGCCGCTTTTTGCGGGGGTGCGAGTCGTCGACAGGGACGGCCGCACGCTTGCGGAGGCGGGAGAGTCCCGCCTCGCCATGGAGGTCGCCGGCCGGACCTTTCTCGTCTCGGCCGAGACGTTCTTCCAGGGCAACCGCCACCTCGCTGCGACGCTCTCCGCGGACGTCGGCCGCGCGGGGGGGGCCGAACCCGGCGTCGCGCTCGATGCGTTCGGCGGCGTCGGATTTTTCGCCGCGGCGCTCCTGGACGCCGGGCACACAGTCACGTCTGTGGAGGGGAGTGCGCCTGCCGCGCGCGACGCCGTAAAGACGCGCCCCGGCTGGCCGGATGCGGACCGGTGGCGCATCGTGCCGTCCTCGATGGATGGTTACCTGGCTTCCTCGACGCGCCGGTTCGATCGGATCGTGGCGGATCCGCCGCGAGCTGGTCTCGGCCACCTGGCGACTCCCCTTGCCGAGCGCGCCCGGAAGACGTTCATCGCGGTCTCCTGCGAACCCGCGACGCTCGCCCGGGATCTCCCATACCTGATCAAGGGGGGACTTGGGATTGCGGATGCGCGGCTCTACGATCTCTTTCCGCTCACGCATCGGGTTGAAGCAGTGGTCACCCTCGTCCGCGAAGCCGGCGCCGCCTGATCGGTCCAATCGCGCGCTCGGGCCGAGCCCCCGCAGTCGGCGCCGCGTCAGCGCTCGTCGCCGGCATTGCTCTTGGAGCGCGGGCGCGCGGTGGAGAGGGGGGTGCTCTCGTCCTCGTCGCGCTGACGCTCACGCTCACGTTGGCGCTGACGCTCGACCCGAAGCCCGCGAAGGGGGAAAGTCCGGTAAGGCTCGCTTCGCTACTTCTCTTTTGGGCGGCCGCCGGATTCTTCGAAGGGCGCGTCGCGATTGGCCGGCCTCAGGAAGCGGCGCGCACGGCCTTCGGCGGACTCCCTCCCGGCGCGGACCGGGCGGACCGGATCGAAGGCGTGTTGACCGACTTCTGGAGCGGCGCGCCCGGCCGCGGGAGGGGTCGGCTCTCGGCCGAACGGCTTAGCGTCGGCGGACAGTGGCGCGATTTTCCAGCCGAAGTGTTCCTCTTCGTGTCGGGCACGGCCGACGTCCTGCGCGTGGCTGACCGGGGAGACCGGGTGTCGATCCGGGGTCACCTGCGCCGAGAGGACCTGCCGGCGTCAGACCGGGACGTCCGGTTGCCGTGGCCACGGTATCGGCTTTCCGTTAAGAGCGCGTTACAGGTTCGCCGCGAGGGGAGGACGCTCGCTTCTTTTCTCTCGGCCCCGAATCGCTATCTCCACGGTCGCCTCCCGAACGTGGGTTCCCGCGGGGAACGCTTCGACCGCGACGTCCGCGGGCCGCTGGCGGCTCTCATCCTGGGGCGGACGTCCGATCTCGAACGCGGAATGGTTGCCCGATACCGGAGGGGCGGGCTTTACCATCTGCTCGTGGTGTCCGGCATGCACGTGGCGCTCGCGGCGGGCCTCGTCGTGGCGGCGCTCGCGCTCGCACGTGTCGACGGGAAGCGGCGCGATGCGATCCTGCTCGCGTCGGTGTTCGTGTTCGTCCTCGTCGGCGGCGCAAACCCGCCAGCGGTCCGGGCGGGGGTCGTCGTCGCGGTCTTCCTCGCTGCCCGGCTTTTCGAGCGGCCGATTTCAACCGGCCAGGCCATCGGGCTGTCCGCCCTCGTGCTCTTCGTCGCGGATCCGAAGCAGATCTACTCGATCGGAACGGTCCTGACTTTCGCGGCGGTCGGAGGGATCGCTCTCCTGACGGAGCCGATTCGCCGGCGGCTGCCCGCGCGGCCGGACGCCCTCTTCTCCGGCATCGCGACGTCGCTCGCCGCGCAGTGCGCCACGGCGCCGATCCTCTTCTGGAGGTTCAACGTCGTGGCGGCGGGAGCGTGGCTGACGGCGCCGCTCGCGATCCCGCTCTCGGCGGCGCTTATCGTCCTCGGCGCTCTTCTGCTGATGCTCTTCGCGGTCGGTCTTCCGGCGGGAGTTCCGGCCGCACTCTTCGCTCTCGGGTCGCGCTCCCTCGAGTTCCTCGCGGATCGGGCGGCCGGCGCGGCGTTCCTGCGCCCGACTCCGGCCCTCGCCGGTGTGGCCGTCGTCGGCGTCTTGACTCTCGCGGCCTCGACGCTTCCCGGGCGGCTGCGGCCCGTCGCGGCAGCCGGCGCGGCGTCGCTCTTCGCCGCGCTCGCGTTCCTTCCCGGGCCGGCTGGTCCGCGACGCGGTTTCTCGGTCGAGGCGCTCGACGTGGGACAGGGGGATGCGATCCTCGTTCGCTGGCAGAAGCACGCCCTCCTCGTGGACGGCGGCGGCCCGTTCGACGTGGAAGCGGCGGACTTCGGCCGCACGCGCCTCCTTCCGAAGCTGCTCGACCGCGGAGTGACTCGCCTCGACGCGGTGCTGGCGACCCATCCCCACCCCGATCACGCGCTCGGTCTCATCGCGGTTCTCGAGGAACTTCCGGTCGAGGCCCTCTGGCTCTCCGCCGGTGAGGATGAGTCGGGACTTTACGCGGCGCTCCGGAAGGCGGCTCACGCGGCTCGGATCCCAGTGTCGGTTCTGCGTCCCGCGCCGCGGACCTCCTGGAGGGGAGCGGAACTGACGGTTCTGCATTCGGGCGGAGTGCCGCGCAAAGCGGACCCGGTCAACAACCAGTCCGTCGTTCTCCTCTTCGAAAGGGACGGCAGAAGAGCGGTGCTCACGGGCGACATCGGAGCCGCAACCGAGAGTGCGCTCGCGGCGCGAATCGCCTTGCCCCGGGCCGATCTGCTGAAAGTTGCCCATCACGGGAGCCGCACGTCCACGACGCCGCTCTTCGTCGACGCGGTCCGGCCTCGGGTCGCTCTCATCTCGTGCGGGCGGGAGAATCGGTTTGGACACCCGGCTGCGAAGACCCTGACGACCCTCCGCACCCGGGGCGTGCCCGTGTTCCGCACGGACCGTCTTTCCGATGTGCGGGTCGAGCTCGCGCCGGATCGGACGCGGCTCGCGTGGAGAGGGCTGGAGTGAGCGCACACCCTGACGAGCGCCCGCCACTCCTCGTCGTCTTCGGTCCCACGGGCGCGGGGAAGAGCGAGATCGCCCACGAGGTCGCGCGCTTCCGGTCCGGAGAGATCGTGTCGGCGGACGCGTTCGCGGTCTACCGCGGTCTCGACATCGGGACCGCGAAGCCCTCGCGAGAGAAGCGAGCCGAAATCCCGTACCACCTCGTCGACGTGGCGGAGCCCGGAGATTCGTTTTCCGCGGGGAGGTGGGCGGTCGAGGCGCGCCGTGCGATCGAGGATATTTCGCACCGCCGAAAGCTCCCGATCGTCTGCGGCGGCAGCGGCTTCTACATCTCCGCGCTTCTCGAAGGTCTTCCTCAGGGTGTCGCGTGCGACCCCGAGCTGCGCACGCGGCTGGCCGCGTGGGGAGAGGCTCGGGGAGCGGCGGCGGCCCACCGCTTTCTGAAGCGGAACGATCCTGCGTCCGCTGCGCGAATCCCCGTCGCCAACTTGCGGTACTTGCTCCGAGCGCTGGAGATCGTGCTCACGACCGGCGCGCGCGCATCCGACCGGAAGCCGGGCGGCGACCCGTGGTTGTCCCGGTTCCGGCTGATCAAGGTTGCGATCGAACCGGCTCGCCACGACCTCTATGCTAGGATCGAAAAGCGAGTCCGCAGGATGTTGGATGCCGGGTGGAACGACGAAGTCCGGCGGCTGATTGCGGCGGGTCATTCCCTCGAATCGACCGCTTTCGGCGCCATCGGGTATCGCGAGCTCGGGCACTGGATCTCGGCCCGCGCGGAAAGGGAGGATATCGAAAGGGAGATCGTGGCGGCCACGAAGCGCCTGGCACGGCGCCAGAAGACGTGGTTCGCGCGTGAACGCGATGCCCTGCGGATAGACCCCGCGGAGGCCCTCCCGACGATCCTTCAAATGCTCGACCGCGGCGTCGAGACGGAGAAAAGCGGATGAACAAAGTCCTCATCAACGTCCAGGACTCCTTCTTCTACAACCTCCGCAAGGACAACACTGAGATCACGGTCCGGCTCACCTCGGGAGAAGAGCGAAAGGGCCGTCTGCGCCGTTTCGACAAGTTCGCGCTCGTCCTCGAGGTCGAGGGGCACGAGGAGATGATCTACAAGCACGCGATTGCGTCGATCCGCGCGGAGACCTCGCCCCCGCCCTCGTGAAGAGCTCCCGGGGAACGAAGGTCCCCGCCTCCGGCTTCGCTCTGCACCCCCGCCGCGCCGTGCCGACCGGTTCGTTCTTCCTCGTCGCTGCGGCGGCGCTCCTCTTTTCCAGTGGATGCGGGAGCACGGGTCCGTCGGTCACGCGGAGCGAGAGATTCCCGCTCGACCCGCGGGAAGAGCTTGTGGGTCCCTTTCCGGAGGGGGTGGATTCCGGGTGGCAAGCGCTCGCCACCGGTGACGCTGGGACCGCCGAGAGGGATTTCCTCCGCGCTCGCGCGTTGCGCCCCCACCTCGCCGCCGAGATCGGCCTCATCGAGAGCCTCATTCTGCTTGGCCGGGTAGGCGACGCGGTCAACGCCTGCAAGGGGGCGCTCATGGGCCCGGTGACGGTGCCGCTCCTCGTGGCGTGCGGGGAGGCGCGCGCCCGGGCCGGGCAGGTCTTTGAGGCGCACGAACTCTATGCGCGCGCGGCCGCCCGGGCTGCGGGACGGCCGGCGTTGAAGGAGAGGGCAGCCGAGCTCGAGGCGCAGGCGATCGAGTCGCTCGCGCGGACCGCCTCCTCGGGCGCCAAGGATCAGAACTATCCCGACGCGCGACGACGGATCGAGCGCGCGATCGAGATGAGCCCGGGTGACGCCGGACTTCACGCTCTCGCCGGAGAGATCGAGCTCGCCGCGGGGGAGAAGGAAAAGGCGTTCGAGAGATTCCGCGAGGCGCACCGGCTGGACCCGAAGAACGTCGCCGTTCAGGAGAAGGTCGCGGAGCTCGCTCTCGAGCGCGACCCTGCGCTCGCCGTATCGGTGCTCGACGAGCTTTCGCGAAAAGACTCGCGATACCAGGAGCGGGCCGCCGCTGCGCGCCTTGCCTTCCGAATTTCAAACTGGCCTCCCGCTGAGCGCTCAATCGCGCTGTCCGGGCGGCTCACCCGGGCGGGAGCTGCGACGCTCGTGTGGTGGATGTTTCCGGAGATCCGCGAGGCGAAAGTGGCCTCGAGCGTCATCGCGAGCGACGCGGTTTCGCGGCGCGACAGCCGGGCCGTGATGCGCGCCGTGTCGCTCGGCCTGCTCGACGTCGATCGTGAGACCCACCGGGTACGTCCCGATGCCGGTCTCAACCGACGAGCCGGGGCGAGGATGCTTCTGCGGCTCCGGAAGGTCGTTCAGCGCGGAAAACCTCCCGACTGCCTCGAAGGGTCGCCCGAGTCCGGCCGCTCCGGCGCGGATGCGATCCGCGCCGCACTCGCGTGCGGTTTTCTCGAAGGCGAGGAAGGGACGTGGGTCGGAGGACAGGAATTTACGCGCGGGCTCGACCGGGTCCGCGTGGAAGCGACGGGAAAGGGGGGCAAGCGATGATCGACCTCTCGCTTTTTCGCAAGGCTGCGATCTTCGCGGATCTGGAGCCTTCGCATCTGGATGCGTTGTGCCGCGCTGCGACGGTACGTCCTTATGCGGCGGGGGAGACGATCCTGCAAGAGGACGAGGCGGGCGACCTCTTCTTCGTCATCGTGAGCGGCGAGGTCAAGGTCTTCGTCGATTCGGAGCACGGGCGGGAGGTCGTCCTCACCCACTTGAAAGCGGGTGACTTCTTCGGTGAGATGGCGCTCTTCGACAACGATACACGGAGCGCCTCGGTCTCCGCACTGGTCTCGTCGGAGCTCGTCGTCCTGCGGCGGCAGGATTTCCTGGCGGTCCTCGAAGACGAGTTTCCGATCGCACGCCGGATTCTCTCGACGCTCTCCGCTCGGCTGCGGCAGGCGAATGACATGATCGAATCGCTCGTTCTGCTCGATGTCGGCGGCCGGCTCGCTCGGTACCTTCTGCGCCTCGCTCGGGACGCGGGCGCCCTGCAGGAGGACGGCTGGTTTGCGGTGTCGCGCCCGACCCACCAGGTGATCGCAAACTCGATCGGTGCGTCCCGGGAGACGGTCACGCGGCTTCTCCGCCAGTTCGTCAACCGCGGCCTCATCCGAATGCGTAGCCGGATGGTCTGGATTCGCGACGAGCCGCGCCGCAGCACGCCGTCGGGCACTCGCAGGGTCCCCGAGCCTCCGCTCCCCGCCCTAAAGACGGTGATCCCGGCCCCCGCGAGGGGCGAACCGGCCGCCCGCAAAAAATCGACCGCTCCGCCCGCGGGCAGTGGAGGGAGCGGCCGCCGGAGGTGACGGGGCTCTGGACGCTTCCGAACTTCATAACGCTCCTCCGGCTGGCGGCGCTGCCGTTCTTCCTGCTGTCGATCGCTGAGGGAAGGTTCGGAATCGCGCTCGCTCTTTTCGTCGCCGCGGGAATCTCCGACGGCGTAGACGGTTATCTCGCCCGGCGGTTCGGGATGAACTCCGCCCTCGGCGCTTATCTCGACCCGATCGCAGACAAGCTGCTTTTGATGAGCTCGTACCTGTTTCTGGCAGTCCCGTCCTACCCGGCGGCCGTGAAGATCCCGGTCTGGCTCGCGGTGCTCGTAATCTTCCGTGACCTCCTGCTGATGCTCGTCGCGCTCCTCCTGATCCTGTCCTCGAACAAGAAGCGCTTCCCCCCGACGTGGCTCGGTAAGGTGGCGACCGTGACGCTCATCGTCACCGTGCTCTTCGTTCTCTGCGCAAACGTTTGGGACTTGCCCCGCTCGATCGTCCTGATCGCGTTCGGAGCTGCGGCGACCGCGACCATACTTTCCGGCTTCGACTACGTGATCCGCCTCGCACGGGCTCCACAGCCCGCCCCGGAGAAGCCGTGATCCAGCTGACGCTGCTCTCCCGCCCCGGGTGCCACCTCTGCGAGGAAATGCGCCGCGAGGTGGACGGCCTCCTCGTGGGCCGCCCGCACGAGTGGGATGTGATCGACGTCGGAACGGACCCCGATCTCCTGCTGCGGTACGGCGACTCCATCCCAGTCCTGTTCGTCAACGGAAGACTCTTCGCGAAGATCCGGCTGCCGCGCTTCTCCTCGAAGGTCCGACTCCTCAAGGCGACCTCCGCCTCCCTCTGACGGCGGGCGGCGATTGCCTCGAGCGCCGGCTTTCGCTATATTCTCCGCCTTCGCGCGGGCATAGCTCAGCTGGTAGAGCGTCAGCTTTGACGCAAATCGGGCCGCTCGCGCGGCCCGATTGTTTGTGGAGGTCCGGCTTCGCAGCCGGGCTTCTCAGTGACCCCGCTGCGATTCTCCCGGTCTTTCCTTCAGGAAGTGTTCCACCACGAATGCTCCGAGTTGCTCGCCCGACGTGAGCCCGCCCGGTTCGCAGAGCGGAAATGGATGCCGCCGAAGATACGGCTCATTCCCGCCTCGAGCGCGGCCCCCGAGAAGGTCGAGAAAACTGCGCGCAACGCCCGGGAGGTCCTCGGAAAAGCTCGTGCCGGCGGGGCGAGGGAGAGCGAATCTCACCACCGGCACGGCCCGGTCCTCGGGCGCTATACTGTCGTTTTCTCCTCTGGAGGTCACCCTTGGCTTTCTTCGGCAAACCCGACAATACCCCTCCCCCCCCGGCACAGCCTCCGTCTCCTTCTCCGCCGCCTTCTGTGTCTCCGTCTCCTTCCGTCCCGCCGCAACGCAGTTCGGTCTCTCCTTCCGGCACACCGGTTCCCGGCTCCTCCGCGTCCTCGACGGTCATCGGCTCCCGGATGAGGGTCGTCGGTGACGTTACGGGCGACGAAGACATCGTCGTGAACGGCCGCGTCGAGGGGAAGATCCGGGTCGACCGGAAAGTCGTCGTCTCCCCGGGCGCCGAGGTGGAGGGGGACATCCAGGCGAAGAGCGTCGTCGTCGGCGGGCGCGTGCTCGGACAGGTCATGGCGTCCGAGCGCACCGAGCTTCTCTCGTCCGGCCGCGTCCAGGGCAACGTCCACGCCCCCCGAATCGTCATGGCCGAAGGCGCGCAGATTCAGGGGCGCGTAGTCATGCCGAGTGACGCGGCGACGCGGCCGCCGTCCGTGGCCCGCGGGGAAGAAGTGAAGCGTTCGGCAGCTCCGGTCGCTCCGCCGAAACCGGACGACGCGACCCGGCGCCCCATTTCGCCTCCGGTCACCGGCGGATGACGACCGAGGTCGCCGTCGGCCTTCAAGGCAACTTCATCGGCGGCGAATGGTTGCCGGCTTCGTCCGGCCGCACGTTCGAGAACCGGAATCCCGCCGACCGCGACGACCTCGTCGGGATCTTCCCGGAGAGCGGGCGGGAGGACGTCGACTCTGCGGTCGATGCGGCCTCCCGCGCGTACCCGGGATGGCGCGACACGCCCGCGCCCCGCCGCGCCGAGATCCTTTACGCGGCGGGCGAGATCCTCCGGCGCGACAAGGAAAAGCTCGCGCGGCTCATGACCCGGGAGATGGGGAAGGTACTCACCGAGACTCGGGGAGACGTGCAGGAAGCGATCGACATGGCGTACCTGTCGGCGGGGGAGGGGCGCCGGCTCTTCGGCTTCACGACCCCGTCCGAGCTTCCCAACAAGTTTGCGATGTGCGTGCGCCAGCCGATCGGCGTGTGCGCCCTCGTGACTCCGTGGAACTTCCCTATGGCGATCCCGGCCTGGAAGTCGATGGCGGCACTGATCGCGGGCAACACGATCGTGATCAAGCCGGCGACCGACACTCCCGCCTCCGTCGTGGCGCTCGCCCGCGTCTACGAAGAGGCGGGTCTTCCTTCCGGGGTGTTCAACGTCGTGATCGGGTCGGGCGGGGAGGTCGGCGATCCGCTCGTGACGCACCCGGACGTGCGCGTCGTATCCTTCACCGGATCGACAGACGTCGGGCGGCACATCTCGCTGGCCTGCGCCCCGACCTTCAAGCGGCTTCACCTGGAGATGGGTGGGAAGAACGCAATCCTCGTCCTCGAGGACGCCGACGTCGACCTGGCGGTCGAGGGCGCGATCTGGGGAGCCTTCGGGACGTCGGGCCAGCGATGCACCGCATCGTCGCGGCTCCTCGTCCACGAAGCCGTCGTCGGAGAGTTCGTCGACAAGCTCGCGGCGCGAGCGCGCACGCTGCTCGTAGGAAATGGCCTCGAACCGGGCGCGCAGATGGGCCCTTGCGTTTCGGAACGCCAGCGGGAGACGGTCGCGCGATACGTCGAGATCGGCAAGAGCGAAGGCGCGAGGCTCGTCTGCGGAGGCGAGAAGCTCGCGGAGGGCGACCTCGGGAAGGGGTGGTTCTATGCTCCGACGGTTTTCGCGGACGCGACTCCCGACATGCGGGTCGCGCGCGAGGAAATCTTCGGGCCGGTGACGACCGTGATTCCGGTGGAGTCGTACGAGGAAGGGGTTCGCATTGCGAACTCCGTCGAGTACGGCCTCTCGGGATCGATCTACACTCGCGACATCGACCGGGCGTTCCGCGCGATGCGCGAGTTCGAGACCGGGATCTTCTACGTGAACTCATCGACGATCGGCGCGGAGGTCCACCTGCCCTTCGGGGGAGTGAAGAACACCGGAAACGGCCATCGGGAAGCGGGCATCGCGGGCATCGAAGTCTTCACCGAGTGGAAGTCGATCTACGTGGATTTTTCCGGACGGTTGCAGCGGGCGCAGATTGACACCCACGAGAGCGCTGACTGACTCCTCGGGATCGAGATCCGTGATCGCCGACTCGCCCTCCGACGTATCCCGCCGCGTCCGTGTCTCCGCCCGGGGTAACCGGATGCCGGCGTCCCCCATCCGCCGGCTCATGCCGCTCGCCGAGGCCGCCAGACACCGTGGGATCCGCATCCACCACCTGAACATCGGGCAACCGGACCTCGAGACTCCAGCGGCGATGCGGGATCGGCTCGCCCGATACCCGGAGAAGGTGATCGCCTACTCTCCGTCGGGGGGTACGCCCGAGTTCGTGGCCTTCCTCGTCGAGTACTACCGGCGGCTCGGCATCGCGCTCACGCCGGAGGAGATCATCGCGACGACGGGAGGTAGCGAAGCGATCCTCTTCGCCTTTCTCGCCTGCTGCGACGAGGGGGACGAGGCCCTCGTCGTCGAGCCTTTCTACACGAACTACTCCGCCTTCGCCGCCATGGCCGGCGTGCGGCTCGTTCCGCTCGGAAGCCGGGTGGAGGACGGGTTCCATCTGCCTCCCCGCGAGGCGTGGGAGGGGGCGTTAACGCCGCGAACGCGCTCGGTGGTCCTGTGCAATCCGAACAATCCGACCGGGACCGTGTACACCCCGGGTGAGCTCGCGGACGTCGCGGCGTTCTGTCGTGAGCACGGTCTCTTCCTCGTGTGCGACGAGGTCTACCGCGAGTTCGTCTACGACGGGCGCCGCACCGTAAGCGCGCTCGAGCTCGCCGGGTGCGAGGACTTCGTCGTCGTCGTGGACAGCCTGTCGAAGCGGTACAGCGCCTGCGGAATCCGGCTCGGCTGCCTCGTCACGCGCAACCGCGACGTGCACCGCGCCGCGCTGCGAATGGCGCAGGGCCGGCTTTCGCCCCCCGGAATCGCGCAGCACATCGCCGTGGGCGCCCTCGCACTCGGCCCGGAGTACACCGCCGGCGTCGTCGCGGAGTACCAGCGCCGTCGGGACGTTCTCTACGAGGGTCTGCGGAACCTCCCCGGCGTCTTTCTGACGAAGCCGGAAGGAGCGTTCTACTTCGTCGCCCGCCTGCCCATCGACGACGGCGACGACTTCGCGAGCTGGATGCTGACCGACTTCGAGCGGGGCGGCGCGACGGTGATGGTCTCGCCGGCGCGCGGGTTCTACGCGACGCCGGGCCTCGGCGCCGACCAGGTCCGGATCGCGTACGTCCTGAATGAAGCGCACCTGCGGGACTCCGTCGAGATCCTGGCCGCGGGCATCGAGGCATACAAACGGGAGCGGGCGGCCGACAGCCGGTCGCGCCCCTCGGTCTCGGCTCCCGATCCCGACTTCGCACTCCCCCAGGGGACATAGTCGCCCGGCATCAGGACTCGCGCGGCGACTCACGCGCGTGGAGCGCGGCCGGGAAGAGAACTTTGCAGATCTTTCGGCTCCGCACCGGCCGGCGGCGCGGAGCCGGGGATCGTGCACGTCACCACCGTTCCGCCGCCCGGTCGGCGCTCCAGCCGCAACCCGCCGCCGTGGGCGGAAAGGATCTCGTTGCAGAGCGGCAGCCCGAGGCCGCTGCCGTCCCGCTTCGACGAATAGAAGGGGACGAGGGCGTTCCGGATCATCTCCTCGTCCATGCCCGTTCCACGGTCGAGGCCGCGCAGTATCGATCCGCCCTCCCGGGGTTGACAACTGTCCGGCGCCTCCAGCGGACGAATGTCCGCTCGAAACGAGCAGGGAGGTCGATAAGATACCGAGCGAAAAACTGTCGCCTGGTCACATTCGAGGAGGTTTCCCGTGAAGAGTTTCCGGAGTCTGTGCGCCGTTCTCCTGCTCGTGCTCTTCTCGGCAGCCGAGGTGTCGGCGGCAGAACAAGAGTCCTCGACGAAGCTCGGGGAGGGAACGGTGGCGAAACTCTACGAAGGTCTCGAGTTCCGCAGCATCGGGCCATACCGTGGAGGGCGCGTGACCGCGGTCGCGGGGGTGCGGGGCCAACCGCTCGTCCATTACTTCGGCGGCACGGGTGGAGGCGTCTGGAAGACGACCGACGGCGGATCGAACTGGCAACCGGTGTCGGACAAGTTCTTCAAGACCGGGTCGGTCGGCGGCATCGGCGTCGCGGAGTCCGACCCGAACGTGATCTACGTCGGTATGGGTGAGGCGCCCATTCGAGGGAACGTCTCCCATGGGGACGGCGTCTACAAGTCGACCGACGCGGGAAAGACGTGGCGGAACGTCGGTCTCGAGAAGACTTACCAGATCGCCCGCGTGCGGGTTCACCCGAGAAATCCGGACCTCGTGTACGTCGCCGCGCTCGGCCACGTGTGGGGCCCCAACGCGGAGCGCGGGATCTTCCGGTCGAAGGACGCGGGAGCGAGCTGGGAGAAAGTCCTCTTCGTTAGCGACAGGACGGGCGCCTCCGACCTCGTCATGGATCCGACGAACCCGCGGATCCTCTACGCCGGCTTCTGGCAGGTTCACCGGAAACCGTGGGCCCTCGTGTCGGGGGGCCCGGAGAGCGGGATCTACCGTTCGGGCGATGGTGGCGACTCCTGGAAGAAGCTCACCGACGGATTGCCCGAGGGAATCGTGGGGAAAGTCGGAATCGCCGTTTCGCCGGCTCGGCCCGAGCGGGTCTGGGCGCTCATCGAGTCGAAGGACAAGGGGGGCGTTTACCGGTCCGACGACGGCGGCGAGAAGTGGACGCGCGTCAACTCGGAGAACAAGCTGCGGCAGCGCGCCTGGTATTACACCCGCCTCTATGCCGACACGAAGAATCCCGAGACGGTTTTCGCGCTGAACACCGGTTTCTACCGGTCGACCGACGGCGGCCGGACCTTCAACACGATCCGGGTGCCGCACGGCGACAACCACGATCTCTGGATCGACCCCGACGAGCCGCAGCGGATGATCAACTCGAACGACGGCGGCGCGAACGTTTCCTTCAACGGGGGGCGGACCTGGTCTTCGATCATGAACCAGCCGACCGCCCAGTTCTATCGGGTGACGACGGACGACCGCTTCCCGTACCGCGTCTACGGCGCACAGCAGGACAACTCGACCGTCGCGATCGCCTCGCGCGGGCGGGGACGCGGGATCACCGAGACCGACTGGCACTCCGTTGGCGGGTGCGAGAGTGGTTGGATCGCCCCGAAACCGAAGAACGCGGACGTCGTTTACGCTGGATGCTACGGCGGCTCGATCACGCGTTACGACCACCGGACGGGGCAGTCGCGGCAGATCATGGCCTGGCCGCAGCTCGCGATCGGCCTGGCGCCGAAGGACCTGAAGTACCGCATCCAGTGGAACGCCCCCATCCTGATCTCACCGCACGACCCGAACACGCTCTACCACGCGGCGCAGGTGCTTCTGCGGAGCCGCGACGAGGGGCAGTCGTGGGAAGAGATCAGCCCCGACCTCACGCGCAACGACAAGGCGAAGCAGGACTACTCGGGCGGGCCGATCACCCGGGACAACACCGGGGTCGAGGTTTACGACGTCATCTTCGCTTTGATGGAGTCGCCGCACGAAGCGGGAACGATCTGGGTCGGCACCGACGACGGCCTCGTGCACGTGACGCGAAACGCCGGTAAGGACTGGCAGAACGTCACTCCGAAGGGGATGCCCGAGTGGATCCAGGTCAACTCGGTCGAGATCTCGCCTCATGACAAAGCGACCGCCTACGTCGCCGCGACGATGTACAAGTTCGACGACTTCCGACCGTACCTGTACCGGACGAACGATTACGGCAAGTCGTGGAAGAAGATCGACAGCGGGATCCCCTCGGGCGCGTTCACGCGAGTCGTGAGGGAGGACCCGTCACGCCGCGGCCTCCTTTACGCGGGCACCGAGACGGGGCTCTACGTCTCGTTCGACGACGGCGGGAGCTGGCGGCCCTTTCAGTTGAATCTTCCGGTCGTGCCCATCACGGACCTGGTCGTCAAGGAGAAGGATCTCGTCATCGCCACGCAGGGACGGTCATTCTGGATTCTGGACGACCTGACGCCGCTTCACGAGTTCCGGCCGGAGATCGCGCGCGACCGCGTCCGGCTCTTCCCGCCGCGCCCGGCCGTCCGCATGGGCGGCGGCGGATTCGACGACGAGGGGTCGGGCGGAGCAACCGGAAAGAACCCGCCGAACGGCGTCTCCGTGTCCTACTGGCTGAAGGAGAAGCCGGCGGAGAAGGACGTGCTGACCGTCGAGTTCCTCGAGGGCGACACTGTTTTACGTACGTACTCGAGCCTTAAGAAAGAGTCTAAGAGTGACGGCCTGCTTGTCGCCGCCCCATCATCAGACGAGGACGAGGGCGACAAACCCCTCGAGCCGAAGGCGGGGCTGAACCGCCTCGTGTGGGACATGCGGATCGTGCGACCCGCGCTCGTGCCGAAGGCGGTTGTCTGGGGAACGCGAGAGGGTCCACGGGTGGCCCCCGGGACGTACGCGGTCCGGCTCAAGTACTCGGGGCAGACGCTGACGCAACCCGTCGAGGTGCGCACGCATCCGGAGATCGCGGCGAGCCCGGAGGAGCTCAAGGGCCAGTTCCGACTTCTCTCCGAGCTACGCAACCAGATCGAGGAAACCCACGACGCCGTCGGACGGATCCGGGAGGCGAAAGCCCAGATCCAGGCGATCGCGGAGCGCGCGGAGAAGCTGGGCAAGGGAACGGCGCTCAAGGAGAAGGGCAAGACGCTGTCGGACCGGTTGACCGAGATCGAAAAGAAGCTCGTGAACCCGGACCTGAAGTCGAACCAGGACGTCTTGAATTTCCCGCCGGCCCTCGACCATCAAATCGTGGGGATCGCCGTCGTCGCCTCGTCGGCCGACTCGAAGCCGACCGCCGGCGCGCTCGCCTACTCAAAGGAGGTCGGAGCGAAGCTCGCGTCGATCCTCGCGGAGCTCGACGCCGTCGTCGCGAAGGATCTCGCGGAATTCAACGCTGCCGTGCGCAAGGCAGAGATCCCTCCCGTCGTCGTGCTGCCAAAGACGAAGCCCTAAGCGCCGGGGTGAGGGCTAGCGCCTCGCTGCTGACCGGTCGATCGCGGCGATGAGATCCGCGAGGTCCGCCGGCACGGGGGCCACGATCTCGAGGTCCTCGTTCGACTCCGGATGGCGCAGGCCGATCCGTTCGGCGTGGAGCGCCTGCCGCGGGAAGTCAGTCAGCCGGCGGCGAAGCTCCGGGTCGCCGACCCTGTCGTACCGCGGGCGGCCATAAGCCGGATCTCCCACGACGGGCATTCCAGCCGCGGCGAGGTGGACGCGGATCTGGTGCGTGCGCCCGGTGACGAGCCGACAGCGAAGAAGCGTGAGCCCGAGCTCCGGCCACTCGCGCTCGATTTCGTAGAGCGTTCGTGCCTCGCGTGCTCCCACGGGGGCCGTCTCGACGTTTTTGAAGGCGCGCATCTTCTTGCGGTCCCGCGGATCCCGGCCGACGGGAAGGGCCACTTCGCCCTTTCGGACTCGAGGAAGACCGGCGACCAAAGCGAGGTACTCCTTTCGGAGCGAACGCTTCTTCATCTGGCGCGAGAGCGACGCGTGGGCCTGGTCGGTCTTTGCCACCAGGAGGACGCCCGAGGTGTCGCGGTCGAGGCGATGTACAAGTCCCGGCCTCCGCTCGCCGCCGATTCCGGACAGGTCCTGAACATGATGGAGAAGCGCGTTGACGAGCGTGCCCGAGTCGTGCCCGGGGGAGGGATGGACGACGATCCCGGGCGGCTTGTCGATCGCGACCAGGTGCTCGTCCTCGAAGAGGATCGAGAGCGGGATGTCCTGCGGCTCAATCGAGGCGGTGCGCGGCTCGGGCACCTCCACCTCGACCTCGTCTCCCGCGCGAACGGCGTGCGCGCGCTTCGAGGGCGACCCCGCGAGTCGGACGGCCCCCTCGGCGATGAGCTTCTGGATGCGGGAGCGCGAGAGGTCCGAGCAGGCGGCGGCGACGAAGAGGTCGAGCCGGGTGCCTTCGGACGGGACGCCGACCCGGAAGCGGCGGATCAAGCGGCAGCATTCCGACCGCTGCCGCCGCCGCGAGGAGCCCGATGAACTGCGAGGTCGAAAGGACGCCCGGGACCAGGAAGCCGCGGATGGAGTCGCCCCGGAACGTCTCGAGGATGCCGCGGGTGATCGCGTAGAGAAGCACGTACAGCCAGAACACCTCTCCGTCGAACGTCCGCCGCCGGTACGCCCACTGGAGAACGAGGAAGATCAGGAGCGCGTTTAAGGAAAGGAAAATCTGCGTGGGGTGGAGCGGGACGTTCAGCGGAGTGCCGACGGCCTCATTGGCGAAGGGGTCGGTGAAGGTGACGCCGAGCGGGCTCTCCGTCGGCTTCCCATAGCAGCAGCCTGCCGCGAAACATCCCCACCGCCCGATCGCCTCCCCGAGCGCGATCGATGGCGCACCCATGTCGGCGATCTTCCACGCCGGCAGCCGGTGTTTTCTCATGTACCAGATCCCAACGGAAGACGCCGCGATCAGCCCGCCGTAGAAGACGCCGCCGGAGCGGAGAACCTCGACGAGCGCGGCGGGGTTCTGGACGTACCGGCGGAACTCGACGATGACGAGCAGGAGCTTCGCTCCGAGGATCGCGGCGGCCAGGACGTAGAGCGAGAGGTCGAAGATCTTCTGCTCCGGCAGACCTTCCGCGCGCGCTTTCCGCCGGAGCATCCAGATGCCGACGAGGTAAGCAATCGCCAGGAGGACGCCGTACGTCGGGAGGTAGAAGGACCCGATCTGGATGAGGCGGGGAAACACTGGGTTCTAGGTCGCCGGGTGCGGTTCCGCCTCGTCCTCGCGCTGGAGCATGTCGAGGAAGAGGAGGGCGACCCCGACGCAGATGGCCGAGTCCGCAACATTGAAGGCCGGCCAGTGATGCCCGGAGATCGAGAAATCGACGAAGTCGACGACGTAGGTGAAGCGAACGCGGTCGAGCAGATTGCCGACGGCGCCCCCCAGGATCAGGGCGAGACCGACCTGGAGGCGGACGCTCCGGTGGGATGACCGGAGGGCGTATACGGACACGATGAGAAACACGATCACCGCGACGCTATTCAGCACGATCGCCTTCAGCGAGGAGTCGACCGACGCAAAGAGGCCGAAGGCGGCGCCGCTGTTCTGCACGTAGGTCAGGTCGAAGAACCCGGGGATCACCGCGCGCGACTCGTGGAGCTGGAACCCCCGCATCACGATGCCCTTCGTCCACTGGTCGAGCAGGAGGACGGCGAGCGAAACGAGGAAGTAAACAGTGCGGTAGACGGCGCTCTCCTTCACGCGAGGGAAAGATTTCATGCGATGGGAGCGCCCGCGAGAGCGAGTGCGCGGCGGCACCGCTCGCAGAGACCGTCCGCTTCGGCTTCGGGCGTGACCTTCCAGCAGCGGTCGCACCG
>CAJDUI010000071.1_pt1 | contig 24329 bp, 23 predicted proteins | sample 7390031 | NCBI WGS metagenome assembly CAJDUI01 (sample SAMEA7055675, study PRJEB34461) | soil metagenome | biome: terrestrial ecosystem; feature: Peninsula; material: soil | place: Antarctica | collected 2016 | reverse complement strand
GCCGGAGGTATCGACGTCGAAGACGCCCTGGTCCACGGGTTTTCCGTCCACGAACATCCAGATCTGGTACTGCTGGGCGGTCGGAAGCGGCTTGAGCCCGCCGACGACCAAGACTCTCGCATTCGCTCTCTCGCTCCAGAAGACTTTTGCATTGGCTTTCGGCTGAGTACCCTGCCCGCCGAGGAAGACAATCTTCACGTCGTCGCTCTCGATGACGCGGGCCCGCAGCTCGCGCCGCGAGAGCTCCATGAGACTCGACTTGACCTGTCCGGCGAGCTCGACGTTCTGCGTGCGCAGCTCTTCGCGCTGGCGCCTCAGGCGCGCGTCATCGAGCAGGACCATGACGAAAAGGAGGGCAGCGGCCGCCGCGAACGCCCACCCCGCCACCGGCGCACGCCGCCCGGGAAGGCGGGCAGGTCCGAGCGAGGCGAGGAGTTCCGCCCGCAGGCTGGGCCGCGGTTCGCGCGGCGGAGCGGAGACGGCCAGGGCCGCCGCTGCGAGACGGAGCTGCGGCAGGAGCCGCTCGCACTCCGCGCACCCCTCCTCGAGGAGACGGGCGTACTCGGCGCCCTCATCGCCGTGAGGGAGCCCGAGCGCAGCGAGCGCTACCAGCTCTTCGTGTCGTTCGTTATGCATTGAGGTCTCTACCCCAGTACGAACCCATGCTCTCGCGCAGTTTCATGAGGCCCAGCCGGATCCTCGTTTTCACGGTGCCGAGGGGGTTGCCCGTCCTCTCGGCGATCTCCTGATGGGTGAGCCCCTGGAAGTAGGCGAGGTCGAGGGCGTCGCGCTGCTCGGAGGGCAGGCCACCGATCGCCGTCCGGCAATGCGCTTCCCACTGCCGCGCCGCGGACTCGGCCTCCACGTCGCCCGCTGCGGGGATGCGCGCAAGCGGGTCCGAGTCATCGGAGACTCGGGTGGCGGCCGGCTTTCTCGTTCTCAGGCGGTCGATCGAACGGCTGCGGGTGGCGACCAGCAACCAGGCGATCACACTGCCGCGCGCGTGGTCGAACGTCGAAGCCGCTTTCCACGCGTACAGGAAGACTTCCTGTACGACCTCTTCCGCCTCACCCGTCTCGCCCAGAATCCGATGTGCGAGGCCGAGAAGCCGCGCCGCATGGCGGTCGTAGAGGGTCCCGAGCGCGTCCGCATCACGAGCCTCGATTGCGGCCACGAGTGCGCCGTCCGGCTGCTCCCGATCGCTCATCCGTGCACTCATGGACTCCGCCCAAGATATCTCAGCTCCCGCCCGCGCTCGGAGATCCAAGTCGTCGCCTGAGACGTAGCTGAAGCGAAATGGTCGAATGGCCGATGAATTGCATTAAGGGAAAAATCTGCCCCGCCCCCGGCCCGGCAATCCTGCCGGCCCGCTGCGTTGCACGAAGGAGGATCGAATGAGATTGTCGTTTGTCCGCAGGAGCGGCGGTGTCTGGCTCGCCTCGCTCGCCCTTTTACTTCCGGCGCTGGTGCTACCCCCCACCGCAACGGCGTCCAGTCACCGCGAAGCGCCCCTCATCACGGAAGACCCCGTCGCCGACAACGCCGACACCTATTTCTTCCGGGACCCGGTCGATCCATCCCGCGTGGTCCTGATCGGTAACTGGATCCCGTTCCAGGAGCCGGCCGGAGGGCCGAACTTCTTCAACTTCGCGGAAGGCGTCCGGTACGAGTTCAACATCGACAACGGCGGCGACGGCGTTGAAGACATCACTTACCGCGTGACCTTCACCCGAAACGTCCGTCGCGGCGACACCTTCCTTTACAACGACGGCCCGCTCGGCGACGGCGCCCAGTCCGCGCTCACCGACACCAACCTGATCGTCTATTACACCTACGCGGTGGACAAGATCATCGGACCGACCGGCGGCGGACCGACCGGCGCGGGAATCACCCGGATCGGCAATGGTCTCATCGAGGCGCCGCAAAATGTCGGCGTCAAGTCCTACCCCGACGGCTACGGTAAAGGCTCCGGGATCATCGACGCGATCTACACGATCGACGGAGACGTGAAAGTTTTCGCCGGCCCGCGTGCCGACCCGTTCTTCGCGGACCTCGGCGCGATCTTCGACCTGATCAACTTCCCGCGCGCGAATCCGGCGCCCGCTCCGGCGGAAGCCCGTGCGCCCGCGGCTCACATCGCGACGAACACGCTCGCGGGGTTCAACACCCAGACGATCGCGCTTTCGGTCCCGATCAGCTCGCTCACTCGCAACGGTTCGTTCCCGACCTCGACGTCGGATCCCAATGCAATCATCGGGATGTGGTCCTCGACGTGGCGGCAGCGCGACCGCGTCCTGTCCTCGACGGGCGCCAAGCCGACCGCCACGGGACCGTGGGTTCAGGTTTCCCGCCTGGCCGTGCCTCTCGTGAACGAGGTGATCATCCCCCGCGGCTTGAAGGATCTCTTCAACGCGTCCCGGCCCAGGGACGATGCACAGTTCGCCGCCGTCGTTCTCGATCCGGAGGTTCCGAAGCTCCTGAAAGCGCTCTTCAACATCGATTCGCCTCCGGCCCCCCGCAATGATCTCGTCGCGGTCGTCCTGGGCGTCGAGGGCCTGACGCGCCGGCCCGGAGAGGTCATCTCGGACCAGCTTCGCCTGAACGTGGCCGTCTTTCCGACACCCCCCTCGCTCATCAACCGCCTGGGAGTGATCGGTGGAGATCTCGCCGGCTTCCCGAACGGTCGCCGACCCTACGACGACGTCGTGGATATCGAGCTCCGGATCCTGGCGGGCGTGCTCGCGCCGGGCTTCGACCGGGCGCCCAACAACACGCTCGGCGATCAGGTAGACGGGCCGGACCGGCCCTTCATCGGCGGGTTCCCCTTCCTGTTTACACCGCACTCGGGCTGGAATCACTCCCACGACAATGCTCCGGCCTACACGAGATTCAGTTTCGAGCTGCCGAACTAACTCCGGTCTCCTCTTCTTGCCCGGTCCGATCGTTCGGACCGGGCTTTTTTTTGCCTGCCCTCCCTGTCATCCCGAGAGAAGCGAGGGATCTGGGCCCAGATTCCTCGGCCTGGGGCCTCGGAATGCAGTCGAGGAACGTGACCTCGGACTGACCCCGCTATCTCGGCAACGTGTCCAGGAAATCCTTCGCGATGTCCTCGGGGCGCCGCTTTTCCTTGTCTGCTGCGGCATTCAGCTTCCGCATCGTGGCGGCATCGAGTCGTCCCGCAAGTGACTCGAAAAAGGCGCGCACCCCCGGGCGAGCCCACACCTCCCCGCGAACGACGAACGCCGCCTCATAGGGGGGGAAGTACCGGCGGTCGTCCTCGAGGACAACCCCGCCGATCGCGTCGATGAGACCGTCGGTGGAGTTGCCGGCCACGAGATCGACCTTGCCGCTCGCGAGCGCGGTGTACAGGAGCCCGAGGTCCATTTGCGCGGGGCGCTCCCCGAACGCGAGACCATACGTTCTGGCGAGGCCGGGATAGCCGTCCTCCCGCTCCAGAAACTCGTACCCGAACCCCGGGCGGATCGACGCCGCGTGGGCGGTGAGGTCGGAGATCCTTCGAATGCCGAGCCGCCGGGCGTCCGCGCCTCGCATGACGAGAGCGAACGTGTTCTCGAACCCGAGTGGCGGCGCCCAAACGAGGTTCCACCGCTCCCGGTACTCGCGGACAACCTCTCCGAGGACCCTCTTCGGGTCGGAGACCGGGCTTCGCTTCAAGATCGCGGTGAATGCGGTCCCGGTGTACTCGGGGTAGAGATCCAGTTCCCCGGCCGCGAGCGCCTGATGGCAGACGAACGTGCCCCCGAGATTCAGCCGTCGGTCCACCCGCACGCCGCGCGATTCCAGCCCCTGTGCGGCGATCTCGCCGAGGATGACCTGCTCGGAGAAGTTCTTCGATCCGATCCGGATCGGACCTTTCTCGCTCCGCTTGCAGCCGAAAGCGCTGAAAGCGAGAAGGACGCCGAGCCACGCCATTCGTTTCATCGCGCAAGCCTCCGTTCGAAAAGACCGAGCCCCGCGTCGGCCGCGAGCGCTAGGAGGGCGGCCGGTACGGCCCCGGCGAGGATCAGACGGTGGTCCACGATCGCGACCCCGCGGTAGATCAGGACGCCCAACCCTCCCGCTCCGATTGCCGCGGCGATCGTCGCGAGACCGATCGAGATCACGGTCGCGATGCGGACACCGGCGATCACTACGGGCAGGGCGAGCGGCAGTTCGACCTGCCGGAGCCGCTGTCCCGGTGTCATCCCGAGACCGGTCGCCGCTTCGATGACGGCCGGATCGACCGACAGGATCCCCGTGTATGTGTTTCGCAGAATCGGCAGGAGCGCGTAAACGATGAGTGCCGCAATCGCGGTGCGCGCGCCGATGCCGCCGACGAGCGGCAGCGGGATGAGAAACCCGAAGAGCGCAAGGCTTGGAATCGTCTGAACGACGTTGGCAAAGCCGAGGACCGGGCGCGCGAGACGGGGCCTCCGCGTCAAAGCGACCCCGAGCGGGACGCCGATCGCGACCGCGAGGAGCGTGGAGACGAGCACGAGGACAAGGTGCTCCCCGGTCAGCGCGAGAATCTCCGCGCGGCGGATCCAGAAGAACGAGCCGAAGTCGCTCAGGGGACGGCCGCCGGCAGCTCGTCGGCCACGAACTCGCGCACGAAGTCGTCCGCCGGAGACTCCAGGATCTCGCGGGCGGTCCCCACCTGGCGGACGCGTCCGCGGTCGAGGATCGCCACCCGGTCTCCCAGGCGAAAGGCTTCGCGCAGGTCGTGTGTCACGAGCAGCACTGCCTTACCGAGACGCTTCTTCCAGTCGAGGAACTCCCGCTGCATCGACCGCCGCGCGATCGGGTCGAGGGCGCCGAAGGGCTCGTCCATTAGGAGGGCAGGCGGGTCGGCCGCAAGCGCCCGCGCGACGCCCACCCTCTGCCGCTGGCCGCCCGACAGCTCGCGGGGCCGCCGCTCTCCGAACTCGGAAGCCGGCAACCCGACCAGGTCCAGGAGCTCCTCGGCCCGAGCGCGCGTCGCGGCGGGTGCGCCGCCGAGAAGCCGCGGTACGGCCTCCACGTTTGCCCGCACGGTCCAGTGCGGAAAAAGTCCCGCCTCCTGGATGACGTAGCCGAGCTTCCGCCGCAGAGCGATTGGATCCTCCCCCCGGACGTCGCGGCCGAACACGAGCACCGTACCGGACTCGTGATCGAGAAGGCGGTTGACGAGCTTCAGAGCGGTCGTCTTCCCGCAGCCCGACGGCCCGACGAGCACGAGGGTCTCTCCCTCTGCGACGTGGAGCGAAAGCCGGTCCAGGACACGGCGCTCCGATCCGAAAGACTTGCAGACGTCGTGGAACTCGATGATGGAAGGCGCGGTCAGTTCTCTTCTCGGTTCCGAGCTTTCGAGATCCTCGACTGCGGTTCGGGCTGGCAGCGGGGAGCGGACGGCTGACAGCTCGTGCGGTGAGAGAATCGAGCTATGGCGGGATTGTACGACGTGGCCATCATCGGCGGCGGGCCGGGAGGCTCCACGGTGGCGACCGCGCTCGCGCGCGCCGGCCGGCGTGTCCTCGTTCTCGAGCGCGAAAAGTTCCCGCGCTTCCACGTCGGAGAGTCGCTTCTTCCCTTCAACCTGCCGATCTTCGAGCGCCTCGGGGTGGCCGAAAAAATCCGCGCTGCCGGTTTCCAGAAGAAGCACGGGGCGTTTTTCTGGAACGAAGAGACCGGCGGCGTCCGTCCGGTCGACTTCGCCAGAGGTCTGGACGACCGTCACCCCTTTGCCTACCACGTCAAGCGCGCGGAATTCGATGACCTGCTCCTCCGCCACGCGGAGGAATCAGGCGCCGAGGTGCGCGAAGAGACCTCCGTCGCGCGCGTCCTCTTCGAAGGGGATCGCGCCGTCGGGGTCGTCGCGCAGCCGCGCGGAGGAGAAGAGGAGGAGATCCGAGCTCGGGCCGTCGTGGACGCGTCGGGGCAGGACGCGCTCCTCTCGCGCCAGGCCGGTACGCGCAAATTCGACCCGAAATTGAAGCGCGCCGGGCTCTTCGCGCACTACGAGGGAATCCGGTGGCCGGAGGGACAGAAGCCGGGCGACATCCTCCTCCCCATCGACCGTGGCGTCTGGTACTGGATCATCCCGTTCTCCGACGGAACGTGCAGCGTGGGCGCAGTCTTCGAGCCGGCGCTCGGGAAAAGCGAGGCAGGAGACGCGGCCTCGCTCGAAGAACGGTTCGAGCGCCTCGTCGAGCGCTCCCCGCGCATGCGGGAGTTCCTCGCGGGCTCGCGCCGGACGAGCCGGGCCTTCGGAATCTCCGATTACTCGACCTCGTCCGCGCGCGCTGCCGGGGAGGGCTGGGTCCTCGTCGGCGACGCGGCGACGTTTCTCGACCCCGTGTTTTCCACCGGCGTCTTTCTCGCGATGGCGATGGGGATGCACGCCGCGGAAGCACTCGATCGCGCGCTCGAGAAACCGGGGACGGCCCGCGCCGCCGATCTCCTCTCTTACGCGAAGGCGGCTAACCGTCTAGTGGGCCGGTTCCGCCGGTTCGTCTACGCCTTCTACGATCCGGTTTTCTTCGAGGCGTTCTGCTCGAAGGAGCCGCTTGATCGGATGCGGGCCTCGATCACGACAATCCTGTCCGGCGGCGTCGAGCGGATCCCTCTCGGGGCGCGTATCTGGATCGAAATCGTCTTTCTTTCCGTCGCGTTCGACCGCTTCCGCCGGCGGCTCGGTTTCGGGCCCAAGCCCGAGGAAGCCGCAGCCGTTCCGGCCCTTTAGCCCCCGAGCAACCCCCTCTTCAGGTCGGGCTGAACCGGGTTCGCACCGAGCCACACCGCGAAGAGCGCATCGGCGAAGTCCTTGCCTTCGATCGTGCCCTTTTGCGCGCCCTTCACCTCGACCTTCGTCCCTTCACCGGGCACGTACGTCAGGAGGATCCGGTCCCCTTTCTCGACGTTCGGGATCATTGCGTTCAGCCGGTCGAGTCGCGGCTTCAGAGCGGGAAGCTCCGCCTTCGAGTTCTTCTCGAAGCCCTCGGAGATCGCCTCGGTGATCTTCGAGCGGTCCAGGCTTCGCAGGATCGACAGGTGCATCCGCTTGACCTGGTCCGAGGAGATCACGGTCGAGGCGCCCTTCGACGGCGTCTCCAGGTAAAGCCCTGCCACGTAGACCTTGAAGACCATCTTCGTGCGAAGCCCCGCGCCGTTCAGCTGGAGAGCCTTGCCCTCAACGGAAACGGTGTCCGGCAACGTGACGCCCGCGACCTCGCGGGCGGAGGCCGGAAAACCGACGAGTGCAAAAAGGAGCCCCAGAACCAGGACTTTCTTCATGACCACCTCGCACGCAAAGTCTATCCGAGCGGAGAACTGAGAATTGAAAACGAGAACCGCGTCTATCCGTTCGAATACCTCGATTGCGCCAGGTCGATGATCTCGCCAATCAGCTGCGTGTAGTTGCGCCCCGCCTTCTTCGCGGCCATCGCGAATTCCGCCGTCGAGGCGAGCCACGGGTTCGGGTTGGCCTCGATGACGAAGACCTCCCCTTTCTTCGACAGCCGCATGTCGATGCGGCCGTAGTCCCGCAGCTTGAGAGACTGGTAGGCCGAGAGCGCAGTCTCCGAGAGCCGTGCCGTCGTGGCCTCGTCGAGGTCTTCGGCGGGCGCGGACTTCGTCACCTTGTACGCCTCCGTCTCCTTCTCCCACTTCACCTCTTTCCCTGCGATCTTCGGCGTTCCCTTCGGTAGCTTCGAAAGATCGAGCTCCACCATCGGGAGCACTTCGGGGCTGTCGTTTCCGAGAATTGCGGCGTAGATCTCGCGCCCTTCGATGTATTCCTCGATCAGTGCGGGAGAGTCGAACTCCTCCTGGATGTAGTGGATTCGCTCCATGAGCTCCTTGACGCTCCCGACGACCGACCCGGTGTCGATGCCGATCGAGCCGTCCTCGGACGTGGGTTTGACGATGAGGGGAAACGCGATGTCCTGCGAGTGGTCGAGCTTCCCCCGATAAGAAGTCGCGAAGTACGGAGTCTTGATTCCATGGAACGCGAAAATCTTCTTCGCGAGCGACTTGTCCTGCGCGAGATACATCGCGTGGGGTCCGGCGCCGGTGTAGGGACAGTCCAGCAGATCCAGGTACGCCGCGATGTTCATGTCCTTCGTGTCGTCGCCCGCATAAGACTCGGTCAGGTTGAAGATCAGGTCGGCGCCGCAGCGCACCACGGCGACGAGAGACTTCTCCGCGCCGTCCAGCACCTGGTAGAAGGGTTCGTGGCCGAGCTTACCGAGCGCCTCGAAGATCTCTTCGCGGTCCGCCTTCTCGAGCTTTTTCTTGCGTCGCTTCCCGGTGGATGGCCTCTTCGGCGGAGGCTCCGGAGCCGGTTCCTGCTCCTATCGCCAGGGCCGTGGCGTAAACGGTGATCTCCGTCAACTGCTCTTTTTCGCATTTCACCTCCGCGCGGAGCTCGAGCTGGGCCACCTTCGCGACGATCGCGTCGATGAGCCCGCGGATGAGCGACCGCTGCACGCCGGTCCAGTATGCCAATTTGTCTATGAGGGCCTGCCGGTTCTCGCGGAGCAGGTCCGCGGCCGGCCGAACCCCCTTCTTCCTTCTCTTGGACGCTTTGAAGATGTCGGCGAGGTCGGCGTCGAGCGGCAGCTCCTCCGTCGAGAGCGGCTCCACGAGCGCTTGCCGGTAAAAGTCGGCCACTGTCGTGTCCATCTCTTCGACAGTCACGTCGGTCCTTCCGCGAAGACGGAGCGGATCCGCGTCCCCGAACCGACGGGACATTCGGTCGACGTACTTCAGCTTCACGAGCGCCTTCCATCCCCGATATCGCATACGCCACTTCGAACCGGGCGTGAGCCATACGGCGAACGTCTCCGCGAAGTCCTCGTCCGGATGTTTCTGCGCGTACCAGCCCTCGATGTGTCTCACGAAACTCTTCGAGAACGGGACCGGCCGGTAGTTTTCGCGGTACGGCCGGCGGAAGGGTCCGAAGAGGTCACGCCACTCGGGCGTCCCGTAGAGGCGATAAGCGTAATTGAATGCGTGCCCCGCTTCGTGCCGGAGATACATCATGATCTCGCGCTCGTCCTCGAGGTCGTTCATCTCCTTCTCGAGCCGCGAGAGCTGGGGGTTGGCGAGGTAGAACGGGATGCCGATGACGGGCTCACCGGATGGACACCCCCACTCGTCGGTAAGGTAACACCGCGGTTTGAACCTCCGGATGCCCTTGCGCTCGAGCTCACGATAGAGGCGCTGGATCGATCGCTCGAGCGGCGAACCCTCGAGAATGAGGCCCAGATCCTTGATCGGCTTCGAAAGGATTTCCTGGACGTCGGGGGGGGCTTTTTCGAAGGCTTGCAAGGCTCTTCTCCGGAAGGGTAGCACGCCTCGGCTGTCCGACGTTGACCGGAGCGCGGCAAGTCTCTACCCTTGAAACCCATCCATGGACATCTTTTTTCTGGGACAGCTCGTCCACACGGTCGGCGCGCTCCTGCTCGCGGCGATTTTTCTCTACCTCTCGCGAGGCAAGGGTAACCGTGCGCTGAACGCTGCGGGCGTCGCGTGGGCGTTCCTTTCGCTCTCGCTGGCCTCCCTTCTCCTGCTGTCGAACCGCGGTCTCCCCTACGAGAACCTGCTCTTCCAGTACTGGAAGACGTTCTTCATGGTCGCCCTCCTGGTCGCCGCCCGGCGCATGGACCGGCAGACGCCCCTCGCCCGGCCCCTCACGATCACGGCGCTCGCGGGGCTCGCGCTCTCGGTCCCCCTGGTCCTGTGGGGCGGTGCGGGACTCCTTTTCTACACGCTCCACTCCGGCCTGCTCGCGATCGTCTGGACGGCCGCCGCCGTGATCATGTTCGCGGGTCGCTCGTCCGGCGTCGGCAAGCGGTTCGCGGCGCTTCTCGCGATCGCGAACGCCACTTTCCAGGCGGCCTACGCCGTTTTTTCCGCGCTCGATTCCTCGAGCGGCCTCCGCGACGATCCGTTCCTCGTCTACTCCGGCTTCTACGATCTTTTCCTCGAAATGCTCTTCGGCATCGGACTCATCATCTGGGCGATGGAAGAGACGGAGGCGCGGCTCGCGATGATCCATGCCCGCGCCGTCGACGACACGCGCCGGCGAAAACGTCTCGCGCTCATCGATCCGCTCACCGAGGTTTACAACCGGCACTTTTTCGACGAGATCCGGCCGTCCCTCGAGCGGGAGGCGGCGGGTGGCGCGATCGTGTTGGTCGACGTCGACGAGTTGAAGACGATCAATGACAACAAAGGGCACGACGAGGGGGACCGGGCGATCTGGACGATCGCGACCGGAATCAAGAAGCTCATCCGCGGCGCGGACTTTCTCATCCGGTGGGGCGGCGATGAGTTCCTCGTGATCCTTCCGGGCATGGACGAAGACCTCGCGAAGAAGCGTTTCTACATGCTGCCCGGCAAGATCGAGGAGGTCCGCCAGTCGCCGCGACTGAAGGAACGGGCGTACCAGAACTTCCTGTCGGCCTCGGTGGGTGTCGCGTGCTACTCCCGTCGGGTCTCCATCGAGCAAGCCATGGAGAAGGCGGACGGAGTCATGTACGAGCGGAAGAAGGCGCACAAGGAGATGCGGGGATGACCTCCCCCCTGTCACTCCGAGGCTGCAGGCCGAGGAGTCTCCCCCAAACGCGGAGAACCGTGAGATCCTGCGCGTCGCTCAGGATGACGGTCAGCGCATGAACTACCACTGGCCCGAATGCTCCAACTGCGGCTGTCACGTGGCGGTGAACTGGACGGTGACGGCGGAAACGCTGTCCGGATCGGTTCGGCGCTGGTCTCCTGACCGGTCGATCAACGACGGGAAAGCCTTCTCCGTTCCCCGCGGGGCAGATCCGCAGGTCCCTGCGGCCGGCGTCGTCGTCTCGTGCGTCTGCGGCGCGACGATCCCGCTTCCGGGGCGGCCGGACGCGGTCGGCGGGGAGCGCACGGATGACTTGAGGGTGACGCTGACCGAGTAGCTGTCAGCGATCAGCGATCAGCGATCAGCCTGCGACGGTTTTGTGAGGCGTGTTCCGATCGAAGATTCCCTCGACCTCCACTCGTTCCTTCCGCGCGACATTCCTTCAGTCGTTTCGGAATACCTCGACGAAGCCCTTCGGCACGGACTCCGGGAGGTCCGCATCATCCACGGCAAGGGGAAGGGGGTCCGGCGGGCCGAGGTCCGGCGACTGCTGCGGGGTGATGCGCGGGTATCCGAGGCCTCCGACGCCCCTCCCGAACGGGGCGGGTTCGGCGCGACGGTGGTGGTGCTCAGGGAGTCGTAGGTGCGCGGTGCCAGGTCCTGCGTCTTCATCTTCGACGCAGACTCGGGACTCCGACTAAACGGTCTCGATCTCCACCGTCACAGGCATCGCCGCCCGCGCCACCTTCGAAATGATGCAGTACTTCTCTGCAAGAGCGAGCGTCTTTTCGACCTTCGCCTTCTCCGCGTCGAGAAGCGTTCCGGGCACTCGCGCGTGAATGACTGCGCCGGACATGCGGAAGCCCCCGGCCGGGTCGGTCGAGAGCGTCCCGGTCACGCGAATCGCCGGTTCCGCGTAGGCCACCTGGAGCTTTCGGAGGAAGATCGCCCACGTGTTCACGAAGCACGCGGCGACCGCAGCGAGCAGGAGCTCTTCCGGGTTCGCGGCTCCCCCCGCGCCCCCGAGCCGCGTCGCGCCGGCGATCGGTACGTCCGGTGTGGCGTCGGCCATCTTGACGTGACCCGACCCGCCGCCGTCGCCGCTCCAGACCGCCGATACCGTGAAGATGTGATCTTCGGCGGGCGCCGGTGAGGCGGCGGGAGGCGCTGGCGGGGCCTGGGAGGACGCCGGGGCGGCGCCGTCCGCCTGGGACGCTCGCGCGTTTTTTCCGGAAGGAATGTCGTGCGGCATGCTCCGGTGGATCATAGACCGGCCGTGAACGTCGCCGTTTCGCTCGCTCGCCGCTCCCGCGTCTCCTGGAACGGAGGCATCGGCGCGCTCGTAATCCTTCTCGCCGTGGGTTGCGCGAGCAAGCCGCGGCCGACCGCGGAGGCCGTGCGCCGCTCACGGAACCCGCCCGCCGTCGTGGAAGGAACCGTTCGCGATTCCGCCGGGCGAACCGTGTCGGGAGTTTCCGTCCAGGGCCTCCCGCGCGACAAGCACCTTGCATGGTCTTCCGCCGCGATCACGGACCGGCAGGGACGATTCCGGCTCTCTCTCGCCGCCCCGGGCGAGTACGGGTTTCTGATCGCGTCCGGTGGAATCACGCTCGTGACGCCGCGATCGAGTGATCCTTCGAGAACCTCCGTCTCTCTCCGTCCCGGAGAAACCGAGAGCGGCATCGAGCTCGTGTTCCACCGGGAAGACGGTCAAAGGGCGATCCTCTCGCCTCGAGCGCCATGACGCGCTCGACGCGGCAATTCTTCGCCCTCGTGTCTGCGGGGGGCGCCCTCTTCATTGTCGGCTCGTGGCTTGCCTCGCGACGGCTCGCTCACCGGCTCGTCTCGGCGAGCGGTCTCGGGGAAACCCCCGACACCGGCCCCGAGCTCCAGGCGGCGCTCACGGCCGTCGCGCCGATCGTCGAAGCGTTCCGTCACCCGGGAAGCCCTCTCGACCCGGTCGAGCTCGCCGCTACGTTTGCGTCGCCCGGCGAACCGGCGGCGAGGCCAACGCTCCTCTTCCTTCATGGAAAGGGGGGGCGCGCCTCCGAGTGGCGGACCGATGCGGTCCGGGCCCTCACGCTCGGATACAACGTTCTTCTTCCCGACCTGCGCGGGCACGGAGCGAGCGGCGGGCGGTACATGACGTTCGGACTTCTCGAGAAGGACGACCTCGCGCGGGCGCTCGAAGTCGTCCGCACGCGCTGGAACGCGGACCCCGGCCGCGTCGGTCTCCACTCGTGCTCGGCCGGGTCCGCCGTCGCGCTGGAGCTGGGGCGGGACCGGCCCGGCATCCGCGCGATCTGGCTCGAGTCCCCGTTCGCCGATCCCCGGGAGATGGCACGCCACTACCTGTCCGCGGCGACCGGCATCCCGGCTCCGCTCCTGACCCTCGCAACGCGGTGGGCCGTTTCGGAGAACGTAGCCCGGGTCCGCCGCGACCTCGGGCTCGACCCGGCCGCCGGAGGGCTCGAGAAGGCCGACCCGCTCGCTGCGATGCGGAGCGTTCGGTGTCCGGTGGCTCTCGTCTACGGCGCGGCCGACCGGCTCATCCCGCCGCGGTTCGTCGAACGTCTGATCGAAGCGCTTCCGTCGGGAAGCGAGGTCTTCCGGGCGGAAGGGGCAGGGCACTGCCATCATCCGAACGAGGCGGCGAAGGTGGCGCGCGAGGAGTACGCTCGGCGGTGGGAGACCTTCTTCGCGCGGCATCTGCCGGTGGAAGGTCGCCTGTCGCGGTGTTAAGTCCGAGGCTCGGGAACCCGTTTCCGCGGATCTTCGATCCTGCCCTTCAGCTGGCCGCACGCCGCGGAGGCGTCCGGCCCGCGGCTGCGGCGGACCGTCACGGGAACGCCCGCATCCACGAGCGCACCGACGAATCGCTCGATCACATCGTCGCCGGGGCGCTTCCATCCCGGCAGATAGACCGGGTCCTCGTTCAGCGGGATCACGTTCACCTTCACGTTCAAGCCGCGAAGGAGCCGGGCGAGCCGCCTTCCGTCGTCCGCCGAATCATTGCGCCCCGCGATCGCGACGTACTCGACCGTAATCCGCCGCCGCGACTCGAGCGGCCACCGGGCGAGCGCCCGCAGGAGACCGTCCAGCGGATACGTGCGGTTGATCGGCATGATCGCCGAGCGGGTCTCATCGTCGGCCGCGTTCAGGGACACGGCGAGGTTCGGCCGCCGGGAGAGCGCGGCGAAATGCTCGAACGCGGGGGTAATGCCCGACGTCGAGACGGTGACGCGCCGGGGAGGAAGGATCTCGAACAGGATCGCGAGCGCGGGCAGGACTCCGTCCGGGTTCAAGAAGGGCTCCCCCATCCCCATGAAAACGACCCGCAGTCCCGCCGGTGTGCGTCCGGACGCATCGAGGACGGCGTAGAGCTCCCCCACGATCTCGCCCGCGGAAAGGTTGCGCCCTCCCCCCAGGCGACCCGTGACACAGAACGCGCAGTCAACGGCGCAGCCGGTCTGAGAGGAGAGGCACACGGTGAATCTCTCTGCGGGCTCGGTCGGAAGCGCTGCCGAAGTGCCGGCGCGGGGCTCGGCGGCCGTGACCGCCCGGGCATCGGTGAACTCGTTGACTTTGGCGACGGCGGCGTCGCCCGGCATATAGACCGCTTCGACGAGCGCTCCGTCGGAGAGGCGAAGTCCGTACTTGACGCTGCCGTCCTCTGACGGCTCGCGGCGGATGATCTCCGGCAGCGAGATCGGCATTTCCCGCTCGAGTCGCTCCCGCAGGTCTCGTGGCACCTCGTGAATGTCGGCGAGCGACCGTGTTGCGCGCCCATGGAGCGCGTCGAAAATCTGCCGGCCGCGGTAGGCGGGCAGGCCCCAGGCAGTCATTCGCTCCTCCCAGTCGGAACGAGAAAGGCCGAGAGGATCGGATCCCATGGTCATGGCGCCAGACGTCAGTGTACTGATCGCGGGGTCGAGAACGAACGTCGGGGGTGCGCGAGAGCGGGGCTAGTCGCGGGAGCGAGCCGAGACGGGGCGAAGCGGCCGGCGCGCCCGGCGGGCTGCGGCCTGGCGTGCGCGGACTTTGCGGGTCGGGTCGATCCCGAGCGCTTTTAGGAAGCGAAGGTCCTTTACGTTGATTCGGAATTCGGCGCGCTCGGAGGTCGTCGACGTGCCGGCAGTCGATCGGGACGAACGCCCGCGAGATCCGCTGCGGCCCTCCCGCTTGTTCACGCCGACTTTCGCGTCGAGGACCATGTAGAGGTTGTAGCCCTCGTCACGGATGCGCTGAATGGATTCGTGCACGCGACCCGAGCCCGAGATCGACTCGTTGATCGCCTGCCCGAGCTCTTTCAGCATGGCGCGAAGATGATCGTTCAGTTCCATGACCGCTCCATGACCGCGGCGATTATCGCCCCCGTTTTGCGGAAGCGTCAAGCGTGTTTCGGGTGCCCGTTTGGTGCTATCCTGATTCTTCCCGCGCGGGCGATTCGTCCGTCTGCGCCCCCCACTCCCGTCCGTTTCCAATCCGTTTTCATTCTCCGTCCTGCGCCTTACGTCTCACGCCTTCGGCACCAGTGGTCCGGAAGCGCGTGCGCGCAGGAGTGGGAGCGGCCCCACACCGCGCGTGCGACGAGAGCGATCGTCTCCTTTGCGAAACTCGGGCGAGCGCAACTCTCGAGCCTCTCGCGGAAATCTCCGCGCCCGAGCCGCCGAATCGCGCGGTGCGCTCGAGAGGAGCTCATTCCTTCATAGAGGAATCGCAGCGCGAACGACGCACGCGTCCGCGCCGCGGCGTCTTCGCGGAGCCCGTCGAAGGACTTCCCGCTCGTGAGGCTCTCCGCCGCAAGGAGACCGTCCTCGATCGCGCCGCGAAGCCCGAGACCCAGAAAAGCGTCCGTGGAGCCCGCGGCTTCTCCCACGACGAGCGCCGCCCCCCGGCGCCACGATGCGGCGACGACGCAACTCACTCCGCCGGTAACGGTGCGTTCCTCCGTGAACGAGAAGTCGGAGGTGCGCCGGAACTGTTGGAGGCTCGACTCGAAGTCCCGCTCCCGCTTTCGAGCTTCTCCGACGGTCACGCACTCCAGCGTCCCGAACCCGCCCGCGATCGCGAGCCATGCAAACGCTCCGCGGGCGCGCTCGGGGTCGAAGAGGAACTGGAGGCGGTCGGGGGAAGCGCTCCGAAACATCATTCGCTTCAGGACGAGATCGGGAGCGTCCGGACCCGTGGCGATCACATGGGCGTCTCCCGCCGTGAGCTGCTCGCCAAACCGGATCTCGACGCCGAGAGTACGGGCTCTCTCTTCGAGAGCTCCGTCGAGCGATGCTCCCCCCGCTCCACGTCGCACGAGGTACGCGAAGGGCCGCCGGCTCGAGACCCGGACGGGGCGTAGATCGCCGACGACGAGCTCGGCCTCACGCACGGGCGCGAGAAAGTCCTCGGTGGCAATGCCGAGCGAGTCGAAGATCGCGAGCGCATCGGACTCGCCGTTCCAGTTGTCGAGAATCTCGAAGCCGCCCTCGGGGACACGGGACGGCGGGCGGCCGTCGAGGAGCCGCACGGAGGATCCCGCTTCCGCGAGAGCGATCGCACAACTCAAGCCGGCCGGACCCGCTCCCGCGATCGACAGGGTTTTTCCGCCGGAGACCATCGGGCGATTGTAGCGAGGCGGGGATTTCTTTACCGCCGGTCACGTCGCGATGCGATTCGAGAGCGGCGGACTGAGAACCGAGACTGAGAACTGAGAACTGTCGATCGGCGACAGCTGATAGCTTTTCCCACGTGTTCTCCTTCTTCTCGCACCTCTCCTGCACTCGCTGCGGACAGCACCACGAGCGCGACAGCGACGTCGGCGTCTGCCCTCTGCCCGGCTGCGGCGGACCGCTCTTCGCGCGCTACCACGACCGGCCGATCGATCGCGACGCCGCCTCCGACCGTCCGCGGACGATCTGGAGGTGGCACGAGATGATGCCGGTCGACGATCCGAAGTACGTCGTCGCACTTGGCGAGGGGGGGACACCGACCCTCGCGGCGGAAACGCTGGGCGGGAGCGCGGGCTTCTCGAGCCTCTGGATCAAGGACGAGTCCGGCAACCCGACCGGATCGTTCAAAGCGCGGGGACTTTCCGCCGCGATCTCCAAAGCGAAGGAACTCGGGCATTCGGCCATCGCCGTGCCGACGGCCGGAAATGCGGGAGGCGCCGCGGCCGCTTACGCCGCCCGGGCCGGTATGACGTGTGACGTCTTCATGCCGGCCGACACGCCCGACCTTTTTCGCGTCGAGTGCGAGCGGTACGGCGCGCGCGTGACGCTCGTGCCCGGACTCATCGACGCGTGCGGGAAGCTCGTGGCGGATGGGGCCGCGCAGGGAAAGTGGCTCGACGTGTCCACGCTCAAAGAGCCGTACCGCGTCGAGGGCAAGAAGACGATGGGCTACGAGCTCGCGGAAGACCTCGCGTGGAAGCTGCCCGACGCGGTGATCTATCCGACCGGTGGCGGAACCGGCCTGATCGGGATGTGGAAGGCGTTCGAGGAGATGGAACGGCTGGGCTGGATCGGATCGGAGCGGCCGAGGATGATCGTGGTCCAGGCCGCAGGCTGCGCGCCGATCGTGAAGGCCTTTTCGGAAGGGAAGGCGGCAGCGGAGCGGTGGGAAAACGCCGCGACCTACGCGTCGGGTCTCCGCGTCCCGAAGCCGTTCGCGGACTTCCTGATCCTCGCGATCGTCCGAGAGTCGGGCGGCGACGCGATCGCCGTCTCCGACGACGAGATGCGCGCCTCGGAGGAGGAGATCGGCCGCGCCGAGGGCCTGTTCGTCTGCCCGGAAGGAGCGGCAACGTGGGCGGCAGCAAAGAAGCTCGCGGCGGAGGGGAGACTGGATCCCGCCTCGCAGGTCGTGCTCTTCAACACCGGGACGGGTTTCAAACTTTTCAGCGTTGACCCCAATTCCGCTCTGACCCCGTTAGAATCACGAGTTCCATGAGATACGCCTCGCTCCGGCCACGGCTCGACCCGATCCTCCCCACCGTGGAGAAGCCGGGGCGCTACGTGGGGCTCGAGCGGAACGTCGTTCGGAAAGACCTCTCCCGCGCCACGGTGACCGTCGCTCTCGGCTTCCCCGACGCGTACGAAATCGGAATGAGCCACACGGGACTGAAGATCCTCTACGAGCTCGTCAACCGCCGCGCGGAGTTCGCCTGCGAGCGGACCTACGCGCCGTGGGTGGACCTCGAAAGCCGCATGCGCGGCGCGGAAATCCCGCTCTTCACCGTGGAGTCGTGCGCTCCGGTCGCCGACTTCGACGTGTTCGGGTTCTCTCTCCAGTCCGAGCTCAACTACTCGAACGTCCCGAACATGCTCGACCTCGCCGGCCTGCCTGTGTGGCAACGCGACCGGCGCGAGAGCGATCCGATCGTTCTCGGCGGGGGGCCCTGCACCGCCAATCCCGAGCCGATCGCCGACTTCTTCGACGCCTTTCTGATCGGGGACGCGGAAGAAGCGCTCCTCTCGATGCTCGACCTCCTCGCCAAGGCTCGCGCCGAGGGTCTGACCCGTCGGGACGTTCTTGGGCGACTTGCGGGCCTGGACGGCATGTACGTGCCCTCGTTTTACGACGTCTCTTATCGCGAGGACGGGCGGATTGCCGCGATCACCGTGAACGACGCCCGCGCCCCCGAGCGCGCGCGGCGAACGTGGGTCCCCGTCCTGAAACCGGAGTACTACCCCGACCGCCCGATGGTCCCGTCCGTCGAGATCGTCCAGGACCGACTGGGGCTCGAGGTCATGCGCGGCTGCACCCAGGGATGTCGGTTCTGCCAGGCCGGCTACTGGTACCGCCCGGTGCGCGAGCTCGACCCCGACGACGTCGTCTCGATGACGAAGGCGTTCATCGCAGAGTCGGGCTGGAGCGAGGTCGGCCTCCTCTCGCTTTCGACGGCCGACTACTCGCAGATCGAGCCGCTCGTGAAGTGCCTCGCCCCACAGCTCTCCGACCGCCGCGTCTCGATCTCGCTTCCGTCGCTGCGCGCGGAGGCGTTTTCCGTCGGTCTCGCGGACGCGGTCTCCGAGGTCCGCAAGTCCGGATTCACCTTCGCGCCGGAGACCGGTTCGGACCGGCTGCGGCGGGTGATCAACAAGACGTTCACGAACGCCGACATGATCCAGGCCGCCGACGTGGCGTTCGCTCGCGGGTGGGACCTCATCAAGGTGTACACGATGATCGGCCTTCCGACGGAAACGAAGGAGGACCTGGACGAGCTCGTCACGCTCGTTCAAGGGATCCTCGCGCAGGGCCGCCGCTACGGCCGCAAGGAAGTCAACGTCTCGGTCGGTCCCTTCGTGCCGAAGTCCTGGACGCCGTTCCAGTGGGCTCCCTTCGACGGCGTGGAGCTGCTCGAAAAGAAGCTCGGTTACCTGAAGGACCGGTTCCGCCGCGTCCGCGGCGCGAAGATGAAGTGGCACGAGCCGCGGGAGGCGGAGATCGAATGCGTGCTGTCGCGCGGAGACCGGCGGGTCGCGAGAGTGATCCACACAGCGTGGCGCTCGGGGGTCCGGTTCGACGGCTGGAGCGAGCACTTCCGCTACGACCTCTGGCAACGCGCTTTCGAAGCGGAAGGCCTTCCCAGCTCGACGTGGCTGCGCGCCTACGACCTCGACGAGGTCCTGCCCTGGGACGTCCTCGACGCCTCGATCACGAAGCGATTCCTGCGCGTCGAGCTCGTCAAAGCGAAGAAGGAGATGCGGACCGAGGACTGCAAGTGGGGGCACTGCTACGCCTGCGGCGTGCCGGGAAACGGCGAGGATACGGTTCTCGCGCGGTCGATGCCGGGAAGCCTGCCGGCAGAGGACGAGGCGGTCTCTTCCGCGGCGGACCCCGCGGCATACCGCGACGTGGCGAAGGGCGCGGCCTACCGGCAGAAGCCGATGCCCGAGCTTCCCTCCGCCGTGCGGCGCTCACCGGGACAGACCGACCGGGTCGTCCGGCACCGCGTCACGTTCAAGAAAACAGGCGACGCGCGGTTTCTGTCCCACCGCAACACGATGGACGCCTTCGAGCGGGCAATCCGCGCCTCCGGGCTTCCTGCCCGGTACTCCGAGGGGTTCAACCCGCACATGAAGCTCTCGATGGGCCCCGCGCTGCCGCTCGGCCTCGAGAGCCGGCACGAGGTCTTCGACGTCGACGGCAGGGCCCCGTTCGGCACGGACGCCGCCCGCGTCATCTCGGAGAAGCTGCCTCCCGGCCTCGCGGTCACGGACGTCCGTGAGCTCGCCGCCGCCGACCGAAGCGATCGCCAACGGCTGGCGCGAGGCGGTCCCCGCGCTCCGCGCGATCGCGCTCGAAGAGAACGAGCCGGGCGCCGGCGCCCGGCTGACCTTCGAGGTGAACCTCGACCAGTCGGCGGGCGAAACGTCCACCCCGAAGAAGGTCATCGAAGCGTTGCTCGCGATTCCGCCCGAGGCACAGACGGCGCTTTCCGTGACGCGGGAAGCGACGGTGCTCGGCTGATCGCTGCCAGCGGTTAGCGGACGGCGATGCCCTATCGGGTTACCGTCTCCGCCCGCTTCGAAGCTGCCCACAACCTCATCGATTACGTCGGCGGGCCCGAGCCCCTGCACGGCCACTCCTACGAAGTCGAAGCGGTCCTCGAATCCGACAAGCTCCAACAGTACGACCTCGCGATCGACTTCCTGCCCGCAAAGCGGACGCTCGAAGCCATCGCGAAGGAGCTCGACTACGGGTACATCAACGATCATCCGGACTTCGCCGGCCGCAACACGTCGGCCGAGAACCTCGCACGGTGGTTCGCGGAGCGGCTCGAGTCATCGGGCGCACTCGGCTGGACGCGTGTGGCGGAAGTGACGGTGCGGGAAGGACCAGAAAACCGCGCGACGTACGCTCCCCACTCTTGACTCACCGGCAGGGCCTGCGCCCTCGGCGACTCCACGTCCGGCGGAGGTGGGTCGCGACCGGATCTCCCGCGGTCCCGACACCGGCGTCAGTGGCGGCAGTCAGCTCGACCGGCAGGCGCCGCACTCGCCGACGTGTTACCAAGAGTAACGATTCGGACAAATCTTGCCCGAGTGAGCGGGGTCACGAATGAGGCAAAGGCCTTATACCAAAGTCGATTAGAAGCTGTTCACGGACCGGGCACAAGCTTCGCTACAATAGACGCCGCTACAGGGCAAGTGCGGACCAACGTCCTCTCCGAGAAGGGAATACTGAATTGCTGTATCGCGACAGGTGTCGACCGATGAGTCGGCCAGCCGTCAAAAGCTCCCGGCAGCGCGGGATGACGCTCGTCGAGCTCCTGATCATCATGGCGATTCTGGCGGGCCTCGTGTTGCTCATCGGGCCGGGCGCTCAAAAGATCATTCGCCGGTCGCAACTCGTCGCGGCTCACTCGAATTTGCGCCAGGTTCTGGCCACTGCACGGCTCCAGGCGGTCAAGAGGGGGGCGAACGTCGTCGTGCTCGTCAGCCTGAACCCTGACAACAAGCTACGGCTAGTCACTTTTCAGGACCGGGCCAACGACGAGACGAATCCCCTGCCCCTCGTCGAGGCGAACGCCGCAGGCAACTTCCAGCAGGATACGTTTGTCAACACCGCGGCCAACGAGCCCACGCTCGGCGACATCGTACTTCCCTCCACCGTCGTCGTCTGGAAGCAGGGGGGGACCATGCACGACATGACGGCGGGCGTCGCATTCGACAACTACTCAACTACGCCTCCGGCCACGCTGACGGATCGGATCGCCTTCCTCCCGACCGGGGGGATCGCGCCGCCCGAGGACACGGTGAACTCCGGGCTTCCCACGACGAGCGGCGGACGCGGAATCTATTTCGCGGACGGCAGCGGCAGGAACTTCTTCCGTTTGACCGTCGACAGTGACCTCTCGGGGAGGCTGCGGTTGGACAAGTATCAAGGGTCGGGTTACATCACGAGCGGTTGGAAATGGTACTGAGGCCTGGATTCCGCCGGGGTGAGCGCGGCATGTCGCTCATCGAGGTCCTCGTCGCCGCCACGGTCCTCGCGCTTGCGCTGCTCGGTCTCGCCCCGATGTTCACCGGGGCCGTCCGTTCGAACGCGTCGGCCAACCAGCTCACGAACGCGAACACGCTCGCGCGCGAGAAGCTCGAGGAGCTGTCCGGCTTTCCGCGCAACAACGCCAGGCTGATCGTTGCGAACGGCTCGAATGCGGCGGTGCCGACAGGTGGGACCATTACCGGGGCAACCGTCGCGGTCAATGCCGCCTGCAACAACGACCTGCCGCTCTGGACCAACCCCAAGACGGGCGCCGTTTCGTTCGTCGCCACGTCGCCCGGTGTGGGGTGGTACGCGTATCCTTACACTCGGACTTACACCGTCGAGCAGTTCGACGGTGATTTGACGACCCGCATCCTTGCTCCCGCGTCGTACGTCGTGAAGCTCATCACGGTCACCGTGCGCCCCAATCGCGGGCCTTTCCCCGGTCTCCGGCGCACGACCCAGTCTCTCTATCTGAGGGTTCGCGATGCGGCATAGAACGGCGCGCGAGCGCGGGTTCACGTTGATCGAGGTCATCGTCACGACGGTGGTTCTCACGGTGGTGATGCTCGGCCTCTACGTCCTCCTCGACTCCTCCAACAAGCTCGCGAAGCAGGAGACGAACGTCGCCGAGGCGCAGCAGTCGGTCCGGATTGGAGTTTACGAGCTCTCCCGAGTCATTCGCCAGGGGCGCGTCGGGGGTCTCTTCGTCGCCAACGCCATTCTTCCGGTAGGCAACAACGTCACGGGCGGGACCTCGCTCCGGGACCTCTCCGGCATCAACCACTTCATCCGGGGCGGGACGGACGTCATCGGCGTACGGGGCATCCTCTCCGGCGACAAGTACGCCCTGACGACCGGCGACGTGACCTGCGCCGGCAGCTGCGCCACGACGACGGTGATGACGGTCACGATCCGCGCGACTTCGACCAATGGAGTCGTCAACTACGCCGCGGGCGACAAGCCCTCGTTCGCCGCCAAAACGCGCCCGTTCTACTTCGTCGTGGCGGACGGTTCGACCGAGATCGTGACGACCGCGGCCGGCAGCTTTCTCGTGCCGGTCTACTACGTCGGGCTCGTGAACACGGGCGGAACGTGGTTCACGCAGACGGGCTCGCCGGCCACGACGTTCGCGTTCGCGATGGATCCGCAAGACACCGGCGCCCGGAAGCTGTACGCGGCCGCCCCCACGTCCCCGACTCTTGACAAGCCTTTCTCGGGCGGAGTCGTCGAGGAGGTTCGTTTCTTCGTCGACGAAGGCCCGGTTGACGGCACCTCGAGCACCGCCGACACCCACCCCGCGCTCGCCGAAGCGATTTTCGATCCCTCCTCGGGCGACTGGGACGTCCAGCCGCTCGTCCAGGAGGTCGAAGACTTTCAGGTGGCGTACGGCGTGGACGGCGCCGACGGAACGGCGAAGGATCGGGGGGTCTCGCCCGTCTCGATCAACGTGACCGCAGCCAACCTCGACGAGTGGGTGGGAAACGTCGCCAACGAGGTCGCAACGCGGCTCCCGATCACCGCGACGGATCCAAAACGTGTTGACGCGTTTATCGACTCCTCCACGCCGAGCGGCCCGACCGCTCCGATCTCCGCCGTCGCGGCGCTCCGCTCGGTGATGGTCTCGCTCGTCGTCAAGTCCACCGATCCCGACTTCAAGTACGACGGCCCCGGCGGTCGCGGCATGAAAGTGCTCGACTCCACGGCCCGGGCATTTTCCGATGCGGCTTCGACCGGCCGGCCCTACCGCCGGCGTCTTCAGAGCTTCGCAGTCTCGCTGAGGAACTACCAGTGAGGCGGCTTTCGAGGTGCAATTCCATGAATCTTCGCCGGAGGAACGCCCGCTCGGCCGGGGAGCGCGGCATAGCGCTCTTCGTCGCGATCCTTCTCCTTCTCGTCATCACCGTGATGGGGGTCGCGCTCCTGTTCACGGCATCGATCGAGCAGACCCTCTCCGGCACCGAGACCCGAATCTCCAAAATCTTCTACGCGGCGGATTCGGGGATCGAGTACGCCGCCGGGATGCTGAACTCGACTTTGACCTACAACGGGTCGAACCCGATGCCCGTGGGGGTGTCGAGCCACTACCCGGGCGGCGGCGCCGCCGACATGAGCGTGACCATCGCCGCGCCCGTCCTCCTCGGCTACTCCATTCTGCCGGGTGACCAGCTCCAGTCCGCGGGCAAGGGCTACGGGACTGCGCAAATCGTCGAGAACGTCTACGCCCTGACGTCCTCGGCGCGCTCCACGAAGATCGAAGCCAGTAAGACAATCGACGCCGACATCGGTGTCTATCCGAAGTTGCTGTCCGTTCCGGAATGAGGAAAAAGATGACTGGACGCCTCCGCCTCCTGACGACGCTCGGCCTCGTGCTGATCTCGGCGATGCCGCTCGCCGCCGACGACAAGGACTTCCTCCGCCCGGTCGGCGACAAGGTGCCCCCGAACCTGCTCATCGTCTTCGGGAACTCGCAGACGATGACTCAGCCGATCACTTTTACCGGAACCGCTACGAGCACATGGGATGGCGACGGCGACTCGCCGGCGAGCAAGATGGGATCGGCGAAGAACGTCATAAAACAGTTCGTCGCTAATAATGGGACCGACTACAACATCGGCCTCACCTCTTTTTCTCACCCAAACGGTAATGGCGCTGACATCGAGCGGAAACACTGGGTATACGAGGCGCTCGACACGGACTTTCCGCTCGACACGTTCAAGGAAGTCCCGGGAACGCTCTCTCGCTG
>CAJDUI010000030.1_pt1 | contig 25360 bp, 25 predicted proteins | sample 7390031 | NCBI WGS metagenome assembly CAJDUI01 (sample SAMEA7055675, study PRJEB34461) | soil metagenome | biome: terrestrial ecosystem; feature: Peninsula; material: soil | place: Antarctica | collected 2016 | reverse complement strand
GATCTGTCCGCGAATCTCGCCTCCGGGGTGTTTGTTCGTGTGCACGTTTGCGTAGGTCACGCCTGCACGCATTGCCCTCACGACTTCCTGGAACTCACCGGGAGCGATCCCCTGGTGCAAGACGCGCAGCTCCGTTACCGGACCGGGCTGGACCTCCACCGGACGCTGGAGGTGCTCGAGGAGAAGTACCTGACCCGGTCCTCGTCAGCCCTTGCCGACCGCATCGCGGCCTACCACGCCTCCGCCCGCGAAGAGGTTGCCAACGCCGCCAACTCCGTCCGCCTGGCACGGGAGCTGACCGGAGAGAACCCCTTCACATCCGCAAACGGCCCCGAGATCCTTCGCGCCGCGCTGAAGGGGGAGACGCCGCTCCTCGCCCTCCGCGGCGTCAACCGCAAGGGCATCGGCAGCTTCGCCGGGCCGCCGGTTCTGCCTTCCGCCGTCGAGTTCGAGCTGCGCCGCGCCTTCGAATCGGCGCGCGACGGGGGGATGTACACCGGTGATCCGTTCGACGCGGGACCTCTCGGACCCGTTTCCGTCCTCGCAGCTCCCGTCAGCGACGAAGACGGTCTCATCGGAGTCGTCGAGGCAGTCGTCTCGTGGGAAGCCATTCGCCGCGAGTTCGCGGACGAGTCGCGGCGCGACGTCCACGCAACGCTCGTCGACCGCTCGGGGCGAATTCTCTTTCCGCTCGGCGCCCGCGTGTCGGGCCGGCACCCCTCCTCTCTCGTCTCGGACTTCGAGCGGTTTCCCGCGCGGGTGACCCGCTCCGAAGAAAGGCCGGAGAGAGGCGTGCTCGCTTCGATCGCACCGGTTGGTCATCCGGACTGGGGCGTTCTGCTCGAGCGCGACCTCGACGCTGCGTTCGCCTCGGTGGACCGAATGGTTCGCGACACGCTCCTGTGGAGCGCGGCGGCGCTCGCCGGGGCACTCCTGCTCGGACTTTTCTCCGCGCGCCGCATCTCGCGCCCGATCGCGCAGCTCGCGAGATCGAGCCGTGCCGTCAGCGAGGGCCAGTACGGCACGAACGTCGAGGTGACGGGCACCGCGGAGATTGCAGATCTCTCCGAGAACTTCAATCGAATGAGCGAATCGATCCGCGATGCCTTCGAGGGTCTGAAGCGCGCGGCGCGAGAGAACCACGAGCTCTTCATCAACTCGATTCGCGCGCTGGCGGCGGCGATCGACGCGAAAGACCCCTACACGCGCGGCCACTCCGAGAGGGTCGCTCGATACGCTTCCCTGGTCGCGCGGGAGATGGACCTTCCGGCGCAGGACGTCCGGCGCGTTCGGCTCTCGGCGCTCCTCCACGACGTCGGGAAGATCGGAATCGACGATCGCATTCTCCGCAAGCCGAGCGCTCTCACCGAGGAAGAGTTCGAGATCATGAAGAGCCACCCGACCAAGGGCGCCGCCATCATGGAAGCGATTCCCGAGCTTCGGGACGTCATCCCCGGCATGAAACACCATCACGAGCGATGGGAAGGGGGCGGTTATCCCGACGGCCTGAAGGGAGAGGACATTCCCCTTCAGGCGCGGATCGTTTCGGTCGCCGACACGTTTGACGCCATGACGACGACGCGGCCCTATCAGCGCGCGATGGACATTCGATTTGTCTTCCAGAGACTGAGAGACCTCGCCGGCAATCGATTCGACCCGGCGGTCGTGAACGCCTTGATTCGCTCCTACGAAAAGGGCGAGCTGGTTCCGATCGCGCGCGATGAGCCGCCGGCCGAGGCGTCCCGTGACAATCCCACCCCGCTTCGGCTGGTGGAGCCGGGTTGAGACGGTTCCCGGGCGCTCCGGTGCTCGTGGCGGCGACGTTTCTCACGATCCTCCTCCCGGCCTGCGCGAGCTCGAAGAAGACGAGCTCCGCCGAAGTCCTGTTGAACGCGCGAATGGCCGCGGTCCTTCTCCGTGAGGGGCGCCCCTCCGAAGCCGAGCGCGCCTACCGGGACGTCCTCCCTCACGATCCGAAGAACCCGGAGAACCACGATGGGCTGGGTGTCGCGCTCCTCATGCAGGGCCGCTACAAGGAAGCGTTTTCGTCCTTCGGCCGTGCCGTCGATCTCGACTCGGAGAAGCCCCTCTACCGGATCCACCGCGGCATGGCGGCGCTGGAGCTCGGCCGGCTGGCGGAAGCGGAGGCGGACTTCGCCGTCGCGGAGTCTTCGCCGGTCGCCGCGGACCGGCTCGACGCCGCGATCAACCGGGGAAGGCTGAAGCAGCGCCAGAAGGATTTCCGCGCGGCGGAGGACGCCTTCTCGATCGCGTTGTCGCGCGATCCGAAGTCCTCGGCGGCTTTCATCGGGCGCGGCATCGCGCGCGAATCGGGCGGCTCGCTGGAAGGAGCGGCGGAAGATTACCTGGAGGCCGTTCGTATTGAGCCGCAAAGCGCCGACGCGCATCTCCGGCTCGGCCTTGCGCTCGTCACGATGAAGAAGACCGATCTCGGGCGCCGATACCTCGAGCGAACGATCCAGCTCGATCCCGGCGGAGAGGCCGGCGCGAAGGCGCGGCTGCTCCTGGAATCGACGTCTTAGCGCCGGCGCGCGAAGACTTGTCGGGTGACCCACGGGCTCGGCCGCGCGCCGGCGGGGAGAACTTGTCAGTTACCTTGACTACAGGTCGGTCCCCGGACAAGAGCCTCCAGTCATAATCTCCGCGCATGAGCGGGAAGCTGTTCTCCAAGATCCGGCGGGGTCTCTTCATGACCCACACCGAGATCCTGGAGAAGGTCAGCACCGCGGTCAAACGAGGGTTCGGGTTCGACGAGACCGTTCTCGAGTCGCTCGAAGAGGCGCTCCTCGAGGCGGACGTCGGAGCGGAGACCGCGGCGGCCCTCACGGAAGCCGTGCGACGGCGCGCGGGCTCGGGCGCGGGGGCAGGGCTCTCCGAGCTGAAGACGATCCTCATCGAAGAGATCGAGCGAATGCTGGCTGCCGGCCCGCGCCCTGGCCCTTCGCCCGACGTCCCTCTCGAAGTGATCTTCCTCGTCGGGGTGAACGGCACCGGGAAGACGACGACGACGGCCAAGCTCGCCGCGCGCGACGTTGCCGCCGGCCGGTCGGTGCTCCTCACGGCGGCGGACACCTTTCGGGCCGGAGCGATCGAACAGCTGGAGATCTGGGCGAAACGGCTGGGCGTTCCGGTCGTCCGGCACCGGGAGGGAGCTGACCCTTCCGCGGTCCTCTTCGACGCGATGTCCGCCGCGAAGGCGCGGGGAGCAAAGAAACTTTTTGTGGACACGGCCGGGCGCCTTCACACGAAGAAAAACCTGATGGAGGAGCTCACGAAGATGAGGCGGATCGCAGCACGCGAAGTCCCGGGAGCGCCCCACCAGGTGCTGCTCGTGCTCGACGCGACCACCGGGATGAACGGACTCGCGCAGGCGCGGCGCTTTGTCGAGGCGGCCGGCGCGACCGGAGTCGTGCTCACAAAGCTCGATGGAAGCGCGCGCGGAGGAATCGTGCTGGCGATCTACCGGGAGCTCGGCCTCCCTGTCCTCTTCGTCGGCGTCGGAGAAGGGGTCGACGACCTCGTGCCCTTCGATCCGGGTGAGTATGCGCGCGCCCTGCTCGGGGACGCTGCGGATGAACCGGCGATGGGCGGCGCCGCGAGTTGAGCCGACCGGCCTCGGAGGCCTTCTTCGCGCGGGCCCTCGAGCTTGCCGAGCGCGGGCGGTTCACGGTCGCGCCGAACCCGATGGTCGGGGCCGTCGTCGTGCGCCGAGATCGGATTGTGGGGGAGGCCTGGCACCGGCGGGCCGGGGGAGCGCACGCCGAAGCCGCAGCGCTCGATTGTGCGGGGGCGCTCGCGCTCGGCGCCGACCTTTACGTGACCCTCGAGCCGTGCGCGCACTTCGGACGCACCCCGCCGTGCGCTCCACGGGTCGTTTCGGCGGGTGTCCGGCGCGTCTTCGTCGCCGCACGGGACCCGAACCCGCTCGTGGCGGGCCGGGGCATCCGGGCGCTTCGGCGAGGGGGTGTCGAGGTTGTCTTTGGCGGGCCCGCCGTCCGACGGCAGGCGGAACGGCAGAATGAGAAGTTCCGAACGTGGATCGTAGAGGGGCGCCCGTTCGTTCTCGCGAAGTGGGCGGCGTCCCTGGACGGAAAGACGGCGTCGGGCTCGGGCGTGAGCCGCTGGATCACCGGCGCCGAATCCCGCCGCCGGGCACTTGTCTTTCGCGAGGAGTACGACGCGGTTCTCGTCGGGTCCGGAACGGTTCTCCAGGATGACCCGCTGCTCACCCGCCGTCCCGAAAAAAGCGGGCGACGCCCCCATCGCCGGATCGTCCTCGACGGTCGCTTGAGAGTCTCTTCTCGTGCTCGCCTCTTCGGCGAGCCCGAAAGCACGCTCGTCGTCACCGCGGTTCCGCTTTCTCACCCTGCCGCGCGCCGGCTCGCGGCGCATGGGGTCGAGGTGTGGAGCTTCCCCGCTCCTTCCGGGCGCGTCAGCCTTCCCCGCGTACTAGCGCGGCTAGCCCGTGAAGGGGTGACGAGCGTCATGGTGGAAGGCGGGGCCGAGACGCTGTGGGGATTCTTTCGCTCCGGGCTGGTCGACCGCGTCGCCGTATTCAGCGCCCCGACCGTGCTCGGCGGCCGGACGGCCCCGGGGGGGGTGGGGGGAGAGGGGTTTAGTCTGGGGAGCGCAGTCCGCGTCGTAGAGCTCGAGCAGCAGCGGGTCGGAGACGATTGGCTCGTGACCGGCCTCGTGGCACGTTCCCGGCAGCGGAAGGGGAGGGCGCCCCGTCGGTAGACTGTTGCCCGATGTTCACGGGAATCGTCACCGGAATCGGGCACGTCCTTTCCGTCGATCGGAGACGGGCCGGAGGCACCCGACTGATCGTTGGGCCGCCGCCCCGGTACGGCGGCTTTCGGCGGGGAGAGAGCGTCGCGGTGTCCGGTGTCTGCGTGACGGCAACTGAGGCGGGCCGGAGGCTGGTTGTGGACCTATCGGCCGAGACACTGATGGTGACGACCCTGGGCGCCCTGTCGCGTGGCGAAGCCGTGAACCTCGAGCGTGCTCTCCTGTGGCGGGGGCGGGTCTCGGGTCATTTCGTCCTGGGCCACGTCGACGCGGTCGCCGACCTCGTCCAGGTCGAAGACCTGGGCGGGTCCTGGAGGTATCGCTTCAGGATCCCGCGCGGCCTGTCCCGGTATGTCGTTCGGAAGGGCTCGATCACGCTCGACGGAGTGAGCCTCACGGTGGCGTCGCGCCGCGCCCGCGATTTCGACGTCGCGGTCATTCCCGAGACCTACCGGCGCACGACCCTCGCGCGGCGGAGTCCGGGGGACCGCTCCAACGTCGAGATCGATCTCGTCGCGCGATACCGGAGGGCGCCGTCCGCGCGGCGGAAGTGATCGAGTACGAGTCCTCGGGGATCGCCACCGTTCGCTGCCTCGAGTCGGAGGTGGCGGGCCGCCGGGTCGCAGCCCACTCTTTGCCCTACTCGGGAGAGGTCGGCGGCTCGGCCATGCGCTTCGATCCGCTCGAGCGCTCGATCGTTCTTCGGCGGGCGTCGGGACACGTCGCCGTCGGCCCGGCGCGTCCGGATGCGTGGTCCCGTGCGCTCGAGCGCTGCGCGGCGGGACCGGTCCTCGTTGGCCCGGGCTCGAACGTCGAGGAAACTCGGGGCGCATATCGCGCAGCGGCTGAGGGCGCTCTTGCCCTTGGTCGGCCCGTCTATCTCCTCGATCCGGATCGGTGCGGGCTGCCGGCCGAGGTCGGACGCGCTTGCGTTGCGCTCTTCGCGTGGAATCCGGATGGCGGAAACCTCCACCCGCCGGCTCTCACGGAAGCCCTCCAACGCGGTTTTCCAGCGGGAGGGCTTCTCCCGATCGTGCCGGGGTGGACAGACGAGCCCGTGTTTCTCGAACGGTACCTCGGCGGCCTCGAAAGGGCCGGGGCCGGATTCGCGGCGCCGGTCGCGGCCTCGGGGCATGCGGACGCGCGGCGCCGCTTCGTGGAGGCGCGCACCCGGATCGAACCCGACGCCGCCGACGGATTCTTCGAGAAGGTTCACCACTGCGACTGGCCAGCTGACGTGCGCAAGGGAATGGGGATTTTCCGGAGTGAGGCGGAGCGCCGCGGACTCGCGACCATCCCGCCGCGGCCGGTCGGTGCGTCCGAACCTCCCGGGAACTCGGCAGCCGCTGCGCGCCTCGAAGAGCGGGCGCGGGAGGTGGAGGAGAACGAGCACCGGTCGGCGCTCTTCCACGCCGCGGCCCGCTGGATCGACGAGTCGGGCCGGGATCTCACTTCGGTCGTCGAGGAAGGCAACTTCGGGAAGGTCTTTCCCTTCGGTGAGCTCGCGGCCGAGGCCGAGGAGGCATTTCGCCCGAGGAGCACGTCGTGAACGGCGCGGCCGGCGTCTATCTGCACCTGCCGTATTGCCGGTCCCGCTGCGGCTACTGCGCGTTCGTCGTTTCGACGGACGACTCGACCCGGGACGCCTACCTGACCGCGCTCTTCCGCGAGGCCGTTCTTCTCCAGCCGGAGGCCGCGGGATTTCGCTTCGACTCGCTCTATCTCGGCGGCGGCACGCCGTCCCTCGTCCCGGAAGACGATCTTTCCGGGCTCATCGGCGAGCTTCGGAGACGCTTCTCTTTCGAAGCGGACTCCGAGGTCACTCTCGAAGCGAACCCCGAAGACGTCACGGTGAGCCGCTCGGACGCCTGGGCCGCGGCGGGAGTCAACCGGATCTCGGTCGGAGTCCAATCCTTCGAGGACGGCGAGCTCGCCGCGGTCGGGCGACGCCATGACGCCGCGGGCGCGCGCCGGGCTCTCGAGCGGCTCGCGCGGAGCGGACTCTCCCTGTCGGCCGACCTCATTCTCGGCTTGCCCGACCAGACGCGAGCGAGTTTCCGCGGGAGCGTCGGCGAGCTCGCGCAAGCCGGCGTCGAGCACGTATCGATCTACCTGCTGGAAACCGAGAAGTCGCGGGCACTGGAGGACGACCGGCGGGCACACCCGGCGCGGTACCTGTCCGACGACGAGCAGGCGGACGCGTGGTTGGAAGCGGGGGAGGCACTCGCCGCACGCGGCTTCGGGCACTACGAGATCTCCAACTGGGCTCGCCCGGGCCGCGAAGCGCGCCATAACGTCAAGTACTGGACGCGCACGCCGACGCTGGGCCTCGGCGTCTCGGCCCACGAGTTCTGGTCCGATCGGCGACGCGCCAACGTCTCCGGCCTGGCGCAATACGTTAGCCGTCTCGAGGCGGGGGACCGCCCTGTCGCCCTCGATGAGGCGATAAACGTTGAGAAGGCGGCGCGGGAACGAATCGTCCTGGGGTTGCGGCTCTGCGCGGGAGTTCCGGCGTCAGAAATCGAGGCGTGGATCGAGGAGGAGGACGACCCGTCTCTCCGGGTCGATTACGACCGCTGGTTCGAGGCGGGTGTTCTTTGCCGCGCTAACGACCGTGTCGCGTTCACCGAGCGCGGCTTTCTCCTCTCGAACGAAGTCCTCTGCCGGTTCGTCTGAGCCGGGTCGGATCCCCGAAGGGGGTTAGATCCATACGTCGCTAGATGAACAGCGGCGCGAGCACGAGGGTGATCGTGGCGAGGAGTTTGATCAGCACATGAAGCGAGGGCCCGGCCGTGTCCTTGAAGGGGTCTCCGACCGTGTCGCCGACAACGGCTGCCTTGTGCGTCGCCGACCCCTTGCCGCCGAGCGCTCCGGTCTCGATGTACTTCTTCGCGTTGTCCCAGGCGCCCCCCGAGTTGTTCAGGAAGGTAGCGAGGACGATCCCCGCGATCGTCCCCACCATGAGTAGCGCCGCGACCGCCTCCGCTCCCACGCCGAAGAGCTTGAAGAAGAGCCCCACCGCGATCGGCATTCCGACCGCGACGAGGCCCGGAGCGATCATTGCCTTGAGCGCGCCGCGCGTCACGATGTCCACCGTCCGACCGTAGTCGGGCTTCTCCGTCCCCAGCATGATGCCGGGGTGCTCGCGGAACTGCTCGCGCACGTCCTGGATGACGACGCCCGCGGCTCTACCGACGGCTTTTATCGCGAGGCCGGAGAAGAAGAAGACGAGCATCGCGCCGAGCAGGCCCCCGATGAAGACTTCCGGTTTCGCGATGTTCACGGCCTCCAGGGGGGACCCGTAGTTCCGGAGCTCGTCCAGGTACGCCGAGAAGAGGAGAAACGCCGCGAGCGCCGCCGAGCCGATCGCATAGCCCTTCGTCAAGGCCTTCGTCGTGTTTCCCACCGAGTCGAGCCGGTCGGTCTTGCGCCGGACCTCCTCGGGCTGCCGCGACATCTCGGTGATACCGCCAGCGTTGTCGGTGATCGGGCCGAACGTGTCCATCGCCAGGATGTAGGCGGCGGTACCGAGCATGCCCATCGTCGCGACGGCGGTGCCGAAAAGCCCTCCGCCCGGTAGCGCCCAGGCCCCGATCTTGAAGGACGTGAGGATCGCGGCCGAGATGGCGAGGACCGGCAGGAGCGTGCACTCGAGGCCGACCGCGACGCCCGCGATCACGTTCGTAGCGGGGCCCGTCGTCGACGCCTGCGCGATCTCGAGGACCGGCCGGTAGCGGTACTCCGTGTAGTACTGCGTGATGTAAACGAAGGCAACGGAAGTGAGAACGCCGATGATCCCGCAGAGAAAGAACTTCCACCACGCGTCGGGCGCGGAAGGGTTGTAGAGGAGCCATCGGGTCGCGAGGCCGAAGCCGACCATCGCGAGCCCGGCCGCGACGTAGTAGCCGCGATTCAGCGCCTGCATGGGGTCCTGGTCTTCCCGGGTGCGGACGAGGAAGATCCCGACGATCGAGGCGAGGAGGCCGAACGCTCGCGCCACCAGCGGGAACATCATGACCCCCACGATGCCCGCGGCGAACCCCATTCCGGCGCGTTCCGCCGCCGCTGCGAGGGTCGCACCCAGGATCATGGCGCCGATGTTCTCGGCCGCGGTCGATTCGAAAAGGTCCGCGCCGCGGCCGGCGCAATCGCCCACGTTGTCTCCGACGAGGTCCGCGATGACGGCCGGGTTGCGGGGGTCGTCCTCCGGAATTCCGGCCTCGACCTTGCCGACGAGGTCGGCTCCCACATCGGCCGCTTTCGTGTAGATGCCGCCTCCCAGCTGGGCGAAAAGAGCCACGAAGGAAGCGCCGAAGCCGTATCCGACGATGAGGAGAGGAATGTGCCCTTCCGCCACATCGGTGAACCGGCTGACGAGCCAGTAGAGGCCCCCGACGCCGAAAAGCGACATGGCGACGACGAACAGACCCGAAACCGCCCCTCCCCGCAGCGCGATCCGGAGCGCGTCGTTCAACGAGCTTCGGGCAGCCGCCGCCGTGCGGATGTTCGATCGGATCGAAATCCACATTCCGATGTAGCCGGCGATGACCGAACAGGCTGCGCCGAGCAGGAAGGACAACGTGGTCCAGAACGCGAGAAGGAGCGCGGTGGGCACCGGGTCGAAGTCGCGGTGGGACCGCACGAAGCCGTAGAGGAGGAAGATGACGGCGGCGAGGACGGCAGCCAATAGAACGATCGTCGTGTTCTGCCGCTTCAGGAACGCTTCCGCCCCCACCTTGATCGCGTTCGAGATCTCCCGCATCTCCGGCGTCCCCGTGTCTTTTTTGAGGACCCAGGAAATCAAGTAGCCGGCCACGAAGAGTGACCCGATCGAGAAGATCATGATGAGGGGCAGGGCGAGATCGTGTGACATTCGTCTGGCTCCTACGGGTTTTCTTTCAGGCTGGTCCGTCGGACGGGTCGAGGCCGAGGCCGGCGAAGACTATCAGACCGCGCATGCAAGCCGCGGGCGGGTGAGCCGGCGGCTAGGGAACGGGGGGCGCGGCCGCGGGCGCAGCTGCCAGCGGGTCGACCGGGGCTGCCTCGACGGATACGGTGTCGAGAACGATCCCGATCGTCTTGGCGCCCGCCGTCCGCATCAGGTCCATGACCTGAACGACCCTTCCGTAGGTGCTCCCGTCTTCGGCGGAAAAGAAGACCGTCTTGTCGCGCCGGTTCTTCAGGATCTCGTCCAGGCGCAGCGAGAGAGTCTGCGAATTCATCTCTTCCTTGTTGAGGTAGAGGCGGTTCGCCGCGGTGAGCGACACGATGAGTTGGTCAGCCGGGGGTTGCGGCGTATCCGCCTGGGCTTTGGGCGGGACCTTGACGTCGTAGCCCATCTGGAGAAGCGGCGTGACCACCATGAAGATGATCAGCAGAACGAGCACCACGTCCACGAGAGGCGTGATGTTGATCTCGCTCTTCGGATTGGCGCCGAAAGTCGGGGTGATCGCCATCGTCGAAGTCTCCTCGGCGCTCGCCCTAGGTGGGCGTCTTCTGCTTCTTCTCGGCGATCAGGCCGACGTCCTCGAAGCCCGCGTCTTTCGTCATCCGCATGACCTTCTTGACTTCACCGTATGTAAGTCTCTGGTCGGCCTTGATCACGAGCTCGGTCGTGGGTGAACGCTGGTAGAGCTCGTCCAGCGCCTTCTGGAACTCCTCGGGCGGGAACCACTTCGTATCGATGAAGTACTTCGGCGGAGTCTCCCACTTGACCGAGATTAGCCGCTGTTTCGCGCCCTCCGGCTTCTTATCGGGGTTATCGGTGGTGGGGAGCTGAACGTCCATCCCCTTCTGGAGCATCGGTGTGACGACCATGAAAATGATGAGGAGAACGAGGCAAACGTCCACCAGCGGGGTGACGTTGATGTCGCTCTGAAGATTTCCGCGGCCTCCGCCGCCTCCCATAGCCATTTAAAGGACCTCCCGGGCTAGGACGCCCGTGCTCCGAGCTTCACTCCCGCGCCCCGGCGCTTGATGAAGTAGTCGATGAGCTCCGAAGCGGAGTTGGACATTTCCACCTGGAAACGTTCCACCTTGTTGAGGAAGAAGTTGTACATGAACACCGCCGGGATGGCAACGCCCAACCCGAGCGCGGTGGCGACGAGGGCTTCCGCGATTCCGGCCGACACGGCGCCGATACCGCCGGATCCCGTGAGGGCCATGCCGCGGAAGGCGTTGATGATCCCGATGACCGTTCCGAAAAGTCCGATGAACGGCGACGTCGTCGCAATCGTCGCGAGCCCCGAAAGCCCCTTCTTCAGGTCGGCGGTCGTGATCAGCGCTTCCCGCTCGATCGCCCGTTCGGCCGCTTGGATCGGGTCATGGCCGACGATTTCGGCGGTGCCGCTCGCGACGTCGTGCTGGAACTCGTACAGCCCGGCGGATACGACGCGGGCGAGGTGGCTGTGCCGGTATTTCTTGGACGACTCGATCGCCTCGGTCAGCTTGTCCTGCTTGAGATGGCCCGTGACGAGCCGGGCAAACGCGAGCGACTGCTTCTTCGCCTTTCTGAAGTAGATCAAACGCTCGAAGAAGACCGTCAGCGAATAGATGGACATGGCGATGAGAATGACGATGACCCCTTTGTTGAGGATCGTCATCTTGCTCCAGAGCTCGGCGATATCGAAAGTCATTTACTCTCCTTCTTCAATCGGACGGCCGTTCTCGCCTCCGATCCGGCCTGAAATCCTAGTGCAAGTTGAAAGTCACCGTTACTGTGAGGTAAACGCGGACCGCGCGCCCGTTCAGCGTCGCGGGCCGGTATTTCCATTGCGAGACGGCGCGCGTTGCCGCAGCGTCGAGGAGAGGGTTGACGGACTTCAGGACGCGAACGTCTTCGACGGAACCGCTCGCCGTGATGATCGCTTCCAGGATCACGACCCCCTCCATCCGCGCCTTCCGGGCCGCCTCGGGGTAGCTCGGCTCGACGCGGTTCGTCAGCTGGGGGGCTTTGACGTCTCCGCCGACCCGTAGCGGCTCGTCGGAGAGGCCGGGGCCGGTTCCGCCCACGACTCCGCCGATCACGCCGCCCATGACTCCACCCGGAACTCCGCCTTCGACGCCGCCTTCGACCCCCTCTCCCCCCACCGGAAGGTCCGGCTCTGGGGCGGACAGCGCCTCGGGGACCTTCTCCGGAATCATAGTCGGGGCCGTCATCTCCGTGGGGCGAACCGGTATGGGCTTGGGGGTTTCCGGCTTCGGCGCCGCCGGCTTCGGGGCGGCGGCCGGGGGTGGCGGGGGAGGCGGCGGCGCGGCCGCGTAGAACGTCACGGGGATTGGCGGCTCGGGCACATCCTCCACGAACCAGATGGATGCGCCAACGATCCCACCGATCACGAGGATGTGAAGGGCGAGCGAGACGGGTAGCGAGATGACCTTTTTGGGCCCCTTCTTCTCGTGCTCGCGCGAGGATTCGATCATCGCATCTTCGAACATGGCATGTCCTCCTGACCCATAGACCCCGGTCTCACAGAACCGGTTCCGGGGTCGGCGTGAGCGCGAGAGCCTTCTTTCGCAAATCCAACGCCTGCTGCAGGTAGCGGTTCGCCGCGTCCACGTGCTCCTGTCTCTTGACCGGGTCCGTCTCGACCTTCGCCTTCTCGCGATAGAGCAGATTGATGTAGGACAGCGCTTCGAAGTAGTCGGGCTTGATCTCCATCGCTTTGTTCAGAGCGTCCAGCCCCTCGTCGATGACGCGCACGCGGACGACCGGGTCGAGGTCGGGGAAATTGTACGACCGGTCCCAGGCCTGAACGCCGATGAAGTAGTACACCTCGGCTTTGGCCTGCGGTGTGGTCTCGGCGTCGAGACGTCTCTTGAGCCACGAGACCGCCTTGTCCACTTCCCCCTTCTTGAAGTACATCTGGGCAATCGACTGCATCGCCTTCGTGTCCTTCGGGTCCTCTTCCACCATGTGCTCGTAGAAAGCGATGGCGTCGTCGAACCGTTCTGTGGAGAGGTAGAGCGAGACAAGGAACTCCCGCGTCTTCCGTTCCTCGGGAAACGCGTCGATGTAGAGCTTCAGGTGCTCGATCGCCTTCGCGGCGAACTCGAGATCCTTCGCGTGCTTCGACCCCGGCTGGTACATCCCCATGTACGCGAGCCCGATGTTCTTGTGCAGCTTCGATTCCTAGAAGGGCCGAGCAGAGAAGGAGGGCGAAAACCCCGAGTTTTCCTCGAGACAATGAACGCCCCGGGTGAAACGCCATGCTGACCCGCTCCTTGTTCTTCGCTCGCCGGCAGCGAAAACCCCCGGCCCGGAGCCGGGATTCTGTTGAATTCGCAATCGCAAAGCAACACCGATTTTTTGACGTCCGAGCGCAAGGGCCGACACCCTCGGGGTTTGCGTCGTCAGCGGGAAGAATGCTCTCGCGGTCGGCCTGGTGAATCGCCCGCGTCGAAGGGGAATATTCGCACGGGTCGGCAGCTTGGGCTTTCGAGGAGGAAACGCTTGAAAAAGGCCCGCCGACTGTTCGCTCTTGCTCTGTCGATCCTTGTCTCCGGGAGCACGCTTCCGGCGCCGGCGCAGAGCACGCCCCCCAAGGCGGAACGGCCCGCCGACAAGCCCGATCCGTCTCGTTCGATTGGACCCGTGACGGATCGCGTCGTCGTCTCGGTAACGAACATCGACGTCGTGGTAACGGACTCAAAGGGAAACCGGATCTCGGGGTTGACGGCTAACGATTTCGAGGTCTTCCAGGACGCCGTGCCGCAGACGATTTCGAACTTCTACGCCGTCTCGGGGGGAAAGGTGCTCCTCGAGGACGGCACGACGATTCCGATCGATTCGCCGGAAGCCGCCGAAGCGATCCCGCAGCAGCTGAAGACGCGGTACGTCATCTACGTCGACAATCTGAACATCCAGCCGCAGAACCGGAACCGGATGTTCAAACAGTTGAAGAAGTTCATTTCCACGGCCGTCGGCCCCCAGGCGGAGGCGATGGTGGTGACTTATAACCGGTCCCTCAAGGTCAAGCGCCGCTTCACCTCGGAGGTTGGGGACGTCCTCGCGGCTATCGAGAACACCGAGATGGACACGGGAGGCGGCACGCCGCAGGCGGGGGAGCGCAAGGACGCCCTCGCGCGGATCAACGACGCCCGCTCCCAGGAGGAGGCGCTCCGGGTGGCGCGCTCCTACTCTCAGTCCCTCCGCAACGACCTCCAGTTCGCCGTGGACGCGATGAAGACGACGCTGAACGGGCTCGCGGGCGTCGAGGGGAGGAAGATCTTCCTCTACGTTTCGGAAGGTCTGCCCTCCTCGGCGGGCGCGGAGCTCTTCGATGCGATCACCCAGAAGTTTTCCGGTGGGCACGCCTCGCTCGAGTCGATCGACTTCAATATGAACTCGCGCTACGCCTCGCTCGTGCAGTCCGCAAACGCCAACGGAGTGACGATCTGGGCCCTCGACGCGTCGGGCCTCGCGGCGGACGACCTGATCTCCGCGGAGAACCGATACCTCGAGAACCGGCCATCCAACTTCCTGATGCGGCAGAACACCCAGGGCCCGCTCCTGATGCTCGCCGAGCAGACCGGGGGGATGGCGGCGGTCAACACCAACGACTGGAAGAGCAGCCTCGACGAGCTCTCGAAGGACTTCTCGAACTTCTACTCGATCGGATACCGGACGGCCCGGGCGGCGGCGGACCGGCCGCACTCGGTCGAGGTCAAGGTCAAGAGAAAAGGTCTGAAGGTGCGAGCCCGCAAGAGCCTCCTCGAGAAGTCGACCGAGACGCGGACGGCGGAGGCGGTGGTGGCGAGCCTGCACTACCCCCGCGGGGAGAACCCGCTCGGCGTGAGCGTCACAGTCGGGGAAGCTCGGCCCTACGACCGGGACAACTACGTGATGCCGGTGCGGATCGCGGTACCCGTCGGCAAGCTCGGCCTCGTCCCCTCAGGCGACGTCTACCAGGGTCAGTTTTTCGTCTACTTCGTCGTACTCGACGCTCTCGGAAAACAGTCGGACCTCCAGGTTCAGCAACAGACCGTCACCGTCCCCGCGAAGGATTACGAGGGCGCAAAAGGCAAAGACTACATATACAACGTCCAGCTCCTCGTCGTGCCCGGGGGTCAGAGGCTCGCCGTCGCGCTGCGGGATGGAGTCTCGAACCTGACTTCCTACCTGCAGAAGAGCGTCTTCGTTTCGGTGCTGCCCAAGGAGTCGAAGAAAGGCTGACCGGCGGCTGTTCGCGCGCGCGGGATAATCCTCGCGTGAGCGAGGTCCGGCAGACGCTCGTGCTGTTCGCCCGCGAGCCAGTTCCCGGCCGCGTCAAGACGAGGCTCGCGCGGCTTCTGACCGCCGAGGGGGCCGCGCACCTTTACCGGGCTTTTCTCGTAGACGCCTCGCGGCTCTACGCGGACCCCTCATGGACTGGCGTCGTCGACGCGGAGCCGGACCCCGACGTCGCGGAGCTGTTCGGTATCTTCCCGCCGCCCTGGCGTCTCGAAAGGCAGGCGACAGGAGATCTGGGCGCCCGGCTGACTGCCGCGTTCGATCGGGAACGCGCGCTCGGGTCCCCGGCGACTCTCGCGGTCGGCTCCGACCATCCCGCCATCACCCGGCGCTCGCTCCGCCTTCTCTTCGGAAGTGTCGCCCGCGGGAAGGATGCCGCCATCATCCCCGCCCGGGACGGCGGGTACTGCGCGATCGCCCTCTCGTCGGCGGTGGAACCCGGGACCGTTTTTCGCGACGTCCCCTGGTCCACGCCGGCGACCCTTGAAACCACTCTCGAGCGGCTCGGAGAAGCCGGGATGTCGGTCGCGCTCGCCGAGCCGGCATACGACGTGGATCGACCGGAGGACCTCGAGGTTCTGCGGGGCGACCTCGCGCGACGGGACCCGTCGGAAGAGGACTATCCCCGTGCGACCGCCGCGGCGCTCGCCCTTCTCCCGACGGGGGCCCCCGCGTGATCCCTGTCGTCGATGCGAGACGGATGCGCGGCGCCGACCGCGCAGCGATCCGGAGCGGAGTTCCGGCCGTCACCCTCATGGAGAACGCGGCGCGCGGGATCGCGGACGCGATCTCGCTCCATTTTCCGGACTGGCGCCGGATCGTCGTCGTGTGCGGACCGGGGAACAACGGGGGAGATGGCCTGGCCGCGGCGCGCCTTCTCGCCCGGCTCGGCCACGCCGTCCGCGTCTTTACCCTTGGCGATTCCGACTCGTACCGGGGCGCGGCCCTCGTCAACGCGAAGCGAGCCCGAGACGCGGGCTTCGCGCTCGAGTCCCTCGCGAAAGAGCGCGGCATTGGAGCGTTCTCGAAGGCGGCGGGCGAGTCCGACGGGGTGATCGACGCGCTCTTTGGAACCGGGCTCGACCGGCCGCTCCGGGGCCTCGCCGCGCGTGTGGTCTCCGCCATCAACGCCGCCGGTCGGCCCGTCGTTTCCGCGGACGTCCCCTCCGGCCTCAGCTCGGACAGCGCCGCGGTGCGCGAGCCGTCGATCGTCGCCCGCCTTACCGTCGCTTTTGCCGCGGCGAAGGTCTGCCACGCGTTTCCGCCCGCGCGCCGCCGGTGCGGAACACTCGTCGTTCACGACATCGGAATTTCGAAGGAGATGCTGGCCCCGAGCTCTCACCGCCTGTTTCTCGGGACAGCGGCGGGGGTGAGCAAACTTCTGCCAGCCCGCGACCGCGCCGGTCACAAGGGGGATTTCGGGCGCGTCGCCGTTGTGGCCGGATCGCGCGGCAAGCCCGGAGCTGCCGTCCTGGCGGCGCGAGGGGCGCTGCGCGGCGGCGCCGGATCGGTGACTGTCTTCTGCCCGGCGTCCGTCGAGGAGGTCGTCGTGAGCGCACTGCCGGAGGCCATGACGGAGGCACTGCCCGAGAAAGCCGGCGCTCTTGCGGCGGAAGCCGGCGCGGAGCTCGCCCGGCGGCTCGGGGCCTTCGACGTCGCCGTGGTGGGGCCGGGCATCGGAACTTCCGGGGGAACCGTCGCCGCGCTCCGCGATCTCGTGGTCGGCATCCGAATTCCCCTGGTCCTCGACGCGGACGGGCTGAACGCATTCGCCGGCGATCTCCGGCGCCTTGCGCGCTGCCGCGCCCCGACCCTCCTGACGCCCCATCCGGGGGAGGCGGCGCGCTTACTCGCCTCCTCGACCGGGGCGGTCCAGGCCGATCGGCTGAAAGCGGTGCGGTCGCTCGCTCGTCGCTCCCGTTGCGCCGTTCTTTTGAAGGGCGAGGCGACGCTCGCGGCCGCGCCGGACGGCCGGGTGGTTGTCAACCCGACGGGGACACCGCTCCTCGCGACCGCGGGCTCGGGAGACGTACTCGCGGGCCTGATCGGCGCGCTCATCGCGGGCAGACTCGAGATTGCGGACGCCGCAATGGCTGGCGCCTGGCTTCACGGCGCCGCGGGCGAGACGCTTGCGCAACGGCTCGGCGATGCCGGGCTCCTGGCGCACGAGGTCGCCGATGCGGTGCCGGCGGTCCGGCAGGCCTTGCGGACCGGGCCCGTGAGACGTGAAACGTGAGACGTGAGGCGAGGGGCGCCGGACCAGCCCTGGAATTCCTCTCGACGAGTGAAGCAGAGACCGAGGCGTTCGGGCGCGAGCTCGCTACCCAACTCTCCTCGGACGACGTCGTCTACCTGATCGGGGAGCTCGGCGCGGGCAAAACGGCTCTCTCACGAGGCATTGCAGCCGGTCTCGGCGCGGCGCCGCGCGAGGTCGCGTCTCCGACGTTTGCGATCTTGAACGAGTACGCGTCCCCGAACGGGGTGATCGTCCTCCGCCACCTCGACCTTTACCGGCTCGCCGACCGCACCCGCGACCTGGAAGTCCTCGGGCTTCCCGAAGCCGTCGCCGGAGCAGCCGCTGCGGTCGAGTGGCCCGGCGCCGCGATCCGCCAGGCTCTGCCGCCGACCGTGGAGGTCCAGCTCTCCGCCCGGGAGGGCGGAGAGCGCTCAATCGTCGTACGTTGGCTCTTGTCCGGGCGCGGCTGAGGTTAGAAGGCGAAGACGAGGCCCGCGGAGATTTCCCCGTTGGTCAGCCACTCGGTTCGGTCGCTGTCGCAGTTGTCGAAGAAGCCGTCATCGTCGCAGAAGAAGTCGTTGTCTCCGCCCCGATCTCCAAGCGAAGTCGCATAGCCGCGCCCGTCGAATCGGAAGCCGAAGTGCGGGTTCACGAAGGCCTTGACCCCGATCCCGAGGCTCGCCGTGAAGCGCGTGTCTTTCCGGGCATTGGTCCCGGGTACGTTCGGATCGAGTCTCGCGACTCCCGCGCCAAGCGTTATGTAAGGCACGGCCCGCCGCCTTCCGAAGTTGAAGGTTCCGTAGCCCATGAAGTAGTCGATGGTCAGGTCGCCGAAGGCCTGCTCGTCCGGGTCGAAAAGCTCGTTGTCCTCGGTCACGAACTCGGTCTCGGTGCGGGAAGCCTGAAACTCCATCTCGAAATTGTCGGTGAGGTTATAGCCGAGCCGCACACCGAAGGTCGCGTCGTCGTCTGCCTGGACCTCGAAGCCAAAGAGCGAGCTCGAGCCGCGGGCGAATTCCCCGCCGAACAGGTACCCGGCGAAAGGCGAGATTTCAACCGTTCCCTCACGAACCTGGGCGGTGGCGGCGGTGCTTGCGGCGGCGGCGAAAAGTGCGAAGACGAGAGCTCGGAACTTCATGTGAGACCTCCGCGACCCCGAGGGGCAAATCCGGTGGCAGACGCCCGCCTGCGAGCGGTCGGACCGGTGGGTGGAGCCAATGGTTACTTGCGCGACTTCAAATGTTTCTCGACGACCTTTTTCCAGCGATCCTCCACCTCGGGAGAGTACCCGACCGCCATGTCCAGAAGAGCGCGGTCCGGGCCGAGAATGAAAGTCGAGGGAATGCCCATCGCCGTCATCTGGGCGACGTCCTCGGGAGCCGCGGAATAGACCGGCAGCGAGATGTTGTAGCGCTTCAAGAAGGGTTGAACGCGCTTGCGGTCGGCATCGACGTTGATCGCAAGAACGACGAAGTTGCGGTCGCTGTAGCGGTCGTACATGCGCTGGACGACCGGCAGCTCGAGTTTGCAGGGCCCGCACCACGTCGCCCAGACATTCAGGAGAATGACGTTACCCTTGAGCTGGGAAAGGCGGACAGTGCCTCCCTCTTCACCCGCGAACTCGAGGTCGGGAAAGGGCTCGCTGCCCTGTGCGAGCGTTGCGGACGCGACAGACAAGGTGAGAGCGCAGGCGGCGAGGAACAAGCGCATGGCTTCTCGATCGAACGGCCGCGGAAAACCGAATATTCCGCGGTGGTTGAGCCTCATACCCGCCGGGAGCGAGAGTACGCAGCGGGTTCCGGGGTGCTGGCATCCGCTCGCCGGGCACCGCCGCCGTACCCCCCTGGAGGCCGCACCACGCAGCTTCCGGATCCGGACAATCCTTCCTTTTCAGTGACCCGTCGTTCCCCGGATCAGAACAGGACGATTTCTCCCGGGCGGCATCGGAGGTTCCCGGCCCCCGGGGAAACGAGGTTTGCCGGCGAGCGCGGCCCGTCAAAAGGAAGAAGCCGCCGGCTCGGTGCCGGCGGCTAAAAAAAGGATAACGGCGACTACTGCTTCGCTACCGGAGCTTGCTTCGCCACCGGGGCCGGAGCGAGCAGCTCATCGAGGCTCGCTTTGAAGACCGCGAAGGCCTGCGCACCCCGGATCACCTTGACGATCTTCACGTTCGGATCGTTGGGCTGCGAGACGGCGATCAAGGTCGTCGGCGTGGCGGTCACTCCGAGGCGCTCCGCCTCGGCGATGTCCTTTCGGATCCCCGCCTCGTACTTACCTCCGTCCAGACAGGCCTGAAACTTCTTCCCGTCGAGGCCGAGCGCGGTCGCGTGATCCGCGAGCTTTGCCGCTTCGAGAGTCTGCTGGTTCTCAAACAGGCGATCGTGCATGGGCCAGAACTTCCCCTGCTCTTCGGCGCAGTGGGCGGCCTCGCCCGCCTTGAGCGCGTTCTTGTGAATCGACTCGAGCGGAAGATCCCGGAAGACGTACTTCACCTTGCCGGTCTGGATGTACTCCTTGTCGAGCTGGGGAAAGGTGTTCTGAACGTGCCGGCTGCAGAACGGGCACTGGTACTCCGAAAACTCGATCAGCGTCAGACGGGCGTCCTTGTTCCCCTTGACCGGTTCGCCGGCGAGGTTCATGACGGCATTGACGGCTTTGTCCGGAGCAGCAGCTGCCGGATTTCGCGCCCCCTGGAGGATTTTCTTTATTTCCTCGATGTCCTTCTGAATCTGCTGTTGGCCCGCCTGAATCTGCTGCTGGCTGGCCTTGAGGTTCTGAATTTCCTGCTTGAGACCCGCCGTGTCCTCCGCGGATTGTGCCGTCAGGGGCGAAGCGGCAAGGAACGCCAGGGCCAGAAGCGCTGTCGGGACTCTGTAATTCATGACGTCCTTTATGACCTCATTCGGTTATTCGAACGGGCAAAATGCCGGGTGCCCGGGATCCCCTCGAGGACGCGGGCCGTTCGTCGAGACGCGAAACGCGTTTCGAGGCCGGAACCTTCCCTCGGAATCGAGTTCGATCACCTCTTTCGCCCCTCTCTCTCCCCGCGCTCTGATACAACGCCCCGATGCCCGATGCGCCCCCTGTCGTCGCCCGGGTCCTTCGCGGCGAATTTCTCGAATCCACGCATCGTGGCGACGTGGCCGTGACGGACGAGGAAGGGTCGCTCGTGGCCTGGAGCGGGGACCCCCAGCGGCCGATCTTCCCCCGGTCCGCTGCGAAACCCTTCCAGGCCTTGCCGCTCGTCGAGGCGGGCGGGGCCGAACGATTCCGACTCGGGGCCGCCGAAATCGCCCTCCTGTGCGCCTCCCATGGCGGAGAGCCCCGTCACGTTCGGGTCGTCCTCGTCCGGCGGGGGGAATCGCCGACGAAGCTTCATAACAACTGCTCGGGGAAGCATGCGGGGCTGCTGCTCGCGTGCCGGATACGGGGTCTCTCACCGAGGGACTATTGGAAAGCCGGCCATCCGCTCCAGGTGGAGATCCGGAACCGGCTCGCCCGGCTCGGCTCGGTCCGGCAAGACGGGATGCAGGTGGCCGTCGACGGCTGCGGTCTGCCCGTGCTTTCGATGCCGCTCGCTTCGCTCGCTCTCGCCTACGCCCGGCTGGTTTCCCGAGCGGTGGAGGGGGAGACGTTCGCGGAGCGGGAGGCCCGTCGGTCGATTTGCGGCGCGATGTGGGAAAAACCGGAGATGGTCGCGGGCCGCGGCCGGTTCACGACTGCGTTCTTGCAGGCGGCCCGGGGCCGCTCGATCGGCAAGGAGGGCGCCGAGGCCGTTTACGCGATTGGAATCCGAGCGCTTTCGCGCGGTGAACTCGCCGTCGGCATTGCATTCAAAATCGAAGACGGTGGCACGCGAGCCCGGGACGCCGTCGCTTTGTCGATCCTCGATCGGCTGGGGAGGCTCTCGCCCCGGGAGCGCCGCGCGCTTGCCGGCTTCCTGGCGCCGCCCGTTGTCAACGCCGAGGGAGCCGTTGTCGGCTCGATCCGGGCCGAAGTTCCTATAATTCGCCGGCATGCATCGGACTGATCCGGGTCCTTCCGGCAAAGCGAGCTTTCCGGCTCTCGTCGCCGTGCTGCTCGTTTTCTCCGCGTCGTGCGCCGCCGGCCGTAACGTGGTCGCTTCGCTGACCGCAAACTGCCGGGAGATCAAGGTGGGCGTTGCGCACGAGATGATGAAGGACAACCCGGGCGTACTCCTCCTCGACGTCCGTCTCGTCGAGGAGTATCCGGCGACCCTCCCGCGGCTCCCGAAAGCTCGCGAGATTCCACTTCCCGACCTGTCCCGCCGGTTCCGTGAGTTGAGCTCCTGGAAGAAGGAGCCCATCCTCATCTTCAGCCGCGACGGCGTCGATGCCGGGTCGGCGTGCGAGTTTCTGGCCCGTCAGGGTTTTCCGTACGTGTCCCACGTTTCCGGAGGAGTCGAGGCGTGGATTCGAGGCGGTTACGGACGCCCGGGCCCGGCCCGCTAGCGATCCGTGTCCTTCCGCAACCTGTCGGAGTTTCTCCGCGCCCTCGAGGCGGATGGCGATCTCGTCCGGATCAAACGAGAGGTATCTCCCCGTCTGGAAATCGCTGAAATCGCCGACCGCGCGGTGAAAGGGGATGGCCCCGCCCTCCTTTTCGAGAACGTCTCCGGATCCGCAATTCCCGTCGCGATCAACCTGTTTGCCTCGCGGCGACGGATGCTCCGCGCGCTCGAGCTCTCGAGCTGGGAAGAGTGGGAGTCGCGGCTCGCCCCTCTCCTCGATCCGACGCCGCCCGCCGGCTTTCTCGAAAAGCTGAAGGCGCTGCCGAAGGTCGCGGAGCTGGCGCAGGTCTTCCCGAAGACCGTTCGGTCCGCGCCGTGCCAGGAGATCGTGGAGACCGGAGACGCGGTGGATCTCGGCGCGCTGCCCGTACTGACCTGCTGGCCCGAAGACGCCGGGCCGTTCATAACGCTCCCGCTCGTCATCACACGCGACCCCGCGACGGGGAAGGTGAACGTCGGCGTCTACCGCATGCAGGTCTACGATCGCAACACGACCGGCATGCACTGGCAGAAGCACAAGGACGGAGCGGGACAGGCGCGCGGGTACGAGAGGGAGGGCAGGCGAATGGAAGTTGCCGTCGCGATCGGCGCCGATCCCGCAACGGTCTTCTCCGGAGTCGCTCCACTGCCTCCCGGGGTCTCGGAGTTTCTCTTCGCCGGGTTCGTGCGCTCCGAGGGCGTGTCGCTCGTGGAAGCGAAGACGATCGGAGTGCCGGTGCCGGCGGAAGCCGAGATCGTTTTGGAGGGCTACGTCGACCCGGGGGAGCGTCGCCGCGAGGGCCCGTTCGGCGATCACACCGGTTTCTACTCGCTCGACGACGACTTCCCGGTTTTTCACGTGACCGCCGTGACCCGACGGCGTAATCCCGTGTATCTCACGACGATCGTCGGCAAGCCGCCGATGGAAGATGGATTTCTGGGAGAAGCCGTGGAGCGGCTGTTCTTCCCGCTCGTTCGGAAGATGATTCCGGAGCTCGTGGACATGCACCTCCCGGTCGAGGGGATTTTCCACAACCTGATGCTCGTTTCGATCGACAAGCGCTATCCCGGGCATGCACGAAAGACGATGCACGCGATCTGGGGGACCGGTCAGATGATGTTCACGAAGACCATCGTCGTATTCGACCGGGACGCCAACCTCCGCAACACCCCGGAAGCGCTCTGGCGCGCGCTCACCGCCATCGACCCGGAGCGAGACATCGAATTCGTCCACGGGCCGGTGGACGAGCTCGACTTCGCTTCGCGGCTCCCGTGCTACGGCAGCAAGATGGGGATCGACGCCACGCGCAAATGGAAGGAGGAGGGGTTCGTCCGACGCTGGCCGGACGAGATCCTCATGAGCGAGGACGTGCGGCGCCGGATCGACGGGATGTGGCCGGAGCTCGGCATTCGGCTCCGCAGAAGTCCCCGGTCCTGAAGGCCGAACCCCGGTTCCCGCTCTCGGCCTGTTAGAATCCGACGTTCGGTAGATCGTGAAGGTCCTCGTCGTCGATCCTGCCCCGGATTCTCGTGACGCGCTCCGCCAGGCGATCTCGGGAGCCGGAGGCCAATTCCGCGGTGTGGCATCCCTCGGCGAGGGCCGGCGGCACCTCGCCGAATATGCGCCCGACGTCGTCATCGCGGCGCTGGATCTTCCCGACGGAGATGCTTCTGCCTTTCTGGCGGAGGTGGCCCGCGAGAATCCCCCCCGCGCGGTTTGGGTCCTTGCTCCCGCCGGCTGTCTCGAGGCCGCGGTCCACGCGATGCGGCGTGGCGCTGACGATCTCCTCTGGAGGCCAATTTCCTCCGAACGTGTCGCCGTCCTGCTCGATAAACTCCGAGGTCTCACGGAGCGGGAGACAAGGGCCGAGGAAACGCGTTTGAGGCTGGCTCGCCTCGAAGCCGCGGCCTCTCTGCCCGGGCGATCGGCTCGATGGACCGAGGCGATGTCGGCGATCGAGCGGCTCGCTCCGGAGAAGGCGGTTCTCGTCACCGGCGAGCCCGGCACCGAAAAGGAGGCGGCCGCGCGCTTTCTTCACCGGCTGTCAGCGCGCGGCCCCGAACCCTTCGTCCGCCTGGCCGGCGAAGACCTGGAGGAAGGTCTCGTTCGCGCGCGCTCGGGATCGCTTTTTCTTCCCGGCATCGACGTCGCTCCCCTGGCGATTCAGAACCGCCTGCTGACCCTGCTCGACCGGGTCGACCGACCGGGTCTCCTGCTGGCCACGGATCGCGATCCTTCCGACGCGGTGCGACTTGGGGAGCTCCTCGCACCGCTCCTCGCCCGGCTCGAGAGTTGTGTCGTTCACCTTCCGCCGCTCCGGGAGCGGGGGGAGGATGTGGCGCGGCTCGCCAGGCACTTTCTCGAGGAGACCGCCGGCACCCTCACGTTCGACGCGGAGGCCATGGAAGCGCTCACGGCGCACGACTGGCCCGGCAACGTGCAGGAGCTTCGCGACGCCGTTCGACGCGCGGCCGATCTCGCGGAGGGCCCGACCATCGGTCCGATCGTCGTCCTCTCGGTTCTCGGCCGTCCCCTCGCGCCCCGCGGGTCGCGACGCCGGCGGGTGCCAGTCGTGCGGATCACCGTAGGCGACTCGCTCGCGGAAGTCGAACGGAGGCTCATTCAGAAGACGCTCGAGTTCGCCCGAGGGAACAAGAAAAAAACCGCGGAGCTCCTGAAGCTGTCCTTGAAGACGATCTACAACAAGATCAAGGAGTACGGGCTGGAGCACTGATGCCCTCGGTCCGACCATCTCCGGCGAAAAAGAGCGCTCCAGCCGCCGCGCGTACAATCGGACCGTGCCTCGGGATCGCCCTCGCCTCTGGGAGTCATTCAAACGAGCCCTGGGGGGTCCGCCTCCGGTAAACGCGCCCGAGCCCAAGGTTGCCGCGCGGCAGCGCAACCTCGCGCCGCCGTTCCTCGCGGCCGACGAAGCGGTCGCACTGCCTCCGGCTACGCCGCCTCCGGTCCTCGCGCAGACCGACCCGATCGTTGGAACCCTGGAGGCGAGCGCGCGAGAGAACGAAGCGACCGCTCACGAGGTGCGAGAGGACCCGCCGACGCCCTTACCTCCCGCTCCGGAAACGGCCGCTCCCCGGTCGGCGCGACTCGCGCGTGGCCTTGCGTCGTTTTCGAGCGACAACGCCGACCGGGAGAAGAAGTACCGCCACATCCTTTCCGACGGCGATGCGGGGGGGACGAAGAAGCGCTAAGTGCTCGCTTCTCGGATGCCGTGGGATTCGAACAAGTCCGTCAGGCCACCACTGCGCTCGGGCGGAAGCGCTTGACCACGCGATGGAGTCCGGCCGTCACCAGCGCACCGAAAATCATCGAGACGACGAACCAGTTGCGTGTCTGCGGGAAAAGGCCGCTACCGGGCACGAGGAACCAGGCCATGAACGCGCCGGCAACCAGGTTCAGCCCGACGCGCCAGAACGAGCGGCGGGGCGTACGGAGGCCGAAGATGACGTCTTTTGTCCCTTCGACGACGAGATAGGCGAGAAGGCACTGTCCCAGAAAGTTGGACCATGCACCAAAGTTCACTGATTAGCCCCTTTCCTGATCTCGCTCACA
>CAJDUI010000039.1_pt1 | contig 26497 bp, 25 predicted proteins | sample 7390031 | NCBI WGS metagenome assembly CAJDUI01 (sample SAMEA7055675, study PRJEB34461) | soil metagenome | biome: terrestrial ecosystem; feature: Peninsula; material: soil | place: Antarctica | collected 2016 | reverse complement strand
TCCGGCGCCACCGACCCCGACGTCCACGCCGGAACCCCCGGCGACTCCGACCCCGACGCCGACGCCGACCGTCGCTGTCCCGACCGACGCCTCGGTCCGCGCGAACTTCACGTGGTCACCGCTCAATCCGCGGCCGGGCGAGCCGGTTTTCTTCAGCGACCTCAGCTCCGGCGGGCCCACGGCCTGGTCCTGGAAGTTCGGGAACTCGCAGATGAGCGCCTCCACCCTCCAGAATCCAGCCTACATTTTTCCCCAGGCGAGCACCTTTACGGTCACCCTCACCGCGCGCAATGTGGCCGACCGGAGCACGCGGCGCCAGAAGGTGGTCGTGGTCGCCGCTAGAGGCGGCTCCGCGCCGAGCGGCGCCCGGACGGTGCCGGTCGCCGGCCACGTGCGCGGCCAGGACGGACGGACCTTCCTGACCGACGTCCAGATCGAGAACCCGGGCGACTCGCCCGCGACCGCGACGCTCTCCTTCCAGCCGCAGGACGGCGGCTCGACCGGGTCGTCCGGTTCGGTCCTGGGGCTCCGGATGACGTCGCGCACCTACACCCACGAGGGTGAGGGAACGCTCGGACAGGCCGCGGCGGGCTTCGCGGCGTCGGAAGACCCTCTCGCTTCCCGGTTCGTCACGGGTCTCGCCCGCAACGAGTTCTATCGAACGAACCTCGGCGCGGTCAACGACTCCGCCGAGTTCGAAAGCTTCCAGATCGTCCTCCGCGCGTCGGACGGCTCGCTCTACGGAGAGAGCCTGGTCATCGGCCTCGCTCCCGGACGTCAGACCCAGATCGCTCTCGGCGACCTCTTCCCCGGCGCGGCGGGCCTGGGGCTCACGGCGGAGATCCGCCCGCTCGCCGGCTCGTCGGCGCCGTTCGCCTACGCGGCGGTGGTGGACAACTTCTCCGGAGATCCCACGTTCTATCCCGCAGCGAAGCCCGCGCCCTCGGTTTACCTTCCGGGCATCGCGCGCGTGACCGGGTACGGGTACGCGCACTTCTCCACCGACCTTGCGATCGCGAACGTCGGGGACGGGCCGGCGACCGTCGAATTGACGTTCCTCGAGCACGACCGCGACAACAGCCGCGCTCCCTCCCGCTTCGTGACCCTCGCGGCCCACGAGACGATGCAGGTCACCGACGCGCTCGGCACCCTCTTCGGAATCGATGAGAGTTACGGGGCGCTCGCGGTCGAAGGGAGCGACTCCGATCGGATCGTCGCCGCCGAGCGGATCTCGACCGAGTCCGGGAACGGGGTCGGCACTGTGGGTCAACAGGTCGACGCGCTTTCCGACGACGGCTTCTTCTCGCGTGGTTCGATCCTCGGCCTGCGGCAGGACGCGGGCTTCCGGTCGAACGTCGGCCTCTTCAACCCCGAGCCGTTCGACGCCGACGTCACGCTGACCCTGCGGCGCGCGGACGGAACGGTCATCGGAGAAGCGGTCGTCTCGGTGCCGCCGCTCGGCTACGTCCAGAGAAACCTCGCGATTCTCTTCCCCGCGTCGCCGATGGCTGGCGAAGCGCTCACGCTCTCGATCGACTCGCCGGATCTCGGCGTCTTCGCGTTCGCCGCGGTGATCGACAACCTCTCGCAGGACCCGACGTTCTCGCCGGGCCTGCGGTAGCGCTTGCCTGAGGGGGCCCCCTCAGGCCGCCCTCCGAAATGACCCGCGACGGAAAACGAGCTTCGAGACGGCGGGCGAGCCGCTGCGGACGAGCTCGCCAAAGAGGATGATGAGGCCGGTGACGGCGAGGTTTGGCTCGCCGCCCGCTGGAGGTCGCGCCCGCGGACCCCCGAATCCGGAACGGACGTCCGAAATAGGCAACGCGGCCCCGACGCGGGCGTAGAATCCTCCGACTCGATGGCCCTGACCCCGGGCTCCAAACTCGGCTTCTACACGATTCTGGACCGGATCGGTTCGGGCGGGATGGGCGAGGTGCATCGGGCGCACGACACGCGCCTCGGTCGCGAGGTCGCCGTCAAAGCGCTACCCGACGAGTTCTCGCGCGACCCGACGCGGGTCCTCCGCTTCGAGCGGGAGGCGAGGATGCTCGCGGCGCTCAACCATCCCGCGGTTGCGGCGATCTACGGGCTCGAGGAGGCGGACGGCCAGAAGTTCATCGTGATGGAGCTCGTGCCGGGGGAGACGCTGTCGGAGAAACTCTCGAGCGGGGCGTTGCCGCTCGACGAGGCGCTCGCGATCGCCGGGCAGATCGCGGAAGGGCTCGAGGCGGCGCACGAACACGGGATCATCCACCGGGATCTGAAGCCGGCCAACATCAAGGTCACGCCGGAGGGCCGCGTCAAGGTTCTCGATCTGGGTCTCGCCAAGGCCTTCGACACGAAGGAGACCGACTCCGGCTCCGACCCCTCGCTGTCCCCAACGCTCGTCGTCGACGGCACGGAGCCGGGCGTCATCCTCGGGACCGCGGAGTTCATGAGCCCCGAACAAGCGCGCGGGAAACCGGTAGACAAGCGGACGGATATCTGGGCCTTCGGCTGCATCCTCTACGAGCTCCTGACCGGCCTGCGTGCGTTCACGGGCGAGACCACGACGGATGTCCTCGTCGCGATCGTGACGACGGAACCGCGTTGGGAGCTGCTGCCGCAGACGACGCCGAACCGGGTCCGCGAGCTGCTGGGCCGGTGTCTTCAGAAGGACCCGGGACGCCGGCTGCGAGATATCGGCGACGCCCGCATCGAGATCGAGGAGGCTCTCGCCGATGTCGCTCCCGCACGGGGGCGGAGCGGGCCCGGAGCGCCGCTTCCTCGCTCGATCGTTTCGGCAGAGCCGTCCCGATCGACGCCCGGATCGCGGCGGGCCCTCGTTACGGGAGTCGTCCTCGTGGCCCTCGCGGGGGCCGGGCTCTGGTCGACGATGCGTCCGAAGCCCGCGCGTTCCCTCCCGGGTCGAAAGTACCTCGCGGTTCTGCCCTTCCGGGACCTGAGCTCCACGCCGGGCGGCCAGCTCATCGGCGATGGTTTCGTGGAGACGGTCAGCGCGCGTCTCTCCGGCCTGTCGGGGATCCAGGTGGTCACCCCGACGGCTTCGATCACCGCCACCGACAAATCGAGCGAGATCCATCGCATCGCGAAGGATCTCGGTGCCAACGTCCTGCTGCGAGGAACCTATCAGCGCCAGGGTGAACGCGTCCGGATCACCTACTCCGTCTTCAACACCAGCGACGGTGTTCAGATTGCCGCGAGCTCCCTCGACGGCTCGGCGTCGGATCTGTTCGAAATCCAGGACCGACTCGCCGTGCAGGTAGCCGCTTCCCTTCGGCTTCCTTCGGCGCCGCGAATCCGCTCGCAACCGACCGGTCTCGAAACGGCGAGCGAGCAGAGTCGCTACCTGCAGGCCATCGGAAACCTTCAGCGCTACGACAAGGCGGAGCGGATCGACGAAGCGATCCGTCTGCTCGAGTCACTCGCGAGCGAGCGCCCCTCCTCCGCGATCGTCCAGGCGTCGCTGGGACGGGCGTACCTCTACAAGTTCAACCTCACGCGCGATCCCCGGTGGGTAGAGCTCGCCTCTTCCGCGTGCAACCGCGCCCGGCAACTTCTTCCGGACTCTCCGGAGGTCAACGTCACGCTGGGCGAGCTCTCCGTGCGCACGGGAAAGGCCGGGGACGCGGTGGCCGCGTACCGGCGCGCACTCGCCGCCCAACCCAACAATTTCGACGCAATGCTCGGTCTCGCCCGAGCGTACGACGCCAGCGGCGATGGCCGGCGCTCCGAGGACACTTACAAGCGGGCCATCGAGCTTCAGCCAGCCTACTTCGGCGGGTACAGCAAGCTCGCCGGCTTTTATTACACCCACGGGCGCTGGACACCGGCGGCTGAGGCGTTTCGAAAAGTCACCGAGCTCTCTCCCGACAGCGCGCGCGCTTTCGCGAATCTCGGAGCCTGCTACTTCGCCCTCGGCCAGTTCGAGCGCGCGCTTCTGGTCTTTCAGAAGTCCCTCGCCCTCGAGCCGACGGATCTCGCGTACTCAAACATCGGGACCGCGCAGTACTACCTCGGGCGCTATCCCGATTCCGCCGCCGCCTTCGAGAAGGCGCTCGCGCTGTCGCCCTCTCACTACCTGACCTGGGGGAACCTCGGCGACGCGCTGCGCCTGATCCCGGCGCGCCAGGCAAAAGCCGCCGAGGCCTATGAGAAGGGGATTGCACTCGCCCGGTCGGAGCTCGTCACGAACGCGAACGACAGCCAGGTCCACTCGTATCTCGCGCTTTGCCTTGCCAAGACCGGAAGAGCGGCGGAGGCGCAGGTTCACCTTCGCGAGTCGCTCGCCGCCGGAGGAGACCAGCCCGATCGCCTGTTCGACGCCGCCATCGTGGCCAACCGCGCAGGAAAGTCAGGCGAGGCGCTCGACTATCTCGCCCGCGCGCGCCGCGCGGGCTTCAACGCGGCGGTCATTCGAAACGAGCCCGAGCTCTCGAACTTGAGAAAGCGCGACGACTTCGAAGACGCCCTCAGGGCACGCCCCGATAAGTCTTGAGACAGGAGGAAAAGATGGCTTCCAAACGACCCTGGCGACTCCTTGCTTTCCGCTCAGTGATCGCGACCGCGGCGATCGGATCCTGGGGGTGCTGTAGCGTCAAGTGGTGCGATACGCAGCCCCGTAATCAGCTCGTAATCGTCCTGGACGCGGATAAGGTCTCGGCGGACCCGATCGTGGTTTCCCAGAAGGCGCGGCACGAGATCGTGTGGAGGCTGCCGGCCGAATCGACGATCGGGCACGTCGAGATCGTGCTCGCTGGAAAACCGGCCCCCTTCGAACGTTGTGAAACCGTGGAGGGCGTCTGCCGGATTGCCTGCTCGAGCGGACTCTGCTCGTCGGGTCCGGTGACCGCGGCCGTTCGTCCGCCGGCGGAATACGGATACGTTTTCGCACGGCCGGGATCAGCCGCCTCGCTCGACCCCACCATCCGGATCGACCCGTAGAAGACCGAATCTTCGCGACCCCGATGACGGAATGACCGGCGCCCTCCTGCCCGCGCTCTTCGGCGCCCTGCTTCCCCTCGTCGGGCAGGCGGCACCTGCGCCGACGCCGCCGCCCGTTCGCGAGGACGTGGTGGTTACGGCGGAACGTTCGCTCGAGCCGCGCGAAAGCGTTCCGGCCGCGGTTTCCGTTCTCACGCGCGAGGACATCGAGCGGCTTCCAGCGGAAAACCTTGCGGAGCTCCTCCGTTACCTCCCCGGATTCCACGTCTCCTTTGCGGCGGGTCCCGGGAGCGCGCCGATCCTTTCCGCCCGCGGCTTCTTCGGCGGGGGCGAGGCGGAGTACGTCCAGTTACTCGTCGACGGCATTCCGGCCGGGGACGTGGAGTCGGGGCTCGCCGACTGGCGCCGAATCCGGGTTGTGGACATCGAGAGGGTCGAGGCGCTGAGGGGTCCCGCTTCCGCGCTGTACGGCGACACAGCTCTCGGCGGATTGATCCATGTTTTTACTCGCCGGGGCTCCGCCGGTTCGAGGGGCGGGTCGCTTTCCGTCTCCGGCGGCAGCTTCGGCTCCGGGGGCGCCGACGTCACGGTACGGCTTCCCGCAGGGCGGGCGATTCTCGGCGCGGCCGCGACCATCTCCGGCAGCGCCGGTTTTCGCGACCACTCGGAGTCCAACGAGCGGGGGGCGGACGCCTCGGTCGAGCTTCCCGGCGCTCAGGGACGGTGGACCCTCTCGTTTTCCGGTTCCGAGCGCGAACAGGAAGAGCCCGGGCCGCGCACCGCCGAGGAACTCGCAGCTGACCGCGAGGGCTCCAATCCCCTCTTTCGGTTCGACCGGGAACACGCACGGCGCGGGCGGGCCGCCGTGACGTACCGTCGAGACGGACCGGTGCCGTTTCGCGCGATGCTCCACGCCTCCGGCCGCGAGTCCGACGTGACGCGGACGCTCCTCGTCGCCGCGGGGGTCGGAGACCGGATCTTCCGGTCGGTCGAGTCGGGTGCGCTCGGCGGCTCCCTCGAAGCGGAACGGACGTTCCTCCTCTCGGGCCGCGAAACGAGGCTCGCCGGGGGGCTCGACTTCGCGCGGGAGCGGCTCGACACGACGTACCGAAGCGTCGACGACTCCGGGGACCGCGGCTCGGAGGTCTCCGACGCGGCGGGGCGGCGTGGCCGGGTGGGCCTCTTCTTTTCGGGCGCGTGGGAGCCGCACGTGCGGCTGCGCCTGACCGCAGGCGCACGTTACGACTCGATCCGCGACGATTTCGGGAGCGCGGCGGGAGGGGCCTCCTCCCACGAAGCCTGGTCGCCCCGCGCGGGAGCGAGCGTGCGTCTCGGTCGGCTCGACGCGGCTCCCTTGTCGCTCTTCGTGCAGGCCTCGCGAGCGTTCAAGGCGCCGACCCTCGACCAGCTCTTCGACCCGCGGCCGTTCCCCGACTTCTCGGGCGGAACGATTTTGATCTCCAACCCCCGCCTCCTCCCGCAGCGGGCAAACACGGTCGAGGCGGGTGTCTCCCGTCGCGACGGCCGCTCGTCGTTGGAGCTCGTCCTTTACACGACCGGTGTCGACGACGAGATCGACTTCGACGTTGTCACCTTCCGGTACGCGAACATCGGGCGAACCCGTCACCGGGGAATCGAGGCGGCCGCCAAGCTCTTCGATAAGGGTCCCTTCTCTCCTTTCGTCTCGTACTCCTGGAACCGGACGGAGCCGCGCGAGGGAGAGAACCGGAGCCGTCAGCTGAAGAACGTGCCGGAGCACATCCTCCGTCCGGGCATCTCCATCGCGCTGCCCGCCAGCTTCCGGATCGAGGCGCTCTCGACGACCCTCGCCGGACGGTTCCTCGACGACGACAACCGGATTCGCCTCGAGGACTCCACCGTCTTCGACATGCGTTTCGAAAAGCGCTTCCGACGGCTGCGTGCGCACCTGGACCTGTTGAACGTGACCGATCGCGAGTGGGAAGAGCTCGGCCTCGCGCTCCCCGACTTCTCGGGCGAGCTCGTTCCCTATTACTACCCCGCCGCCGGATTTGCGGCCCGGCTCGGGATCGAGTGGAGCTTCTAAACCTTCTTTCGCTAATGACGCGAACGCGGTGCCGCGACCGGGCGGACCCGCTCCGGCCACCATACTCGGACGTCGAGCGCTTCTGAGTAGTGAAGGAGGGGCGGCTCCCCGGGAAGGGCGATCCCCGCCGCGTCCGCCATCGTGTTGCGCACGATCTCCGCGCGTGCGCGCCGGAGAATCCACGGCTCGTGCTCGATCTCGGCCCGGAACAATGCTCCGCGGTTCCCGCCCGCCGTCGTCGCGCTGACTTCGATAGGACACCGACTCGCCCTTCCGGACGCACGCCATCCTCGCGTGAAAGTACGGCAGGTGATAGAGCCGTCGGGCAAAAAAGACAGCGATCGCGCTCGCCGCGTCGAGGCTGAAAAACCAAACGCCCGGCTTCCCCCTTGCGGTGACGTACGTGCGGACGTTCAGCTCCGGGAAGAGGGAGGCTCCGGGAAGCGGCGGCAGTCCCCGAAGACGCAGGCCGCCGATCTCGAACGGCGTCACGGCGACCCACGCTTCACCCGCGTAGAGGTCGAGCGAGAGGCCGTCCGGCAACTTCGCCGCAATCACCGACGCGTCGACCCGCCAGTGCGCGAAAAGCAGGCTCTTCCAGCGCTGAACCATTGCAAACGTCATCGAATGAACTCGGGTGCTGGCAGGTCTGCGGAAGGGTGTCCGGCAACGTTCGGATCGCCGCCAGTCCAGACGCGAGGGGATCGCCTTTTCAGCGTCTCCGGCGCGCGGGCGCGGCTCGATCCCTGCGGGCTTCAACTCGTGTCGAGCCGACGGGGGTCGCAACGTTCCCCCAGAATCCGTCCAGCCGCGAGATTGCCCACTCTCCGTCCTCGCGCTCGAGCGCGAACCGGAGTCGGCGCTCCCGTAGCCCGGCGTGGAGAATTGCGGTCGCTTCCGCTTCCTGCCCGGAAATCCAATCGGTCTCCCCCCGTACGCGCCGGACCTTCCCGAGTCCGCTCTGCGCCTCGCGCTCCCAGGCCGACAACGCCGTGGGGGTGGCCACGTTTTCGAGTCCGTTCGCCAGGAACGGTGTTGCCTCCGCGTAGTGCTGCCGGGACACGAGCCGGACGAATTTCTCGACGACGGCGCCTGGAGTCTCCGTCGCAGAATCACGACGAAGTGCGCCGACCAGCAGCGCGAAGGCAATTGCCCCGATCGGAACGGCGGTAAGACGAAGCAGCCCTTTCACGGAAGGAGAATTGAGCAAGGTATGTGCCGCGGTCACGCCGCGTTCGACGTCCGCAGCGTCCGTCCAGGGACGATCCGACTTGATTCCTGTCGTTCACGGTACGTGGATCGGAAGCCGGCCGCCCGTCCGCCCGCAAAACAGAACTCCGACGGAGGTCGTCCGTCGGAGTTCAGAGACGGGCTTTCCTCGCCCGATTCGAATTTCGTTCCGCTACTTCTTCTTCGAAAACCCTTCGTCGGAAGAGGATCCCCCGGAACCGGAACCGCCCCCGGAGGAAGAACCCCCGCCGGACCCGCCACCCCGGTTGTCCTGACCTCCGCCTCCACCGGCGCTGCCACCCTTGTTGTCCTGACCGCCGCCGGAAGAGCTGCCTTTATCGTCGGGCACAAAAACCTCCTTGGAAAACCTGTTCAGGACTTCATTGTCCCGAGGGCGCCGATTGCAACTTTCATTCCCCGACCGCGATACGCGATGGAATCCTGTGGTCGACTTTGCGGGTCGAGCGGGCGTGGCGACGCGAGCCGGGAAGTCCGCGTGGCTCGTCTCTTGCTGTGCCAGGACGCGCCCTCCATCGGGACCTCCAACGCAGTCAGGGCGAATGGAAGCGAACGATCGTTAAAGGAGCCGCGCCATGACTGAAGAGGGCTCATCCGAAGAAGCGCGCGAGGCGGGTCGCAAGGGAGGGCGTGCCGTGAGCCAGAACCGCAATCACATGTCCGCGATCGGGCACACGGGAGGCGAATCCCGTGCGCCGAGCTTTCCGCGGGCGGAAAGCGAAAGAAGGGACCGCCCGGCGGCGAACGACGAGGAGCAAGCGACCAGCGAGGGATAACTTGAGCGCGAACGGGTAGCGGGTTTCGCCCCGGCCGGAGTCGGGCGGAACGGGACCTCAGCGCTTCTTCGCACGCCGGTCGCCGCGATCTCCCATTCCGGAAACCGTTTCCGCCTTCGCCTTCTGGCGCCGATCCGCGGCGAGCGACTTTCCCGTTTCGTCCATCTCGCGGAACTCACCTCCCGGCCCGCGCCGCGCGTAAAAGGTCGCTTTCGGTGCGTGAACGGTGTCTCGTTTCGCCGAGGCGCGTTTTGCCGGCCGGATCGCGGTCTTCCGAGCGGAACGGGTCGGTCCCTTGGACTTCGTCGCTCCGGTTTTCTTCCTGGTGGATCCCGTTCCGGCGCCGGATCGCGTCGACTTGCTTCCTGTTGCAGCCATTGATTCCTCCCGCCGTGCGCGTCAGCAAGATTCGTTCCGGAACAGCGCTCGCTCCGTCGCCGTGGCAGGTTACTTGCTGCGTGTTTCCGCATGAGAAACGAAATGAAGTGCGATCACCGAGGCTGCCGCTGCGAAGAGGCGCCGGTCGAGCGAGGAAACGAGAAGTTCTGCAGCGAGCGTTGCGCGGAGATGGAAATGTCCGCGACACCGGACCCCCTCTGTCAGTGCGGCCACGCGGACTGCGCCGCGTAGCACTCCGGCATTCCCCGTCGGGACAGGGCTCCCGAAACGATCACGGCTCTGCATTCGGTTATCCGGAGAAAGCGCAATGAGAGGTATCTGGAGCGGTCACCTCACCTTCGGGCTCCTCTCCATCCCCGTCGGGATTCACGCGGCCCTGGAATCTTCGGAGCGCGTTTCGTTCCGGCTTCTGCACCGCAAGGACAGAGCTCCCATCAAATACAAGAAGTTCTGCAGCGAAGAGGACGCGGAGGTCCCGGCCGACGAGATCGTGAAGGGGTACGAGGTTTCGAAAAAGAAATACGCCGTCGTCGAGAAAGACGAGCTCGATGAGGTTCAGGAAAAGGTCGGCGAAGGCGATCGCACGATCGACGTCGTCCAGTTCGTAGAGTTCTCGTCTTTGAACCCGCTATCTTTCGAGAAGCCCTATTACCTCGCCCCGCAGAAGGGGGGCGAGAAAGCGTACGCCGTTTTGCGCGACGCGCTCGCCGAAGCGAACCGTGTGGGCATTACCCGCTTCTATCTGCGTACGCGGCCTCTTCTTGCCGCGCTCATCCCGGGCAAGAAAGCGCTCGCGCTCGAGGTGTTGCGGCCGTTCGAGGAGCTTCGCGACCCGGGAGACCTTCCGATCCCCGCCCCCGCGAAGAGGTCGGCCGAGGTGAAGATGGCGAGACTCCTCATTGATCAGATGTCGACGGAGGAGTGGGACCCCACCAAGCATCCGAGCGAGTACCGGCGAGCGCTCGAGAAGCTCCTTACCTCGAAGCGAAAGTTCGCTTTGAAGGAGGAGAAGGGAACAGGGAACGTCGTCGACCTGATGGAGGCGCTGCGCAGAAGCGTCGGCAAGGCCGGGGCCGGACGCGCGCGACCGAAGGGGGCGGCTTCTTCTCGGCGCGGAGCGGCCTGAGCTCGGTCGGAAGAGGCATTCCAGTCCCGCTCTAGAATCCCTCACCAAGGGCGCCGCGGACGACCCACGCATTGATCGCTCCGAGCGTCCCTGTTCGCGTATCGCCGCCAATAGACAAGGAGGTCGAACATGAAAAGCCGTGCTGCCCTCGGGAACCATCCCCTTCACCCCGCTTTCGTGACCCTGCCCATCGGCGCGTTATTCCTGGCGCTCGTCGCTGACGTGTCTCACGCGTTGACGAAGAACCCCCTCTACTACGACATCGCGCATTTCGCGATCGGGGTGGGAATCGTGACGGCTCTCCTCGCCGCGGTCCTGGGCTTCATCGACTATTTCGGGGTGACCATGAGCGCCGCCGGACGGCGACTCGCGACGATCCACATGTTGATCAACCTGGTCGCGCTCGTGATGTATGTGATTTCCTGGCTGCTGCGTCGCGATCACGCCGCGCTCGATACGCCCCGCTGGCCGATCGCGTTCGGCCTTGCGGCGATCCCCTTTCTTCTGTACGGAATCTCCGGGTGGATCGGCGGAAAGTTGAGCTACGAGCACAAGGTGGGGGTCGTCGAGTGGGTGGACCCCGAGGCCCGGGAGATCGGAATGCGAGAGGCCCCGAAATGAGGTTCGGGAGCTCGCAGCTCCGGGTTCCGAGTCGCCGGCTTGTCGGAGCGGCAATCTTCGGAGCCGTTTCTGTTCTCGCTTCCGGCTGCAAGGGCGGGACCTTCGACACGCGGGCCGCTGACCAGGCGGCCACTTACAAGACCGACTACCGTCCAGTCGATTCGATCCAGACGCCGGACGGCTTTCGCGCCGTCCTTGTCGCGGAGGGATTCAACTATCCAAGCTCGATGACCTGGGACGCCACGGGCCGGCTCTACGTCCTCGAGTCCCACACGGTCCCCATCCCGACTTTGAAAGTAAAAGTGCTTCGCATCGGCGGAGCCGGAAAGCTCGAAGAGATCAAGCTCGGCGGCGCGGGGGCGCCGACGGGCGACGCAGCGATCGGAATCGAGTTCCGCGACGGTTGGATCTACCTCTCTCATGAGGAGAAAGACGGCACGTGGGGGATCAGCCGGTTTCGCCCGGACTCCGGCGACACCGAGCCCGTCCTTCGCGGTCTTCCGGGTAACGGCGACCACAACGTCAACTACCTCGCCTTCGACCGTCAAGGCACTCTCTATTTCGGGGTTGGCAGTGCCACGAACTCCGGGGTCGTCTCCTCGAAGGACCCCGTCAACCAGAAGTGGATCAAGAAACGTCCGCAGGTGCACGACGTCCCTTGCCGTGACCTCGTGCTGGCCCGCCTTACCTTCACCGACTCGAACGAGCTCACCCCGGACGCGGGCGACGAGGCGCAGACCGGCGTCTACCAGGCGTACGGCAGCTCCGATCGGACGCGTGTCCCCGGCGAGCGCCTGTGCACGGGATCGATCTACAAGCTCCGCGCCGGGTCGAAGGAACCCGAGCTCGTCGCCTGGGGTTTCCGGAACCCGGTCGCCCTTGCTCTCGACCCCGAGGGAGCGCTCCTCGTCGGGATGCACGGTGCGGACATCCGGAGCACCCGTCCCGTCCTGGACGACCCGGACGCGATCTACCGCCTCCGCCCCGGGGCATGGTACGGCTGGCCCGACTACTCGGCGGATCTCCTTCCGATCACGGACCCGCGGTACCGGCCGCCCGAAAAGTTCCTGTCGAAGGGACACACCGGGCTCTCGTTCGCACTCGACCACCGGGCGAGCGGCCTCGCCGCGCCCGACCGTTCACTCCTGGTCACGACGACCGTCCCGCACGCGGCGCTCGGGGGAATGACGGTCGTCCCGGCGCGCGGGCCCTTCGCGCGGTGGAGCGGTCAGCTCTTGATATCGGAGATGGGCGACTTCAAGCCGACGACCGACGCCGTCAAGCCGGACGAGCATGCGGGGTTTCAGGTGGAGTCCGTCGACCTTGCGAGCGGGCGCCGCTCCGTCTTCGCTCGGAACCGCGGAAATGGCGCAGCTCTGCCCGCGTCCCGGATCGACCTCGAGGAGGGGTTCGAGCGGCCGGTCGACGTGAAGGTCGGGCCGGACGGGCTCGTTTACGTGCTCGACTTCGGCGTCTTCAACCCGACCGACACGACCACGAAGGTTTTCCCCAAAACCGGACGGGTTTACCGCATCGAGCCGACGGGGCGCTGAGACGCATCGGAGGCGGGAGCGGTGACGAGGGAACCGGGAAGGAAGTCGAAGGCGAAAGAAAAAGCACTCTACGACGTCCTCATAGTCGGCGCCGGTCAGGCGGGGCCGCCGCTCGCGATCGCACTCGCGAAGAAGAGATGGCGAGTCGCCCTCGCCGAACGGAAACTTCTTGGCGGCTCCTGCGTCAACTTCGGCTGCACGCCGACGAAGGCCGTCATCGCATCGGCACGCGTGGCCTGGCTCGCCCGACGGGCGGGCGAGTTCGGAATCCGCATCCCTTCCGTCGAACCCGACCTCGAAGCGGTCCTCGACCGAGCCCGCGGAATCGCGACGCAGAGCCGGGCGGGGCTGCGCGAAGCGCTCGAGAGTGAAACGAACCTGACGCTCTTCCCGGGCCATGCGCGGTTCGAAGGGCGCGAGACCGGCGCGTTCCGCGTGCGGATCGGAGCCCACGTTGTCAGCGCGACTCGGGTCGTCATCGACACCGGTACCCGAAGCCGAATTCCGCGGGTCCCCGGCCTCGAGAAGATCGACTTCCTTACGTCGGAGAACTGGATCGACCGGCCGGAGCTCCCCGAGCACCTCGTGATCCTCGGCGGCGGCTACACCGGCCTGGAGATGGCGCAGTTCTACAAACGAATGGGCAGCCGCGTCACGGTCGTCGAACGGGCCCCGGAGATCGCTGATCGCGAGGACGAGGACGTGTCGCAAGCGATTCGCGCGTTGCTTGAGTCCGAGGACGTCGCGTTTCGACTGCGAACGAAGGTCGCGCGCGTCGACACAACCCGCGGCGGCGTCCGACTGTCCTTGACGAGCCGTCGCGGGCGGGAGTCCCTCGCCGCTTCTCACGTTCTGGTGGCGACCGGACGCCAGCCGAACACCGACGACCTCGGACTGGAAGAGATCGGGCTCAAGCACGACCGCGACGGGACGATCCCGGTGGACCGCCGGCTCGCAACTCGTGTGCATGGCGTCTGGGCAGCCGGAGACGTGCGTGGCGGGCCCATGTTCACCCACACGGCGTGGGACGACTATCGCATCCTGCTCTCCCGGCTCGCCGGAGATCGAAGCCGCACCACCCACGGCCGGATAGTTCCCTACGCGATCTACACGGATCCTCAGCTCGGTCGCGTCGGGATGACCGAGTCCGAAGCGCGAGCGGCGGGCCGCAACGTGCGCGTCGGTCGATTCGAGCTCCGCAACAACGGGAAGGCGAAGGAGATCGGCGAGACCGAGGGCTTCGTGAAAGTCGTCGTCGACGCGCGGTCCGACCGGATCCTCGGCGCGGCCGTACTCGCCTCGGAGGGAGCGGAGCTCGTCCACCTGTTCGTGGCCCTCATGAACGCCCGTGCTCGGTCGGCCGTGATCCGCGACGCGATCCACGTCCATCCGACTCTCGCCGAAGCGGTCCAGAGCGCCGTGTTCGCTCTCGAGTGACGGGGAGAAACGCCTCCGCACGCGGCACGGAGCTCGCCGTCCTGCTGGAGAAGCTTCAAAGAGACACGTTCGGCTACTTCCTTCACGAGGCCAACCCGGGCAACGGCCTCGTCCGCGACAGCACCCGTTACGGCTCGCCCTCATCGATCGCTGCGGTCGGCCTGGGACTGGCCTGCTACACCGTGGCAGCCGAACGCGAATTTCTCACGCGCGAGGAGGCGGCGGAACGAGTCACGGTCACGCTCAAGTTTTTCGCGGGGAGCCCGCAGGGCCCCGAGCCGGACGCCGCCGGGTACCGGGGTTTCTTCTACCATTTCCTGGATTTTCGAACCGGCCGGCGGGCACACGGTTGCGAGATCTCGACGATGGACACGGCCATTCTGATCGCGGGAGCGCTGACGGCGGCGGCATACTTCGAACGCCCGAGCCAGGAGGAGCAGGCGATTCGAAGCCTCGCCGACTCGCTCTACCGGTCGGTCGACTGGATCTGGGCCCTCGACGGCGCTCTCACGCTGCGGCACGGGTGGACACCGGAGTGCGGGTTCATTCCGTACCGCTGGGAGGGCTACAACGAAGCCCTGCTCCTCTACGCTCTCGCCCTCGGCTCACCGACGCATCCTCTTCCCGCCGAGAGTTATGCCGCCTGGGCGGAGACTTACGACTGGAGAAAGGTCTACGGAATCGAGCACCTTTGCGGGGGACCACTCTTTCTGCACCAGCTCTCCCATGTCTGGATCGACTTCCGGGGCATCCGGGACGAGTTCATGCGGCAGAAGGGGATCGATTACTTCGAGAACAGCCGCCGAGCCACTCTGGTGCAGCAGCGGTACGCTGAGCACAACCCGCGGGGATTCCGCGGGTACTCGTCCCGGATCTGGGGGATCACCGCGAGCGACGGACCGGGGCCGGCTGTGAGAAAGATCGGCGGCCGCGTGCGCCGCTTCTTCGACTACTGCGCACGCGGTGTGCCGGGCGGCCCCGACGACGGGACGCTTTCGCCCTGGGCGGTGGTCGCGTCCCTCCCCTTCGCGCCCGACATCGTGCTCCCGACGATCACGGGTTTTCTTCAGCGGTACCCGGAAATAAGGACCCACTACGGGTTCCTCTGCAGCTTCAACCCGACGTTCGCCGCGTCCGGGGGCGGGCGGAAAGGGTGGATTTCCAGGGGGTACTACGGACTCGATCAGGGCCCGGTCGTCCTCATGATCGAGAACTTCGCGACCGCAATGATCTGGAACCTGATTCGTCGCTGCCGACCGATTGTGAAAGGCCTGCGGCGCGCGGGATTCACGGGAGGGTGGCTCGATGAGAGCGCACCGCGAAGTTCAAAATCGGGTCGAAGGTCTGGCAGCAGCCCACCTCGACCCTCAACCCGGAAAAAGATGCCTGGCCGTTAAACGGCGGGGCGCCCGCGCCGTCACGCCTTTTCGGGCGGTCGGCGGAACTGACGGACAACGAGTTGGAAGGCGCCGACGCTCCGAGTCCACGAGTCGCCTCCGAGCGCGTCGCTCTCGACCTTTTTTCGGATCGCCCCGATCTCCTCGACCGCGACGTGAACCTCCTCGATCGTTTCGGCGGATGCCTTCTCCGCCTTCCGAACGGTCACCAAGAGCTCCGGCCCTCCGAGGACGATTTCGTCCCGTGAGCGCCGCAGTGGAGCGAGACCGGTGAGCTCCTGCCAACGAGCCGCGAGGGCCGGCGGGGCCGACGAGGAAAAGACGAGACCGTGGACTCCGAGAATCCCCGCGTCCCCGCTCCCACTTCCCCCCTCTTCTTCTTCACGCGAAAAGCTCACGCCCGCGCGACCCGCGCGGCGCCGACTCGATTGCGGAGCTCACCCGCCGGGCGGACCCGTTCTTCAGCCGCGGCGGACAAGCCCGAGGATGAGCACGATCACGGCAACGACGAGGATCAGGTGGATCAGACCGCTCGTCACCTTGAACGCGAAAAAGCCGAGTAACCAGAGTACGAGCAGGACGATGAAAATGGTCCAGATCACGGCTCCCCCTTTCTGTTCGATGTGTCGATTCTAGTCTCGCGCAGCAATCCCGGACCGCGGGCAAGAAAAGGCCCGCGTTGCCGCGGGCCCAGGAGATGTCTAACTCGTCGCTTCTCAGTGTCCCCGAACGCGGTTGAAAGCGTCCCGGGTGGCGTCCTTGACGTCGTACCAGCCCTCGCGTGTCTTGCCCTTGGCTTTGTCCCAGCCACGCTCGAGATCCGTCTCGACGTCTTCGAACTTGCGATCCTTGAAGTCCGGGTTGGAGGCGCTCTCCCAGCCATACCTGTAGGCCGGCTCGTACTCGTCGTACGCCCGACCGCTCTTGTAGTAGGGGCGGGAGTTGTACGTCTTGCGCCAATAGGCGTCTTCCACGGTCGGGTTCACGGCCTCGGCAACGGCATGACCCGCCGCGCCGCCCGCGATTCCGCCCGCGATTCCACCGACGACCGCGCCGATCGGACCACCGACAGCTCCGCCGATCGCCGCGCCCGTCACTGCGCCGCCTACGGCGCCGGTACCCGTACCGATCGGATGCGAACCGGGCTCACCCGTCAGCGGATCGCGGTTCGCGTCCGGAGTCGGGTCAAGACCTCTTCTGTTGTCATCCATAGTGTGAGTCTCCTTTCGATACGGGAGGTACAGCAAAAACCGTACCGGCTCCCCCGCGCTCTTCCTCGCGGCTGCGTGCCCGGGCCCACGCATCCTGCGCCGTGTTCTTAGAGCCTTCTCGGTGGATGGATCGAGCAACGGACGTCCGTGGACGCGGTGGCCACACACCGCGCTACCATCCACATCCGAAAGAGGAGGCCCGAACGACTCGTGGCGCTTTCGGAGACTTCCCCGGACCGGGTCTCGCAACCGATGACGCTGGCGACGGACTACGTCCTCGGCACGGCCGCGCTCGTCGGAGCGCTCCTGCTCGCGGGGCGGGGCCGAGGGTCGGGCCGTCCGGCAACCCGCCTCTGGGCCGCCGGGTTCCTGTCGCTCTCCCTCGGCGCCTTCCTCGGCGGGACATGGCACGGCTTTTCGCCCCGGCTCCCGGACGCGGCCGGCGCGGTGCTCTGGAAGGGAACTCTCCTGGCCGCCGGTGCCACGTCCTTCTTTCTCCTCGCGGGAGCCGCGTTCGCATCGCTCGGCCGGCGGCATGCGCGGTGGGTGGCGGGAATCGGGGCGCTCAAGCTCGCCGCTTTCGTCCTCTGGGCGAGCTTTCACGACGGGTTCGAGGGCGTCATCGTCGACTCCGTGGTCTCGATGGCCGGAATCCTGGTCCTCGAGTCCGTGGCCTGGCACCGCCAGCGCGATCCCGCCGCGCCCTGGGTCGTGTCGGGGATTCTGCTTTCGGCCGGGGCCGCGATGATCGAAGCGCTCGGGGTGACACTGGGTAAGGTTCTCTCGCACGACGATCTCTACCACGTCCTTCAGACCGGCGCGCTCTACCTTCTCTACCGGGGCGGGCGGCTTTTTCGTGAGGGTACGGGTGATGGCTGAGACCCGTTTACTCGTTGTTCCCCCGCCGCGCTCGTCGGGGCCACGCTCCGCGAGGGATCTGGGCCTGGATTCCCCGGCCGTCGGCCTCGGAGTGACAGGGAGGGTCCTAACCAAACACGAGCGGATACAGCAGCGACACCGCGGCCACGATGACGACAACCGCGAGGACGTCCAGGAGAATCCCGGCGCGCGCCATCTGCCGAACGCTCACCTGCCCCGATCCGAAGACGATCGCGTTCGGCGGCGTCGCGACGGGGAGGGCGAAGCCGGTCGAGGCGGCCAGCGCCGCGACGAGCATCAGCGCGATCGGCGGCTCCCCGACCGCGGGGGCGAGCGCCGCGGCGATCGGCATCATCATCGCGGCGACCGCGGTGTTCGAGGCGAGCTCGGAGAGCAGGAGCACGATGCCCGCGAGCGCGCCGTAGACCACGATACGGGGTGACCCCGCAAGTGCCCCCATTCCTCCGGCCAGCCAACTCGCGAGCCCGCTCGACTCCATCGCCGCCGCAAGCGAGAGCCCGCCTCCGAAGAGCAGCAGCACGTCCCAGGGGATCTCCCGCGCCTCGCGCCACGTGAGGAGCGGCCGGCCGCCGGCTTTCGGGGCGCGGTCCGACACCACGAAGAGCAGCAGCGCACCCGCGAGACCGACGGACGCGTCCGTCACGCCCGGTGAAAGGTCCGCGAGACCGGGCAGCGTCACGGCACCGATCTCCTTGCGCTCACGCATCAGCCAGGCGGCGACGGTCACAAGGAAGACCGCGATCGTCCGGGCCTCTCCCCCGTGCAGCGGCCCGAGCGCGGCGCGGCGTTCGCCGAGGATGCGACGCGCGTCGGCTCCGAGATCCACGCGTCCCCGGAAGAGCAGGAAGACGAGCAACGCCCACGTGAGCGGCAAGAGGACCGCCGCAATCGGAAAGCCGATGAGAAGGAACTCGGCAAAGCTCACGGGACGATCGGCGAGCTCCTTCGCGGCTCCCGCGAAGATCAGATTGGGCGGGGTTCCGAGGAGAGTCGCCATTCCCCCGATCGAAGCCGCGTAGGCGACGCCGAGCATCAGAGCCGTGCGCGTCCCATCGGCGCCCCGCCCTGCACCGAAGAGCGCGCCTACGGCGAGCGCGATCGGATACATCATGGCGGCCGTCGCGGTGTTGGAGATCCACATCGAGACGAAAGCCGTCGCAATCATCACCCCGAAGACTACCCGGCGCGCGCCGCCGCCGATGCCGGCGACGATCGCATACGCGATCCGGCTGTGGGCATTCCACTTCTCGAGCGCGGCGGCGAGGAGAAAGCCGGCGAGAAACAGAAACACGAGCTCGTTCGCGTACGGCGCGGCCGCGTCCTTCGTTGACCGGACCCCCAGGAGCGGAAAGAGAACGATCGGCAGAAGGGATGTCGCCGCGAGAGGGACCGGCTCGGTCAGCCACCACACGGCCATCCAACCCGCGACACCGAGGACGGCCGCGGCTCCCGGCGGGAGGTCCGACGGCGCGATGAGCGCCAGCAGGAGTCCCGCCGCCGGCCCCGCCGCGAGGAGCGCCGCTCGCCGGCTCACTCGGACCCCTGGAAGCTCGTCAAACGGGGAGAGGATACCGGCTACCGGACGCGGTCAGCGTGGAGGTCGGGGGGGATGCTCCTTCTCGTAAATACCGAGGCGGGCCGTGAGCCACTCCGCGAGCGGCTGGCGTCGGCCATCCGTCCACCGGATCTCGTAAGGATCCCCGCTCTCTTCGGATCGGGATGCAATCCCGACGATGAACTCGCGCGCGGTCTGGACCCTCTTTCCGGCGAACCGGAGTTTGCGGGCGAGGTGGGAGGCCGCGCGATCCGCCCGGTGCTCCCGGCCGTTTCGGAGAAATTTCCCGGAGGACGCCTTGACCTGGCCGAGGAGATAGTCGATTTTGTTCTGCTCCGCCACCGGACGAATGGCACCCGCCGCCGAAGCGGTTACGCCGAGGCCTGCGATCACGATCGCGAGAAAGCCGGCGATAGCTCGAACGACCCCGGTCATTGGCGCGCCTCCCGCTCAGCTGCCGGAATAGTCGTCGACGAGCTGAAGCAGCGCGTCGAGCGTAAGCGGCTTGCGCAGATAGTCGGCGCGGAGCGTCTGCGCTTTTTCTCGCGCCCGCCCGTCCGCGGTCATGATGATCACGGGGATCGACGACAGATCCGGGTCGCGAAGCTGTTCCGATCGGAATTCCCACCCGTTCATGACGGGCATCATCAGGTCGAGCAGGATGACGGAGGGCCGCTCCGCGCGCGCCCGCTCGAGCGCGACCTCGCCGTTCTCCGCCGGCCAACACGTGTAGCCGGCGTCCTGCAGTACGGTGCAAATGCTTTCGCGCAGGTCGTTGTCGTCTTCGACGACGAGCACGCGAGCAACCCGTTTGGACATGAGCGCCCGCGCATTTGCAAAAACCGTGCACGTTCGAGCGGAAGCGCACGGGGCAAGGTCTTCCGGAGTCGGACCTGTGGTCGCTCCGCCGGGCTCGCGCTCGCTCCTTTCGGAGGGAAGTGGGGTGGAGGCCTGCGCGCGGCCTTCGCGATCAGCCCGTCGCGGAGGTAAGGTCTATGTGGTCCGAATCCGAGCAGTAGTGAGCGACGGCCTCGAGCAGGTGATGGAGGTTGACGGGCTTCTGCAGGCATGAGGCGAGGGCGAGCTGGTGCGCCACCTCTTCGCCATTCCAGAGGCCGGTAAACCCGACGACGGGGATATCCGACAACCGGGGGTCGGCGAGCTGGCGTCGGCGGAACTCGTGCCCGTCTTCCTCCTCGATCACGTCCCGCAGGACGTTCAAGAGGTCCTCATCGTCATCCACAACGAGGACGGTAGCCGTCGGTTCAAATGTCACGGGAGCACCCGAATTCATCGTACCTCACGCGGGGTCCGCATGAGCCGGCGGCTTCCAGTCGGTCTCGGCGGGGCAAGCGCTTCCGCCGCCGCGAACTCGCTTCTAACGGGAGGAATCGCAGATCGGTCCGAAAATCCCCTTGAAATCTCGGTCCGCAGCTCGCGAAAGCGAGCGCCGCGGAAGAAGTGAGCCGCGTAGGACTCGAACCTACAACCTAGAGATTAAGAGTCTCTTGCTCTACCAATTGAGCTAGCGGCCCGGGACCGCGGAGGATAGACGATCGAGTCGGCTGCGGCAGAGACCGGCCTCCCGGCCGACGATCCCGTCCGCTTCGGCAGCGGATACTTGCTTGACGCGGTTCTGGCTCGTCTTTAGGCTCCGACGGCCCGGGGGCGAGGGGAGCCCGCGGACGAGAATCCTGATGCGACTTTTCGCTGTGGCAACGGCTCTTGGCGTCGCGCTCCTTGTCGGGGCGGCGGCTGCGCCTGCCGCGGATATCGGCGCGAACGACGACTCGGCGAAGCACGCGGCCGACGCAGGCCTTGCGACGTATGCGGAGATGGCTTCGGTCGGCCTGCGTCAGACCGTGATTGGCGTCCGCTTCAAGCCGAGTCAGGCCATGCTGATCCAGGACAAGGAGCTCCTGGATCGCGTCGTTCCGAACGCGCTCGCTGCGGGACTTCGCGTCGTCATCGCCGTTTACCCGTATCCGCCGAGAGAGCTCGAGGCGGGGCTCGGATCGCCGGCGCTGTTCGCCGGCTACGTCACGGCGGTTGCGCAGGCGTTTCCGCAGGTTACGCAGTTCGTGATCGGCAACGAGCCGAACCAGCCGGCGTTCTGGCGGCCCCAGTTCAAGCGTTCGGGCGCGATTGCGTCCGCTCCGGCCTTCGGGCCGTATCTCGCCGCGGCATACGACGCGCTGAAAGCGATCGACCCGGAGCTCCAGGTGGTCGGTGTCGGCCTCTCTCCTCGCGGTAACGACAAGCCGAAGGCGAAGAGCAACGTGTCGACGTCACCCATTCGCTTTCTGCGCGCGCTCGGCGCGTGGTACCGCAAGAGCGGCCGAACGCGGCCCCTGATGGACTCGTTCAGCTTCCACCCGTACCCGAACCGGGCCACCGATCCGCTCGACCGGGGCTACCCGTGGCCGAACGCGGGCTTTCCCAATCTCGACCGGGTGAAACAGGCCCTCTGGGACGCCTTCGACGGCACCGCTCAGCCGACGACCCTGAAGGGATTGCAGATCCACCTCGACGAGGTGGGATGGCAGGTCGATACCTCCCTCCGCGCCGGGTACCAGGGCGCCGAGAACGTCCCTGTGACCGACGAGCTGACCCAGGCAGCTATCTACGGCGACTTGATCCGCCGAGCGACCTGCGACACCGACATCGCCTCGGTGAGCTTCTTCGGCTTCAGGGACGACGGCCTCCGCACCGGGTTCCAGGCTGCGCTCCTGCGGGCTGACGGGACGCCGCGACCCGCGGTTGCGGCGGTGCAGACCGCTATTGCCGACGCCGCGGCGGGTTGCTCCGAAGACGAAGTCTTCTGGAGCCCGACCGACGAGGTGCTCGACCCGACGGTCGACGTCGGTGCCGGCGGGTCGGCCACTACTGTGCGGATCGCGACGGGCGAGGACGTGCGTGCAGCTCTCTGTGTGAGCGACCTCGAGATACGGGGAATCGGTGGAGCCGCGTGGAGAGCGATCGGGTCACTCGGCTCGCTCTGCCGGGCGCTGAACGTAAAGGGGTTGCGGCCGCTGAACGTGGTGTTGGCGGTTCCCGGAGGCGAAGACGTTCGCGGGGAGGTCGCGGTGGAGCTCACCGCACTGTCCAACCGAAACCGGAAGACCCTCTTCGCTCACGAGCTGCCGGTACTTCGCTGACGCTTGCTTGACATCGAACACATGTTCGCCCATACTGCGAACACATGTTCGGTCGTATTGTCATCGTCCTCTTCGTCGCCGTCGCCCTCTGGGCAGTTCTCGCGCGCGATAGCGGAGCCGGTGCGCACCAGCGCTACTACCGCGTGGAGCCGGGGGACACGCTTTGGTCGGTCGCCCTGGCGAGCTTCACGGGCGATCCGCGTGAGGGCGTCTGGAAGCTCCAGCGCCGGAACGGCCTCGAGAACGCGACGATCGTGCCCGGGCAGCGTCTCGCGCTCCCGTAGGGGCGAGATATATCTCGCCCCTACCGAGCTGGCGTTGATATGAAAGGAGCCGCATGGCCAGCGAGCGCATCCTCGAGCTGCTCCGACGACCCGTCGACGTCGACGAGTACGCGGAGATCCGCGAGCTCTGGAAGACCCACTCGATCGCCGAGGACAACCGTGACCTTCCCGGCCTGATCTCGACACTCACCGAGGACTGCGTCTACGAGGTGGTGGGAACCGGCGCCCGCTGGGAGGGGCATGAGGGCGCGGCGCGCTTCTACACGGAGCTCCTGACCGCGTTCCCGGACATCCACTTCGACCTCGAGTACATCGTCATCGGGCCTCAGGGCGTCTGCGAGGAGGCGCGCGTGACCGCGACGCACCAGGCGCGCTGGCTCGAGCACGAGCCGACCGGCCGGCAGCTCGAGTGGCGAAATGCGATCTTCTTCCCCTGGGACGGCGCTGCGAAGAAGTTCAAGGGCGAGATGGTCTACACGGACCTCTCCTTCGATCACCTCGCGAGCTAGACAGCGAGCGCGGTCGAGGGAGCCTCGGGCGGCAGCACGTCGGACGGGCGCCGCCGCGCGACCTGCCAGAACGCGTCGACGACCACGGGGTCGAACTGCTTCCCGCGACCGGTGCGGATCTGGATCATCGCTTCGTTCAGGGAGAGCCCGTGCGCGTACGGACGGTCGGTGGTCATCGCGTCCCAGGCGTCGGCGAGACCGACGATCGATGCTTCGAGCGGGATCTCCTCTCCGCGCAGGCCGTCCGGGTACCCGAGGCCGTCCCACCGCTCGCGGTGGGATCTGATTGCCGGAACCGCATACTCGAACGACGAGACCTTGGACATGATGTCCGCGCCGCGTCTCACATGCTCGCGCATGATCGCGGCTTCGCCCGGCTCGAGCGGCCCGGCTTTCGTGAGGATCGAGTCGGGGATGCCGATCTTCCCCACGTCGGAGCTGATGAGCGGAAAGCGAGAGCTCACGACCGACTGCCAGCGCGACCCTGCGCACGCGCTGCGAATGTCCGGCGGTGTAGGGGTCGCGCGCCTCCACTGCGGCGTTCAGGGTCTCGATCGTCTCGAGCAGGCTCTCCTCCACTCGGCGCGACGACTCGGAGAGCTCGCGCGAGCTCCCTTCGAGGCTTTCGTTCTGCCTCGAAAGGCGCGCGGCGGCGCTTCTCACGAGGACGGCGAGAGCGAGCCACAGGATGAGGAACACAGCGCCGACCACGACCCATACCGTTCGCGTGGTGGTCGCGATGCTCGCGTCGAGGGCATCCGGGCGGAGGAGCACCTGGGCGACCCCGAGGGGTTTGCCCGTGGAAGACCGAAGCGGTGACCAAACGCCGACGGCGCGCTCGCTGCTCTTGGACTTGCGGACTTTCGTCGAGATCTCGGCGACCTCAGCCATCGTCCGACCGTTGCGAGTTGTCGACGTGACCTTCGCGTGCGTCCCTTCTCCCCGTCGGCCGGGCGGGGTAGAGACGACGAGATTGGCCTGCCGAGACCAGACGACGATGCCGGTGATCTCGTCGGACTTTGCGACCGCGCGAGTGAGCCGTCGGCGCGTGCGCGGGCTCGCGACGACGCGGTTCGTCCGCACCAGCATGGGGGTGAGCACCGAGTCCGTGTAGAGCGCGACCTGGCGCGCACTGTCGTCCAGCACCTGCGTCCGAAAGCTCTTCGTGAGCACCGAGGAGAGCACGCAGTGGATCTCGACGTCGTCTTCCTCGGGACGTCCGGGTCCACGCCGACGGCGCAACGGGCTCTTTCGGCGACGCTCGTCCGCCGCGGCGGAGACCGGCTCCTGTTCGACTGCGCCGAGGGGACGCAGCGTCAGCTCTTGCGCTGCGACGTCGGGCTCGCCGAACTCGAGGAGATCTTTCTCACTCATTTTCACGCCGACCACTATCTCGGCCTCCCCGGGATGCTCAAGACGTACTCATTGCGAGGGCGCGAGCTACCGCTCACGATCTACGGCCCGCGCGGCCTGCGCGAGCTCCTGGCGGCGCTTCGCCGCATCTTCGGAAGGCTTTCGTACCCGCTGGAGACCATCGAGCTCGAGCCCGGAGCCCGTCTCGAGCGCGACGGCTACCGGCTCGAGACGTTCGCCGTCGAACACGGGATCACTGCGGTTGGGTACGCGCTCGTCGAGACGGAGCGCCCGGGCCGCTTCGACGTCGAGACGGCCGACCAGCTCGGCGTCCCAGACGGTCCCTCGCGCGGTCTCCTCCAGCGGGGGGAGAGCGTGACGCTTGCCGACGGAAGAGAGGTGACTCCAGGGGACGTCCTCGGGCCGCCTCGTGCCGGGCGAAAGATCGTGCTGACCGGCGACACGGCACCCGCTGCGTCGGTCGTGGATGCGGCGGCGGGCGCCGACCTGCTCGTTCACGAGGCGACGTTTCTTGCCGACGAGCGCGAGCGCGCTCGCGAGACTCGCCATTCGACGGCGGGTGAGGCCGCGCTCGTGGCCCGCGAAGCCGCCGCGAAGCTGCTCGCCCTGACGCACCTTTCGACGCGGTACTTCGGCCATCAGGTGGTCGAAGAGGCGCGCGAGCTCTTCGCGGACACCGTCGTGCCCCGCGACTTCGACGTCGTCGAGATCCCGTTCCCGGAGCGCGGCCCGCCCGGGCTCGTTCGCTCGGGGGCTCGCGCGAGCAGAGCTGCTGTAGTGTCCGGGGAGTCGTGACGACGCTCGTTCAGGTCGCGGTTGCAGGCGATGTCTCCGAGCGGGACTAACGTTTAGTCACGAGCCTCGGCACCCACTCGATTCGCGTCGAGCCCACAAGGCCGTCGCTCGCGAGCTCGAAGAGGCATGGCGACTCACCGTCGCCGAAGAAGAGCGGGGGAACGGACCCGTCCCAGCGGCCGCCGGGAGAGGCTTGGACCGTCCGCCACGGAAATCCGTTCACGGTGATCCGGACAGGGAAGCCGTCCTTTCCCAAGAGGGTGACCTCGAGAGCCCCGGGACTGCAGCGGTACACGACGACTTTCCCGTGCCGAAAGTCGCCGATGGCCGAGAACCCCTCCGCGCGCGACGCGAGTCGCAGGGGCTCGTCGACGCGCCAGAGCGTGGAGCCGGGGGCGATCTCGGTCGGAGGGGACATTGCGAGTCGCTCGCCCGCGAGTGCGTGCGTCGACGGCAGGACGACGTGGGATCCGCTGACCTCCTCTCCGCGCTGGTCCACGAGCGCCCCGTCCCTGCGGATGACGACTGGAGTCTGGGGAAGTGCCTGCTCCGGCACGCCGTCGAGCCTGACGAGACGGCGAATCGAGCGATTCCAGAAGGTAATGCGAGCGACGACCGTCGAGGGCTGCTCACCGGTGTCGAGGACTAGAGCCGAGGCGACGCCCGCATGATCGACCCAACGCCGATCGGCAGTCCCGAAATCAAGCATCCGTTGCACACGGGAGAAGCGGTCGATCTCCTGTGCGGCGAGGAATGAGATCCCCACGAAGCCGATCGCGATTGCTGCGACGGCCGCCGGAAGCAGGCGGCGAGGGAGGAAAAGAAAGACGGCAGCGGCGAGAATCCCAAAAGCCACGAGCCCGCCACGGAGTGCGAGGTCTCCCGGCTCGAAGAGCGGATGTTCGACTACCTGCACTCGCTCCGCAAGGTCAGCATCCTCGCCGCCCGCAGCCCTGAGGACGCGGAGCACATGGCCGGCGTGATCGAGATAGCCGCTGCGGTGGAGAGCATTGGCGATGCAGCCGAGGACATCGCCCGCGTGGTGTCCTCGGGCCTGGGAATCGTCGATGACCTGCGCCAAGACCTACGGCATGCCGATGAGGTGGTTTCCAGGATCAGGGCACGCGAGCACGCCGAGGCGATCG
>CAJDUI010000024.1_pt1 | contig 28107 bp, 23 predicted proteins | sample 7390031 | NCBI WGS metagenome assembly CAJDUI01 (sample SAMEA7055675, study PRJEB34461) | soil metagenome | biome: terrestrial ecosystem; feature: Peninsula; material: soil | place: Antarctica | collected 2016 | reverse complement strand
GCCCTAAGTCGCCCGCCCGAGAGAGCGCGCGATCTCTTCCCGCACTCGCTCCGCCAGCGCGTGCGCGTCTTCCGGCGCGAGCCCCTTCGTCGAAACGGGAGGCAACACGGTGACGCTGGCCTTCGTCTTTCGGAGAGCGATTGAGCCCTTCGGCAGGGCGTTCGATGTACCCGCGACGGCGAGCGGCACGACGTCGACCTTTTCTTCAATCGCGAGCCGGAAGACCCCCTCCCGGAACGCGCCGACCGTGCCGTCGGGACTGCGCGTCCCTTGCGGAAAGACGAGGATAGACAGCTTACGGCCGAGCCGCTCGCGCAGCTCTTCCACCGCGTGACGTGCGCTCTCCTTGTCGCCCCGCACGACCTCGACGTCGCCGGCGACCCGCATCTGCCAGCCGAGGAGCGGGATGTCGAAGATCGACTTCTTGGATAACCACTTCATCTCCCAGGGCAGCATCGCGACGAGGAACGCGTCGGCGTTCGAGGCGTGGTTGGCGACGAAGACGTACGGGCGGCGCGGGTCGGGGTGCACGTCGTCCCGGACGTGAAAGTCCCAGAACGGGTTCAGCTTCACCGCGGTCGGCGCGATCGAGTGGAAGAGCTTGCCGACCCTGTACCGGTCGGGGTCGGAGCGGAACGTCGCGAGGCGGTAAAAGGCGATGAGCGGCGTCCAGAGGATCACGAGGAGGACGCAGCTCGCCCAGAAGAGCATCGAGAGGGGAGCGGCGAGCCACTTCGACACGCGGGAAGTGTAAGGGGCAACCCACTGATCGGTATTCGGCCGAAGGTGTCACCGGAATATCGGGGTGCGGACGCTCGAGGCGGCCGTGTCGATGACCTGACCGTTCGGGACGCTGCTGGCGGGGTCGCCGCCATCGTTCCGAAGTTCTTCCCGGCGACTTACCACGATCAGCAGGCCGCGAGCCTGTTCCTGAACGGGCTCCCGCTCCCCCCCGGCGGGTCAATCACGGCGGTTGTGGAAAGGGGCGGCGCGATCGTATACGCCGCGACCGTGACAACCGTACGGGAGACCCGAGTCTGCAGATCGCGGCCCGGGCGCCATAGAAAAACGGCTTCGGCCGTTAGATGTACTGTGGTGGTATTCTGACTGCACTGTGGCGAAGATTCTGACCGTTCGGGTGGACGACGCGACTTACCGGCTCATTTCCGAGGCGGCCCAGGCGGACAACCGCTCCATCTCGAACTTCGTAGAGACCGCGGCGCGACAGAAGGCCGCGGCCGACATACTCGTCACGGAGTCCGAGATGGTTGAGATCCGCGCGGACCGAAAGCTCGTTCGGCGTCTTCAGCGCGGACACCGGGACGTGGTCGCGCGGCGCGGCAGGTTTGTCTGAGTATCGGCTTTTCGAGACCGCGGGCTTTCGACGAGATCTCGAGAGGCTCGGTTCCGAAGTCTCGGGGCGGATGCGCGCGACTCTTCAATCCCGGGCTTATCCCGTCCTTCGCGTGACGCCACGCCAGGCGCCCGGTGCGGCCCGGTTGCGCGATTGGGATCCACCGACCTGGCGAATTCGAATCGGATCCTGGCGAATCTTCTACGAGATCCACGATGACGACCGAATCGTCTTCCTGACCGCGGCGTCTCATCGGAAAGAGGCCTATCGCTAATTGGGGTCAACGCTGAAAAGCTGAATTGGCTCAGGTCTGAATTCAGCTATGGCACGGATTCAGGAATTCAGCGTGACCTCGGGCTGCTCCCTCTTCTCAAGGCTTGCGGTCCGGCCGCTCGCGCCCACCGGGCCGCTGAGGGTTCTCGAGCGTGCCGGAGGGACCGCGGCGGTGCTCGGGTTTCAGCGACTCTTCCGGCTGTTCGTCGGGCGAGTGCCGGGCCGGCGCGGGTTCGCCGGGTCCGCCTTTCGGTCCCGGCTGTCGGTTGGCGCGCTCGGTTTCTTCCGCGGTCGGCGGCGAAGTGGCGTTCGTGGTCATGCCCGCCGACTCGCAAACCCCGCGCCAATCGCGTATAAATCGTCGATGGCGACCCTGGAGAGTCCCCGTCAGACGGGCGCAGACGCCGCCCAGCGGACCGAAGAGCTGCTCGGGTTCCTGGCGGAGCACGTCCTCGTCATGGACGGCGCGACCGGCACCGGCGTGCAGGCACGGGACCTTTCTGCCGCCGACTTCGGCGGCCCGGACCTCGAGGGGTGCAACGAACACCTCGTCCTCACGCGACCCGACGTCGTCGCCGACCTTCACGCGAGCTACTTCGACGCGGGCGCCGACATGGTCGAGACGAATACGTTCGGCGGGACCCCGCTCGTTCTCGCGGAGTACGGCCTCGCCGACAAGGCATTCGAGCTGAACCGCGAGGCGGCTCGGATCGCTCGGGAGGTGGCGGAACGCTGCCGGCAGACGGACCGCCCCCGCTTCGTCGCGGGCTCGATGGGCCCGACGACCCGCTCGATCACCGTCACGGGCGGCGTCACCTTCGAGGAGATGATCGGTCACTACCGCATTCAGGCGCTCGGCCTCCTGGAAGGCGGCTCCGACGTCCTCGTCCTCGAGACCGTTCAGGACACGCGCAACGCGAAGGCCGGCCTGATCGGTATCGAGAAGGCGTTCGGCGAGGTGGGCTGGCGCGTGCCGATAATGCTCTCCGCGACGATCGAGCCGATGGGCACGATGCTCGCGGGGCAGACGATCGAAGCGTTCTACGCGTCCGTGATGCATATGCCGCTCCTTTCGATCGGGCTCAACTGCGGCACCGGGCCCGAGTTCATGACGAGCCACATCCGGAGCCTCGCGGCGCTCGCGCGAACCAGGGTCTCCTGTTACCCGAACGCCGGGCTGCCCGACGAGGACGGGCTCTACAGCGAAAGCCCCGAGAAGATCGCTGCGGTCCTTTCCCGATTCCTCGACCAGGGCCTCGTGGACATCGTCGGCGGCTGCTGCGGAACGACCCCGGCCCACGTGAGGGCGCTCGCCGCGGTCGCGGCGGGACGCAAACCGCGCCGGATCCCGGAAGACCGGCGCACGCTCGTCTCCGGAATCGACCTGCTGGAGATCAACGAAGACAACCGCCCCGTTCTCGTCGGCGAGCGCACGAACGTGCTCGGCAGCCGCAAGTTCAAGCGCCTGATCGCGGCGGGGGAGTTCGAGGCGGCGGCAGAGATCGCGCGGGCGCAGGTGAAGAACGGTGCGCAGGTCATCGACGTCTGTCTTCAGGACCCGGACCGCGACGAAGTCGCCGACGTCAACGCGTTCTTCGAGCGCGCGACCCGCATGGTCAAGGCGCCCTTCATGCTCGACTCGACCGACGCGGAAGTCCTCGAGATCGGGCTCGTCTGGAGCCAGGGCAAGTCCGTCATCAACTCGATCAACCTCGAGGACGGTGAGGAGCGGTTCCGCGTGGTCGTGCCGCTCGCGCAGCGGTACGGTGCGGCGCTCGTCGTCGGCACCATCGACGAAGACCCGGTCCACGGCATGGGCGTCACGCGCGAACGCAAGCTCGAGATCGCGCGGCGTAGCTACACGCTCCTGACCGAGAAGTACGGCGTCCCGGCGGAAGACCTCATCTTCGACCCGCTCGTCTTCCCTTGCGGCACGGGGGACGAGAAATACGTCGGGAGCGCGGCGGAGACGATCGAGGGGATCCGCGCCATCAAGGCGGAGTTCCCCGAGTGCAAGACGATCCTGGGGATCTCGAACGTCAGCTTCGGGCTGCCCGAGTCGGGGCGCGAGGTCTTGAACTCCGTCTTCCTCTACCACTCCGTCAAGGCCGGGCTCGACCTCGCGATCGTGAACTCCGAAAAGCAGATGCGGTACCCGTCGATTCCGGAGGAGGAGCGCCGGCTGGCGGAGGACCTCCTCTTCAACCGGGGGGACGACCCGGTGGGTGCCTTCGCCGGCTACTTCAAGGCGAAGGGCCACGCTCCGAAGGCGCCGGTGGCGCGCGCAGGGACGCCGATCGAGCGGCTGCCGCGGTACATCGTGGAGGGTACAAAGGACGGTCTCCTCGACGACCTCGAGGCGGTGCGCTCCGGTGGGTTAGAGCCGCTCGCTATCATCAACGGACCGCTCATGGAGGGGATGCGCGAAGTCGGACGGCTCTTCAACGACAACGAGCTCATCGTCGCCGAGGTTCTCCAGTCGGCCGAGGCGATGAAGGCCGCCGTCACCCACCTCCAGAAGTTCATGGAGAAGTCGGAGAGCTCGCTCAAGGGGAAGATCGTTCTCGCGACGGTCAAGGGCGACGTCCACGACATCGGGAAGAACCTCGTCGAGATCATCCTCTCGAACAACGGATACGAGGTGATCAACCTCGGCATCAAGGTTCCCTCCGAAGCGCTCGTCGCGGCGTGCCGGGAGCACGCGCCCGACGCGATCGGTCTCTCCGGCCTCCTCGTCAAGAGCGCGCAGCAGATGGTGACGACAGCGCAGGATTTGACGGCGGCCGGGGTGATGGCGCCCCTTCTCGTTGGCGGCGCGGCGCTCTCCCAGCGGTTCACCGACAACAAGATCGCGCCGGCCTACGGCGGGGTCGTCGTCTATGCGGAGGACGCGATGCGCGGCCTCGCGCTCGCGGACCGGGTCCTCTCGGGGGACGAGGCGCGCGCCGAACTCACGGCGGAGGCGGCGGAGAGGCGCCGTTCGCGCCCGGCGGCGGTGGAGCGCGAAGTCAACCCGCTCGCGGCGCCCGCCGTGCGGAATCCTTCTATCGAGATCGTGCCGCCAGCCCCGGCGCCCGACTTCGACAAGCACGTCCACGCGGACCTCTCCGTCGACGGGATCTGGCCATACGTCAACCCGCACATGCTCTTCTCGAAGCACCTCGGACTCCGCGGAAGCTACTGGAAGCTGAAGGAGTCGGGGGACGCGAAACTCGCGGAGCTCGAGGAGGTCGTCGGGCGACTACGTCGATCCGGCTGGATCCGGCCGCGCGCGATCTATCGGTACTTCGAGGCGTTCTCGGAGGGGAACTCGGTCCACCTGTTCGACAACGGAAAAACCGTTGGGAGCTTCGCATTTCCGCGGCAGGCCACGGGCGAGCGGCTCTGTCTCGCCGACTTCGTTCGGCCGCGCGAAGGGGAGACTCCGCTCGACACCGTCGCGCTCCTCGTCACGACGGCGGGCGAGGGGATCCGAGCGCGCGCCGAGAAGCTCAAGCACGAAGGGGAATACCTGCTCTGCCACGCGCTCCAGGCGCTCGCCCTCGAGAGCGCCGAGGGCGCGGCCGAGTGGGCACACGAACGGATCCGCGAGGGCTGGGGTTTTCCCGATCCGGCCGGGACGTCCATGATCGACCGCTTCCAGGCGCGCTACCGCGGAAAGCGCTACAGCGCCGGATACCCCGCGTGGCCCGAGCTGGCCGACCAGACGACGCTCTTCCGGCTCCTTCCGGGCGGCCAGATCGGAGTTGCGCTGACCGAGGGCTACATGATGGATCCGGAGGCGTCGGTGTCCGCCCTCGTCGTTCACCATCCCCAGGCGCGATACTTCGCGGCCTAGATTTCCTGACCGTTGTCGAGGCACCACCGAATCGACCGACGAGTCCCTTCCTCGAGACCGATCTTCGGGTCGTAGCCGAGCTCGCGTTCGGCCCGCGCAATGGAGCAGGCGCTCGACACTTGCAGATGGCCGAGCGAATGAACGTGAAGCTGCGTCACGCCGAACTGCTGAATGAGGGCGTCGGCCGCGGCGGCGGCGCGGCCGACCGCGGTGGGAACCCGCACCTCCCTCCGGCTGACCGGAATTCCGAACTCGTGCTCCAGTTGCGACTTCACGGTGTCCAGGATTTCGCGCACCGTGTAGGGTCGCCGGTCGGCGATCCAGTAGGTCCTGCCCGAGGCGGTGGGCGTGCGCTCGGCGAGCAACAGAGCCTGACAGGTGTTGTCGATGTACGACATCGACCAGCGGGCGCGGCCGCCGCCGACGAGCGGGATGCGACCTTGCCGGATCATCCGGTAGAACCGCGTCCGGGCGGCTGGCTGGCCGGGACCGTGGAACCGGCAGGGACGGATGATCACCGTCTGCAGCCGGCCCGCGGCGAAGGCGTCGTTGACGAGATTCTCCATGAGCGCCTTCGACCGCGCGTAAGCCAGTCGCGGGTTGTGCGGGGCCCCCTCGTCGAAGAGGTGCCCGGGACGGGGGTTGGGCCCCGCAACCGTGTTCGACGAGACCGCGATCGCGCGTGCGACGCCGGCGATCGCCGCCGCGTCCAGAACGTTTTTCGTTCCTTCCACGTTCACGTCGTGGAAGTCGCGGGTGCGCCGCGGAGTGATGACGCCGCAGAGGTGGAAAAGCGTCGCTCCCCCCGCGCCTCGGAAGAAGTCGCGAAGAGCTCGCGGATCGCGGACGTCGCCCTGGACGAGCTCGACCTCCGGTGGGAGGGTCGCGAGCGCGGCCGCCGGAGTTCCCGGCTTGACGAGGCAGCGGACGCGGCGGCCGGCTTCCGCCGTCGGCACCTCCGGCAGCCCGTTCTGGAGCACATCCACGAAACGCGAGCCGAGCCAGCCCGGAGCGCCGGTCACGAGGCACAGCGGAGAGCTCACTGGAGAGCGCTCCGGACGAGCGCCGCGAGATCCCGGCCGTCCGCCAATGAATGCGGCTCCATCCCCGGGACGGACACCACGCAGAATCCGTCGCTCCGATGGTTGCCGCTGCGGCCGGTTGCGAGTCGGGCGGTGACCGGACCGAGCAAAGACGACTCGATACGCTCGACTGGCGGGTGACCAGCCCAGGTGACCACAAGGTCAGGGAGATGGTCGAGTCGCGCGCCCGGGAAGGCCTCGGCCGTCCTGTGGACCGCGCCGACCAGCGGTTCACCGCTGCCGGTGATCCGGAGGTTCTCGAAGCATTCGCGCACCCAGGCGACGTACCGCGACAGGGCCTCGCCGTCGCGCTCGAGGGCTCCCTCCCGCTCCCGGCCACGGACGTTCAACCGGAGATACCCGTTCAGGTCGGCGACGAGGTCGAAGCCCGCCGTGCGCGCCCAGTCGTGCCCGGCGACGACTGACCGGTTCACCACCTCGTCGCGGACGGAGACCGGGACGAGCCGCGCGATCCGGTTCTGAATCGAGGCCGGGACGCGCTCCCGTAGCCGGCGGACCATGCCCGGCTGTGACTGTCCTTTTCCAATTCCCGGACGGTCCTCTGCGCGGCCGGCGAAGCCGGCGTTCACGAGGTCCATCACGCGCGGCACGAAGTGCTCCTGGGAGATATTCGGTCCCATGCCGTGGAGCGCGAAGACGATGACCCCGGCGCCGGCGAGAGCAGTCGCTCCGAGGATGTCGCCGAGCGCCTCGTCGACCGCGCGGTAGACGTCGAGCAGCGCGCCGGCCGGGATCGCATCACTGCCCGGGCCGTCCGGCCAGAGGATGTGTCCCCCGCGGTGGGTTTCTCCGAACACCGTGATGAAGAAGTCCCACGGCGCGTCGTCCAGCAGCCAGCGAACGAGCGCCCCCTTGCGCCGCGCTCCCCGCACCAGATCGTTACGAATCTTTTCGAGCTCCGCCACCGATTTGCCGACGGGGATCTCGATTCCCATGGGGTGTTTGCCGAAGCGGCGTCGGATCTCACCCTCGAGGTTGCGCGGGTGGCAGAAGATCGGCCCGAGCTGATCATGGGAACCCCAGTTGAGAACCGCGATGCCTTCGGGCAGCTCCCGGGGAGGAAAGGTCATGGGAACGTCGATCGCGATCACCCGGCGGCCGCGCCGAGCGAGCTCGTAGAAGAACGGTTCGAAGTCGAGCCAGTCGGAACTCACGCGCCGAATCCGCATGGACCCCGAGTCCCACTGCAGGTGATGGTACATGCCGTGCTCGCCCGGGTTCGTCGCGGTGTAGAACGTCGGCCACACGGAGCCGGTCAAGAGGTCGGCCGGGGAGCGGATCGTGTGCAGCGCGCCGCGAGCCAGCACGCGGCGAAGGTTCGGCAGATCGCCGGACGAGGACTGAATGAGACCGAGATCGGCCGCGTCGAGGCCGATCATCGCGATGCGGCGCGACGAAGTCACGCCAGCGGCACCGCGGGTTTTCCTTCGGCGGCCGAGCGGGCAGCTGCCTCGAGCCAGCGAACGTTTCGGACCGCCTCCTCGAAGCCCGGCGAAAGGGGCTCACCCGCGGCGACCGCGTGGACGAACGCGGCGAGAGCGCTCCGGATGCTGAAGCGCGCCATCGAACGTCCGCGCCACAGAGCCCGGTAACCGAAGACCGCCGCATCGAGGCACCGGGCTCTGAGCCGTGGCCCCCGCGCGCCGTTGCGCTCGAAGTGGATTGCCATGTTCGGGTCGGCGAGGCGGAGGCTCCCCCTCGGGCCGCGGACCGAAAGCCGCTCGACCGTCCGGTGCGCGTAGGCCAGGTCGCAGCGGACCGCGGAACCGTCCGCGAAAGCGAGATCGAGGAGCAGGTGATCCTCCGGCCACCGGTTGCTTCGAGTCCGGGCGGTCACGCGATCCGGCTCCTCCCCGAGGAGGTTGGCCGCGAGATCGATCGCATGGCTGCCGAGGTCGTGAAGGATCCCGCCCTCGTCCCCGGAGAGGCGGTGCTGCGTCACGGTGGACCAGGAGAGGACATCGGTGTGCAGTCGGAACTCGACCTGCACGGGATTTCCCACGACTCCCATCCGCACGCGGTCGCTCACGCTCCGGTACGTCGGCCAGAAGCGGCGATTGAAGTCGAGCATCAGATTCTGTGTCGCATTGCCGCGATCGATCTCTTCCAGCTGCCCGCACAGGGCGAACGGCTTCTCCATGAAGACCGCCACGCTGCGGGAGGCCGCGTGGTTCCAGATCTCGAGATGGGACGACGGAGGCGTCGCGACGAGGATGGCGTCGAGGTTCGCTTGCTCCAGCATCGCCGGATAATCCGGGTAGACGTCGACGGATGCCAGGCGTTGCGTTGCCGCCGCCCGACTCGCGGGCAAGGGGTCGGCGACCGCAACCAGCCGCGCGCCCTCGATGGTCTGGAAAGCCGGCAGATAGTAGTTCCGAGCGAGGCGACCGAAGCCCGCGATGCCGATCCGGAGCGGGCGCATCTAGCTCCCCCCGCGAGTGAACGCGTGACCGGTTCGAACCCAGAGATAGCCGAGGCCGCTCGCGAGGTAGTGGACGAAGAGGAGCGGGATCGTCGCCACCGCAAACGCAATGCCCCGGGAGGTTGCGAAGAAACTGAGCAGCCTGCGGTTCACGAGCAGTAGACCGACGCTCGCGGCCGCTGCGAGGAGGAGCATCGCGGGAGTGAGCGCCGCGAGCACCAGCGCCGGCACCGTGAGAAGAGCGAGCGCCACGCTGACGCGATGCCCGACCTTGAGGTTCAAGTGGTCGAGAACGGAGCGTCGGTCGAGGATCAGCCGAGACCAGGGCACCGCTCGGAGAAGAAGGTCGGTCCGGACGAAGGACGACAGAGTCCAGCGTTTCAGGTGCGTCACTCGAAGATCCTTCTCGAGGAGGATGCGATGGCCGGCCTCGCGCACTCGGTACCCCAGCTCGATGTCCTCGATCGACCTCCCGTAGAACCCGGTGTCGAAGCCACCCACGGCCTCGAAGACAGCGCGGCGAATCGCCCCGCACCCGGCCCAGAAGGTCGAAGCCTCCGGCTCGCCGTGCTGGTGCACGAAGTGATGGAGCAGATTCCGAAATTGCGAGACCAGGCCGGACGCCCTCGGCGCCGCATCATACGAGCCGAAAACGGCGGCGACGTCGGTGCGTTCCTCGAGAAGGCGACGCACGCGCTCCACCGTGTCCGGCGCCACGACGACGTCCGAGTCGACGAAGAGGAGCGTCTCGCCCGTCGCGTGCCGCACGCCGTGGTTGCGCGCCGCACCCGCCCCGGAGTTTTGCTCGAGCTGCAGGAGCCGTACGCCGAAGCGCGATGCGACGAGCGGCGTGTCGTCCGTTGAGCCGTCATCGACGACGATGATCTCGACTTCGGGGCCGGCGGACGGGACGAGGGCTCGCAGGCACTCCGCGAGGCCGGAGGCGTTCTGGTAGGCGGGAACGATGACCGAGACGCGCAGCACGCCGGATGCGCTAACTCGTACCGACCGCGAGATCTCGTACCAGCTCGGCGAGGTCGATGGTCGTCGCCAGCGACGCCGCGCGCCCGGAATCACGGGCCGGGCCGGCAATCGCGGCGAAGGCGAAAGGCCGATGGTTGCCGCCCCGTCCGGTCTTGAGGCGCCCCATGAAGGTCCCGAGCCGCTCGGAGTGGGCTGCGGTGGCCGGCGCTCCAAGCCGCCAGTCGATCGCGAGGTCGGGGAGGTAGTCGCTCCGGGGACCGGGGAAGAGCTCTGCCGGGACCGTGACCGACTCGACCAGCGGCTCGCCCGTCGAGGCATCGCGCAGCGAGAGAAAACCCTCGCGCAACGACTCGAGGTAGCGCCGGTAAGGTGCACTGCCGTGTTCGAGCCAGCCCTCCGCCTCCCGTCCCGCGACGTTCAAGCGGACGTAGCCCTCGCCGCCCGTCGGGAGCGCGAAGCCCGGCGTTCGAGACCAGTCGAGGGCGCCCGCGAGAGCGCTGCCGATCACCCAATCACGCACGCGTTCGGGGACCGCGAGGGCCACGCGTTCCTGCAGGGGAGCGGGCAAGCGTTCGCGGAGCAGCCGCATGAGGCCCCGCTTCGGACGGTGGCGGCCGGCCGAAGGAGGGCCCTCCCGCGCAACGAACTCTGCGTTGATGCGCTCGATCACGGGGTGAACGAGGTGCATCTGGGAATGATTCGGTCCCATGCCGAGCAGGGAGAAGACGATGACCGAGGTTTCGCGCAGGTCGATCGCCTCGATCAACGCCCCGACCTCGCGGTCGAGCGCGCGGTGGACCTCGAGCATGACGCCACCGTCCGAAGCGTCTGCCGCCGGGCCGGCTCCGTCCCAGAAGGAGTGACCGGCGCGATGGCACTCGGTGAACACGGCGACGAAGAGGTTCCACGCCGTCTGCTTCATGAGCCAGCGGCAAAGCTCCCCGCGTCGTCTCACGGCCGCGAGCACGGTCTTCCGGATGCTGGCGAGCCGCCGCGGGCTCTTGTCGATCGGGACGTCGGGACCGAGCACATTGGTGCCGAAGAGGCGCGCAATGTCCCGCGCGAGCTCCGGCCGGTTGCAGTGGAATCCGCCGAAGACCTCGGCGCCCCAGTTGACCACCTCAACCCCGGCAGTCGTCCGACTCGGGAAGGCCGTCTGCACATCCAGCGTCGTGACCGCAAGGCCCTCGCGCGCCAGCGGCCGCCAGAAGGGCTCCGCGTCGATCCAGTCGCTCGCCACGTGGCGGAGCCGCATGCTCGCCGGGTCCCACTGCATCGGGAAGTACTGCCCGTGCTCGCCCGGCAGAGTGCGGGTGTAAAAGGTGGGCCACACCGATGCGCTCATGACGTCCGCGGGCGAATCGAGCCGGCGGACCACGCCTTCGGCGAAGAGCCGCCGGAGGTGCGGAAGGACGCCGAGCCGGGGCTCGAGGTAGTCGAGGTCGGCGGAGTCGAGCCCGATCACGAGAACCCGGGGGCGGTCGGTCATGGCCATTCGCTTTCTCGGGTCACGCAGCGCGCCGCCAGAGGGAGCGTCCCTCGACCCATTCCCAAACGAAGATGCCCGGCACGCCGGAAACGATCTCACGCACGCGGGTGGCGAGCGACGTCGCAAGAAGAGCGTCCGGGGGCAGGCCGAGGAGCGCGCCCAGCACGACGAAGCTCGCCTCCTGGACCCCCAGGCCGGCGGGAACGGGAAATGCGACGGCTCCGGCGACAATGGCAAGGCTTTTCAGGGCAATCGCGTCGACGAGCGTGATCGGATGCCCCAGGAGCCGTGCCGCCAGCCAGACCTCGCCGACGAGCGAGAGGCGTGCCAGGAGCCGGAGAGCGCACGACGCCACGATCGTCCCGGGCCGGCTGTAGAGCGTGCGGATCGCCCCGTCCAGATCGCTCGCACGCTCGACCAGGGCATCCCACTTCGCGCTGCGGGCGAGGCGCACGGCCCGCGAGGCCAGGAAGGCAAACGCCCCCGCCCGCTGCACCACGACGAGAACCGCGATCACCGTCGCGAGCAGAACGACGCCGCCGAGCGCCACTGCAAGGGTCGCGGGTCTGATCCCGAAGGGGTCCGATCCGCTGCGAAAAGTGTCGGCATCCGGGATGACTCGGAAGAGCGCTACTAAGCCGATCAGGCCGAGAAGCGGCAGGGTCGCGAGCTGCACCGTCTTGTCGACCACAACCGACGCGATGGCCTCGCGCGTTTTCCCGAACCAGCGCGCGAGCAGACGCACCCGAACGATTTCGCCGCCGACGCCGGCAACCGGAAGCAACAGGTTGATCGATGTGCCGATCCATACAGCCTCGAGGGCGTGGACGAACCGCGGTGCCTGACCGGACGGAAAGAGGAGCCGCCAGGACGCCGTGGCGAAAAGAAGGTGCGGTACTGCGAAGCCGGCCAGGAGGAGGAGTTTCCAGCCGGTGGACGCGAGGAGACTCGCGACCGTATTCGCCCCCTGCCAGGCGACCAGAACGACCGCGATCGCGAGCCCGATGCCGAGACCGATCCACGACGCGTTCCGGACGCGGGATCGTACGCCGTCGCGGGTCATCGCAGCGCGCCGTTCCCGCGGACCGCCAGCGCACGCCGGGCCTCCGGGAAATCGGGCTTCAGACGGACTGCCGCCTCCAGAAGTCCCGTCACTTCGTCCGATCGGCCGAGCTCGGAGAGCGCGAGCGCCAGGTTGTAGTGCGCACGGGCGTGGCGCGGGTCGATCCGGATCGCCGCGCGGTAGTGCTCAATGGCTTCTTGGGTCTTGGCCCGACCCCCGAGAGCCAGGCCCAGGTTGTAGTGCGCTCGGGCGTAACTCGGGTTGATCCGGACCGCTTCCCGATAGTGGTCGATTGCCTCGTCCGTTCTTCCCAGTCTGACAAGAACGATGCCGAGGCCGTAGCGCGCCACGGCATTTCCGGGCTGGAGTCGCACGGCCGTTGCGTATTGGTCGAGCGCCTCCGCCCGTCGCCCGGTTTTGTAGAAGTGCTCGCCGAGCCATATGCGAGCCCGCGGATTGTCGGGGCGCTTCTCCACCACGTCGGTCCAGAAAGAGAGCGTCGTCCGGTAGTCGTCATTCCGGTGGATCGTAACCACCGCGAGAGTGACGGCGAGCGCGGCTACGACGGCCACCCCGGCTGCCCGCGGCGCTCCGAGGCGGCGCAGGTACGTGTGCCCGGCCACGACGACCAGCGCGACGACGGCCGCGAGCGGCAGGTACATGCGGCGTTCGGCCGCAACTTCGACGGGGATCGGCCGGAAGCTCGAAGTCGGCGCGAGAACCAGGAAGAAGAAGACGCCGAGGAAAGCGATCATCTTCCGGCGAAAGAGGCCCCAGAGAGTCAGCGCGACCAGCGCCACCACCGCGATCAGGGAAGGCAGGACTTCCCCGATCGATCTCGCAATCGGCCACCCGTCGTAATCCCCGGAGAGCGCATCCGGCCAGAAGACCAACCGGAGGTAGTGCACGATCACTCCAGATTGCGTCAGGGCGTAGTCCCATGGCGTGACGTCGCGACGGGCGAACCCGGACAACGTCCGGCGGAAGCCCGTGGCGATCACGGAAACAGAGATCACGAGCACCACCGCAAAACCGGCATAGAGGCGCCAGCGCGTTTTCACGGCGTCCCGCAGCGATTTCGACCAGAAGAGGCGGTCGTACGCGAGAACGAGGACGGGCGCCACGACGGTGACTTCTTTGCTGGCCATACCCAGTGCGAAGGCGCCGAGCGCGGCGACCACCCAGATCCGCTGGCCGGGAGACTCGAAGCTGCGAATCGAGCAGTGGATCGTAAGGAGAAGGAACAGGCCCATCAGCAGCTCGGTCCGCTGAATGGTGTAGTTGACGCTCTCGGTCGCAAGCGGATGCACGATCCAGAGGAGCGCGGCCGCGAGAGCAAGCCCCGTCGCCTGGCCGCGGTAGCGGGCTCGAAGGTCGTGAGAAATCAGTGTGCGCCGGACGATCCCGAAGAGCACCAGACCCGCGAGAAGGTGAACGGTTACGTTGAACACATGGTACGAGCCCACGTTCAGTCCGCCGATCGCGTAGTTGAGAGCGAGTGAAAGATTGACGAGCGGGCGGCCGGTGACGGGAGTTTTCGCCGGCGGCGAGAGCACTCTCGACGGCGGCCAGAGCGCACGGATCGTCGGATTATTGGAGATGGCGGGAAGATCGTCAAACATTCAGATAGACGGTCAGTCCTGCCAGCGTCAGCAGGACCGCGGCGAGATACTCGAGGCGGAATGCCGTCGAACCCGGCCGTCTCCCGGGCCGGATCTCCGCGGCGAGCTGCGGAGGTGTCGTCAGGGAGCGGTCACGACGCGCGCGCTTCGACCGGGAGGCCTTACCCATTCGACCGCCGGTGCGCCACGCGGTTGTAGACGATGCTCACGAGGTATCCCGCGACGAAACCGCAGGCGAAAGCGTAGGCGAAGCCGATGAGACTTCCCACGAAGGTCACCTCGTAGCCGATGAAGAACTGTCGGAGCAGGCGAAGGTGCGGCCCGACAACACGGCCGCCCTTCAGCACGAGCCAGTTTGTGGCAACGAAGAGCGCGATCCCCGCCACCAGGCCCCAGGCGAGTCCCTGCACGAGCGCTTCGAGCCGGAGGACTCGCACCGGTAGCGCCGTCTCGAGATCTTTCGGCTCTTCCGACACGTTAGCCCCCATCATTCAGGAACGACTCCGGCCGTCCCGCGGATCCCGGTGGTTCGGGGGCACTCGCGTGCTCCCGCAGAGAACCTGTTCCGCCATGCATCGTGTGGTCGCAGCCCCTCGTTCTGTCCGGGCTACAAATAATCGAGGACGCGGCTCATCACGAGCGACTCGGCGCGACGCCGGATCACGGCCAGGGAGAAGAGCGCGGCGGCGTTTCGAGTCAACGCGATGAGCCATCCGATCGCAAAGCCTCCGAGCAGCCCGTAAGCGAGTCCGAGCAGAACCCCGCGGGGACTCGCGCCGTAGCCGGGCAGGTATTGCGCGAGGAGTCGCAGGTTGGGTCCGACGACCGTCCCTCCCTTCAGCACGAGGAACAGGCTTGCCAGGCCGAGAAGCCCGGCGGCGAGCGCGCCGACGGCCACGCCGAATGCGACGCGATCGAGTTTGGCGAACACGGGCGCCAGAGCCTTTTCGAGGCGGATCTCCTCCTGGTATTCGTCGTCGACGTTGACGCTCCAGACGTCGTTCCGCTCGCCGAACATGACGTTGCGAACGGCGAGCATGCCGGTGAGCATCGCGTGGTCCTGGTTGTCGTAGCGATGAAGCCCGTTCCGTCCGATCGTCTGCAGGTTCGGGAAGCGAGCGATGAAACTCCGCAGGATGTCGAGATGCTCGCGATACGAGCTGTCGTAAATCGGATACGCCTTCGGCACCCGCTCCACGCAGCCGTCGACGACCTCGTCGGCGCGGGCGAGCCCGATCGCCGCGATCTCCCGCGTTCCGAGAGCGATCAGCTCATCGTCCCGCATCCTCCAGAGCGCGTCGCCTTCGGTGCAGAAGTACTCCAGGCCGAGCCCGGTCTTGCCGCCGGCGGGGACCATGTCCGGGCTCCAGTTGCGATAGTTCTGGATGCGCCCCACCTTCACGAGCGGGTCGTGGACGTAGATCCAGTTGTCCGGGAAAAGATCGGCACGGTTCACGATCAGGCCGACAGTGAGGAAGTCCCGATAGGTGAGCTCTCTCGCGGCCTGCAGGACCGCGGGCGGGGGCGGGGGATCGAGCTTTTCGACCAGCTCGGTGATCGGCATGCTCGAGACGAAGTCCGACCCTTCGACCTCTTCGCGGCGCCCATCGTTCGTCACGACCACGCGGGTGACCCGCTCGCCGTCGTGCTCGATCGCGACCACGTTCCGACTCAACTGCACGACGCCACCGGCGTCGACGATCGCGTCGCGCACCGCCTTCCACATCATGCCGGGCCCGAGCCGTGGATAGTCGAACTCCTCGATCAGCGTCTTGATCGTCGTCCGGCGACGGAGAAACATGTTCACCACGGCGGTCCGGAGCGACAGGTCCTTGATCCGCTGGGCAGCCCACTCGGCCTTCAGCTCCGAGCACGGTACGCCCCAGACCTTCTCGGTATACGACTTGAAGAAGGTGAGGAAGAGCCTTCTTCCGAACCGGTTGGTCACCCACTCCTCGAACGTGTCCTCGGTTCGATGAGGGACGACCTGCCACCTGAGGTAGCTCGCAACGATCCCGAGCGCCTGCCGGAGACCGAGTCCGCGAAGCGCGTTCCACGGCCGGAGGGGGTAATGGAAAAACCGGCCCTGATAGAAGATGCGGGAAAGACGCGGGCGGCGAAGGAGATCCGGACCGAGGACCTGGCGCCACATCTTCTCCACCGAGGGCGCCTTCGTGAAGAAGCGGTGCCCGCCCATGTCGAAATGAAACCCCTTGTAGACGACGGTCCGAGCCAGGCCGCCCACGTGGCCGCTCTTTTCGAGAACTACGGCCGGCAAGCCGAACCGAATCGCTTCGTAGGCCGCGGTGAGGCCGGCGGGTCCTGCTCCGACTACGACGAGGCGCCGCTGCATGCGCTAACGCGGCAGCGTTTTTCGCCGCGATCGGGCCTCGCCCCTCGTCCGGGCGCGGATCTGGCTCGACGGGTTCTTCGCCCGCCGCCCACCTGGCCAGCCCGGCCGAGCGGATGTCATAGCGCGTCTCATGGCTATTTTGGAGACAGCCTATCGCGGCAGGCCCGCGACTTCTGCGTCGATGCTTCTCCGGATTGGGGCTGCGGACTCGGAAAGTTTCGTCGGAGACCGGACAACTCTCGCTCCTCACACGGAAAAAGTTCCCGCCGCGGGGCTACGACGAGGGCGGGAAATAGCGGATGTCGCTCCAACCGGCGGCTTGAGATTTCCAATCCAGAGCGCCCGACACGGGCTGCCGGTCCGGAAGGGACACTCCCCCTGTCTGACTGCCTCCCGCCCGCTGCAACCTTTGTCCCGGAGATGGGTTCTACCCGCTAAGTGCCTCCCCATCGCCTTCCAACTGGTCGTGACAAATAGCTACAGTTTGGCTCTTGAACCGATGTTTCATCTTAACTACTATTTCTTTTCAGAATGATCAACGAACTTGACGCCCGTATCATGACGATCTTGCAAAGCAACGCTCGGACCTCCAACGCTGAGATCGCACGACAGGTGGGGCTCGCCCCGTCCGCCGTGTTCGAGCGGATCCGCAAGCTCGAGGAAAAAGGGGTGCTTCGGGGCTACAGCGCGCGCATCGATCCGCACGCGGTTGGCCTCGCGCTGGTCGCTTTCATATTCGTCCGCTCGAACGACCGGCCGGGCGGCGTGCAGACCGCAGAGCAAATCTCGAAGATCCCCGAGGTCCTCGAGGTGCATCACGTCGCGGGGGAGGACTGCTTTCTCGTGAAGGCGCGCGCCGCTGACCCCGAAGCGCTCGGCCGCCTGCTGCGCGAGGAGCTCGGAAGGATTCCGACGATCACTTCGACGCGCACCACGATCGTCCTTGAAACCGTAAAGGAAACGGCAGCGCTCCCGATCACGGTCGAGGAGGAAATGGAGGCCGCCAGTGCCTGACGTCTCGACCGTGCCCCGCCCGCCTCGGAGCCAGCTCGTCGCCGCCTTCGCGTCGGTGTACCTGATCTGGGGATCGACCTACCTCGCGATCCGTTTCGCGATCGAGACCATGCCGCCTCACCTCATGGCCGCCGTCCGCTTTCTCGTCGCCGGGGCCCTCCTCTACGTGTGGGCGCGCTGGCGCGGCGCCCCGCGGCCGACGCGCGCGAACTGGCGCGCGGCCGCTGTCGTCGGCGGCTTCCTTCTGCTCGGCGGCAACGGCGCCGTCGTCTGGGCGGAGACGCGCGTTCCCTCCGGGCTCACCGCGCTGCTCGTCGCGATGGTTCCCATCTGGATGCTCGTGCTCGAAATGCTTCCGCGTCTCGGCGGAAGGAAGCCGCGGGCGGCCGTCGTCGCCGGGATCGTGCTCGGACTCGTCGGTCTCGTCGTGCTCGTCGCGCCCGGAAGGCTCGCGGGCCGAGTGGACCCTCTCGGCGCGGGCGTCCTCCTGCTCGGGTGCCTGTCCTGGGCGTTCGGCTCGCTTTACTCGCGTGGCGCCGAGCTGCCGAAGTCGGGGTTCCTCGCCGCCGCGATGGAGATGGTGGCCGGCGGCTTCCTGCTCCTTCTCTTGCTCGCGTACCTGATCGTCTTCGGCTCGCTCATCGGGTTCACGGCGTACATCTGGCTGCTCGGCGCTACGACGTCCGCGCGCGTCTCGACCTACGCCTACGTCAACCCGGTCGTCGCCGTCCTGCTCGGCTGGGCCTTCGCGAACGAGCCGATGTCGCTCCGAACGCTGATCGCCGCGGCGGTCATCATCGGTGCGGTCGTGCTCATCATCCGCTACGGTGCGAAGCGCGAGATTGCCGCGCCCGCGGCAACCGAAAGGGCGGCGGAAGCGGACCTCCTTCCTCGCAAGACGGCGGGAGGGCGTGCTTGAAGACTTCCGCTCCGGGCGCGCTTCTCCTTCGAATACTGGACGAGGCGTACGAGAAGAAGGCCTGGCACGGGCCGAACCTGAAGGGCACGCTCCGCGGAGTCGGCGTGCAGGAAGCTGCCTGGCGCCCGGCTCCCGACCGGCACAACGTGTGGGAGCTCGCGCTGCACGCCGCGTACTGGAAGTACGCCGGGTGGCGGCGGCTCACCGGAGAGAAGCGCGGCGCCTTTCCCCTGGCCGGAAGCAACTGGTTCGTCCGTCCCGAGCCCTCACCCCAGCCCTCTCCCGGGGGGAGAGGGAGAGAGACTTCGGCGACCGAAAAGGCGTGGCGAGCGGACCTCGCTCTGCTCGACGAGCAGCATCGGCGGCTTCGGGCCGCGATCGAGAAAATCCCCGCGCGCCGCCTGTCGGCGATCTCGCGCGGCAGCCGGCACCGCATCGACACGCTCGTCTACGGGATCGCCGCGCACGACGTGTACCACGCGGGGCAGATCCAGCTCGTAAAAAGGCTCTTCCGCGATCGCCGGGGGAGGCCCGTCCGTGGCTGAGGCCGGGGCACCGGTCGCCTGCGGGCTCGGCGCTTTCGATGAAAGGGAACGCACCCGCCACCGGCAGCTGGCCGGCGAGCTCCTCCGAGCAATGACGGATGTCGAGGAGCTCCCGGATGGATACGCGCTGCGTTTTCCGGGGAGGCCGTTCCTCTTCGTGCGGATCGCCCAGTGGGTCGAGCTGGAGCGCGCTTGCTGTCCGTTCCTTACGATCCGGCTCGAGATCGAGCGCTCCGCGCCCTCGTACCGCGTGCGGATCACCGGGCCGGAGGGGGCAAAGGAAGTCCTCCGGGCTGAGCTTCTCAGCCTTTCCTCCGGTTCTGCGAAATGAATGCTCGGCGCTTCATCGAGGTCAGCCACCGGATCGAGGGGGGGATGGTTACGTACGAGGGCCTTCCCGCCCCGGTGGTCGGGGAGTTTCTTTCCCGCGACGCTTCACGCGGAAAGTACGCGGAGGGGACGACGTTCTCGATCGGGCGCGTCGAGATGGTCGCGAACACAGGGACGTACGTGGACGCGCCCTTTCACCGATTCGATAAGGGGGCGGACGTCGCGGAGCTCCCCCTCGAACGTCTCGCGGACCTCGACGGTATCGTCGTGGATGTTCCGACCACGGAGCGGGCGCCGTCCTCGTCCGAACGGACTGGAGCCGCAACTGGCGGACACCGGCGTACTTTCGCGACCACCCGTACCTGACGCGCGCTGCGGCGGAGCGGGTCGTTCTCGGAAGGCCCGCGCTCGTTGGGATCGACTCGCTGAACATCGACGACACCGAGGACGGCTCGCGTCCCGCGCACACTCTCCTTCTCGACGCGGGCATTCCGATCATCGAGCACCTGACAAACCTCGATGCTTTGCCCCGGTCCGGCTTCCGCTTCCACGCCGTCCCCGCCCCGTTCCGGAGGCTCGGCAGCTTCCCCGTCCGCGCCTACGCGATCCTCTCGGAGGATTGAAGCCCGTTTCCTCCGGAATTGATTCGAGGCGGGCGATCGTTCTCCCTGTCCGGAGCGAACCCTGAACCCGAAGCAAACCCGTGTTCTCGCGGCTCTCTTTACGGTCGGCCTTCTCTCGGCCACTCGGTGCGCGCGCGCCCAGGGTGTGTCCGAGATTTCCCTCGAGCCACTCGTCACCGGACTCGCCCAGCCGACCGCGATCGCGCACGCCCGGGACGCGCGCCTTTTCCTCACGCTTCAGCGCGGCCGGATCGTCGTCTTCGAGAATGGCGCCGTCCGGCCGACGCCCTTTCTGGACGTCACGCCGCTCGTGTCGTGCTGCGGCGAGCGCGGTCTCCTCGGCCTCGCCTTCCACCCCCGGTACGAGGAGAACGGACTTTTCTTCGTGAACTACACGAACACGGCGGGGAACACTGTCGTCGCGCGATACCGCGCCTCCTCCGCCGATCCGAACGTCGCCGACGCCGCGAGCGGCGTCACGCTCCTCCTCATCCCGCAGCCGTTCGCGAACCACAACGGCGGCAACCTCGCGTTCGGTCCCGACGGCTATCTCTACATCGGGATGGGAGACGGCGGCTCCGCGAACGATCCGATGTGCGCCGGCCAGCGAGACGACACGCTGCTCGGCAAGATGCTGCGGATCGACGTGGACGTGAATGGGGGAACGGCGCCCTTTTACGGGATTCCGCCGGACAACCCCTTCGCCGCTCCCGGCGGCGCGCGCGACGAGATCTGGGCGAAGGGTCTTCGGAACCCGTGGCGATACTCGTTCGACCGCGCGACGGGCGACCTCTTCATCGCCGACGTCGGGCAGGGTCAGCGCGAGGAGATCGACTTCCAGCCCGCGGGAAGCGCGGGCGGCCAGAACTACGGCTGGAAGATGATGGAGGGGACGCTCTGCACGGGCGCGGCCTCCGGCTGCCCCACGGGTGTCCCGGCCTGCAGCGCGCCGGGCCTCACCCTGCCGATCCTCGAATACTCACACGCTTCGGGCGACTGTTCGGTGACGGGAGGCTACGTCTACCGGGGGCGGATGAATCCCCGGTTCACCGGTACTTACTTCTACGGCGACTACTGCACGGGACGGATCTGGGGAGCGACGCGGACCGGCACGGCCTGGACGACGAGGCTCTTCGCGCAGCGCGCGTCGAACCTCACCACGTTCGGCGAGGACGCGGCGGGGGAGCTGTACCTTGCGACGGAAGCGGGTGTGCTCGCGCGCGTCGTCGACTCGAATCCTATGGCGCCGACGGTGACGCTCGTGGAGCCGCGGTCCGGCCCCGCGCGAGGCGGCGACGTCGTCATCCTCACGGGAAGCGGATTTGCGACCGGAGCGGTCGTCACGTTCGGCGGGGTTCCCGGCTCGGACGTGGCCGTGCTCGACTCGATCGCGACGCGCCTGCGAGTCGTGACGCCGTCGCACGCCGTCGGGATGGTCGACGTCGTCGTCACGAACCCGGACGGTCGAAGCGTCACCGTCGCCGGGGGCTACACGTTCACGGCGCTCGCCCGCGTCACGCCTCTCCCGCGTCCGCCCCGGACGATCACCCGGCCGTAAGCCGCGGGGACGCTGACGGGGTCAAACGGTGCGGCGGCCCCACAGGAAGAACACGCCGGCGGAAAGGACGGCCAGCACGACGCCGTACGCCGCCGCGGCGCCGGTCTCCTGGAGGCGGAGAGAGGACAGGATCTCGATGGCGATCGGGCGCGTCTCGAACGTGTACAGGACGATCGAGATCACGAAGTCCCCGAGCGCGGTGATGAACGCGAGGCTCGCTCCCGCGGCGATCGCGGGCGCGGTGAGCGGCAGGTCGACGCGCCAGAGCCGCCGCCACTTCCCGGCTCCGAGCGACGCGGCGGCCTCGTCGAGCGAGGGGTCGAGCTGGCGAAAGCCGGCGAACGCGGCGCGTCCCGTCAGGGGAAGGTTTCTTACCATGTAGCCGAGCGGCAGGATCACCGCCGTTCCGACGAGCACGAACCGGCCGACCCACGGGGCGTGGACGCTGAACGCCGCGGAGAGCGCGACGGCGAACACGGTGCCGGGGAGCGCCCAGGGAACCGCCAGTAGCGTTTCGAGGAGTCCGCCCAGACGGGTTTTCCCGCGCACCGCGATGCGGGCCGCCGAGAAGCCGAGGACGAGCGCGCCCGCCGTCGCCACGACCGCCATCCAGAGGGAGTTCACGAGCGGCCGGAGCCGCTCGGTTTCCGTCACGAGCGACACGTAGTTCGACAGGTTCAGGACCGGGGGCAGAATCTCGATCGTCCACGTTCCGCGGGGGACGAGCGACACGAGAGCGAGCGTGGCGTGGGGGAGGAGCAGTACGACCGCGAGACCCCATCCGAAAACGGCTGCGAGCCAGCGCGACCGGCCGAGTTGCCGCCGCTCCGGCGCGACACCTCTCCCGCCTCCGGTAACGACGCGCCCTTGCTCGCTCCGCTGGAGGAGCGCAAGCCCGATGAGCGCGACGGCGGCGAGGGTAACGGTCTCAACCATCGCCATCGCGACGTCGCCGTTCAGCTTCGAAGCGATGATCTGGGTCGTCATCACGCGAAAGCCGCCCCCGAAGACGTACGGCGCCGAGAAGGACGCGAGCGACGTCATGAAGGTGAGAAGCGCGGCTCCCGTGAGCGCGGGACGGAGCAGCGGCAGGGTGACGCGGGTGAGCACCCTCCGGCGGCTGGCCCCGAGCCCCGCCGCCGCTTCGAGGAGGGCGCCGTCTGAGCGCGCGAGGCCCGCGCGCGTGAAGAGGTAGAAGTACACGTACATCGTGTACGCGTGCACGAGAAGCACGGCCGCCGGCCCGGTCAGGCGCCAGGGGGACTCGGCGAGCCCGAGGAGCGCCTGAACGGAGCGAGCGACGAACCCGCTCTCGCCGTAGAGAAAGAGAAAAGCGATCACGCCGACGAGCGGCGGCAGCACGACCGGCAGCGCGACGAGGGCGCCGAGGAAGCGGCGGCCGGGGAACTCGTTCCGCTCGAAGAGAAATGCGAGAGGGATCCCGATCGCGGCGGCGAGACCGACCGTCGCGAGAGAGATCCAGAGGCTGGCCCAGAGCGCGGCCCACTCTTCGGGGCGGCGCGCGAATTCCGCGAAGTTGCGGAGCGTCCACCGCGGGGCCTCGAGCGCCTCGGCGAACGTCACGAGGAGCGGCCATCCGACGAGCCAGAGAAGGAGAAGCGCGAGGAGCGCCGCCCCGAGGTTCCGGCTACGGCGCGGACGGGTCACTTCGCGTCCCTCGGGTAGGCTCGGGGAAGCGGCCCGCCGACGAGCGGCGCGACGAAGACCTTCCATCCCGGCTGCGCCGCTTCGGGCGGAGCGAGAACTTCGATTTCGCCGTTTCCTTCGAACGCGACCGCGAAGTAGGTGTCCCGCCCCGCGAACCGGGGCTCCACGACCCGGCCTTCTTCGGCCGTACCGTTGCGCGCCGTCGCGAACGCGAGCGCCTCCGGGCGCACGACCACGTCCACCGCCGCGCCGTTCTCGAGATCCTGGTCCGCATCGGCCGGCCACGCCGCTCCGCCCGGCAGGCGGACACGACCGCGAACATCGGCTGTGAATCTGACCCCTGCGGGATCAGACCCGCGACTTTCCCAGACGCCGGCGATGACGCTCGAGCGCCCGATGAACGACGCGGCGAAGCGCGTCGCCGGAGAGCCGTAGAGCTCCGGCGCGCTTCCGACCTGCTCGAGCCTCCCGGCGTGCATGAGCGCGACGCGGTCCCCGAGCTCGAACGCCTCCTCCTGCTCGTGCGTGACGAAGAGGGTCGTGATCCCGGCGGCGCGGATGATCCTTTTGAGTTCGCGGCGCGTTCGCCCGCGCAGCGACGGGTCGAGGTTGGAGAGCGGCTCGTCGAGGAGGAGAACGCGCGGCTCGGGAGCGAGCGCCCTCGCGAGCGCGACCCGCTGCTGCTGCCCACCCGAGATCTCGGTGACCTTTCGCGCCTCGAAGCCGGTGAGGTCGACCGAGGCGAGAGCGCGCGCCACGCGGTCACGGGTAAGTTCTGATGCGGATCTGACCCCTGCGGGATCAGACCCGCGACGGGTCTCTGTTCCGGATCTGACCCCTGCGGGATCGGGCCCGCGACGTTTCCAGAAGCCGCGCGACCCGAGGCCGAAGGCGACGTTCTCACCCACGGTCATGTGCGGGAAGAGCGCGTAGTGCTGGAAGACGATGCCGAATCGGCGGCGCTCGGGGGGAAGGAGCGTGACGTCCTCGCCGTCGACGAGCACGCGGCCGGTATCCGGGACCTCGAAGCCGGCCACGATGCGGAGCACGGTCGTCTTGCCGCTGCCGGACGGACCGAGGAGCGCGAGGATCTCGCTGCGGGCGATCGAGAGCGAGACGTCACTCGTGACGTGCAGCCCCCCGAAGTGCTTGTCGAGATGCTCGAGGACGAGGAACTCACCCCCTCTCCCCGCGGGCGGGGAGAGGGTCGGGGTGAGGGGCGTACTCACTCCCTCCTGCCCTTCCCACGCACTTCGCGGTCCCAGCGCGACATCCAGCCCGGCCCCTCGCGGCCGACCCTCTGCCAGTCGATCTTCGCCGGCACGAGTGCCTTCTCGACTTCGCGCGCCCACGCCGGAAGCTCCTCCGCGGGGATGTCCGTGCGTGCGGGGAGCCGGTAGGCTTTCTCGGCGGCGAGCTTCTGCGCCTCCGGGCTCCCGAGCCACTCGATGAGCGCCTTCGCCTCCGCGGGGTGCTTCGCGCCGCGCACGAGCCCGACGGCGTCGTCGATGACGGGGGTGCCGCTCGCGGGAAACGTGTAGCCGAGCGGTCCGCGCGCGCTCTCGAAGAGCGTGTCCGGCAGGTCCCACACGGTCACGAGCCCTTCGCGGCGCACGAGCTTCTCGAGGAGGATCGACGGGTTGAACACGTACTCCTTCGTCTGCGCGTCGAGCCGGCGAAGCCAGTCGAGCCCGCTATCGATCGCGCCGGTGCGCTCGATCGATCGTTCGAGGATCGTTCCCCAGACGGCCCGCATCGTCCCGGAGGCGAGCGGGTCGCGGATCAGAATCTTCCCCTTCCAGCGCGGGTCCAGGAGGTCGTCCCAGTCGCGCGGAGCGTCGGCGGCCGGGACCGCCGCGTTGTTATAGACGATGACGACCGGGGTCCGGTAAACGCCGAAGTAGAGCTTCTGCGGGTGGCGGCTCTCCGGCGGGATCGACGCGGCCCACGACGGCTCGAAAGCCGCGAGCAATCCATCGCGCGCGCCGTTTGCGAAAACGAGGTTCGGTCCGCCGAACCAGACGTCCGCGCGCGGGTTTGCCTTTTCCGCGCGCACGCGGTCGTAGACATCCTGCGACCCCATATCGAGCCAGCGCACGTCGACGTTGGGGTTCCTCGCCTCGTAGGTCTTCTCGACGAGCGTCAGGAGGTCGCGCCCGTGCGGGGAGTAGAGGACGACCGGCGTGCGGGAGTCGCCGCGGCAGCCGGCGAGCGCGAGCACGAGCAACAGGAGGGTCCGGCGGACGCGTTCGATTCTCACTTCGTTTTCCGCCGGGATGCTAACAGCCCCGTGCACGCATCTTGCTGCGGCTCTCGGGGGTCCTTATGCCGGAGAAGAAGACGATCGAGCGAGCCCGCCGCGACAAGCGACAGGGGAAGGCGCCGAGCACGCAGGCCGGCGAGTTCGTGCGCGAAGAGGTCGAGCACGTGCGGGAGGGAAAGCACGGCGCGCGATCGACGAAAAGAGGTAGGAACCCCTCCCGGCGACGCGCGGGTCCGCCGTAGAATTCCACTCGTCATGGCGAAGAAGGAGAAGAAGGAGAAGAAGGAGAAGAAGGCGCCGCTGCAGGACGGCCGCAAGCGCACCGACCGGAGCTTGACGGCCGAGCGTTTCGCGACCGACCGTTTTGCGAAGGAGGCCAGCAAAGCGACGCAGCGCGACGCGGAGCGGGCTCGCGTTTCGAGTGAGAAACCCTCGCACGACATCGAAGCGGAACGCCGGCGTGCGGCCAAGGCCCTCCAAAGGGAAAGACGGCTCGCGGACGGGGCTCTCGTGAGACAGCGCCGGCGCTCCGATTCGACGCTGCGTAAGGAGCGACAGCAGCACCGCGAAACGGAGAAGAAACGCTTCGGCCGGGAACGGCTGAAGACCGATCAACACCTCGGCGAAGAGCGCGGCCGCACGGACGACGCGTTTCGGGCGGCGAAACGCCGGCTGGTCAAGGCGCAAACGGCTCGCGAGAAATCCGCCGCCGCAGTCGAGCTCCGCGACGAGTTTCTCGCGATTCTGAGCCACGACCTGAGAAGCCCCTTGAACGTCATCGGGATCAACGCGGGGCGAGTCGGACGGATGGTCCCGGAGGGTCAGGGTGCTCCACAGATTCGGGACCTCTGCACCCAGATCGAGGCGTCGGTGAAGAGAACCAGCCACATGGTCGACGACCTGCTGGACGCCGAGCGCATGGCGCTCGGCCAACTCCGCCTTCCGAAGGCGATCGGGGACCTTCGGGACGCGGCCCGCGAGTCCGTCTCGCTGATGGAGCCCTTGCTCTCGGCACAGGAGATGTCGCTCCAGGCCGCGTTGCCGGACGTTCCGGTCCCGGCGGCATTCGATCGCGACCGCATTCTCCAGGTCTTCCTGAACCTCCTGGGAAACGCGGTCAAGTTCACTCCCCGAGGCGGCAAGATCTGGCTCGGGATGGAGACGAGCGACTCCCTGGTCCGAACGACTGTGTCGGATACCGGCCCCGGCGTGCCGATCGGCGAGAGAAAACGCATCTTCCGCCGTTTCACGCAGGGCGAGCGAGGGAAGGGGGGCGCCGGCCTCGGCCTCTACATCGCAAACCGCATCGTCGAGGCGCACGGGGGGAGCATCGGGGTGGAGGCGCGGTCGGGTGTGGGGAGCACGTTCTTTTTCACGCTGCCGACGGCGGAGACGAAGGAGTCGAGGGACAGCCGGGGCAAGTCGCGCATCGAACCGGATGGAGGTGACTCGTGAGCAAGGTGAATCCGATTCCTGAGGGGTACCACACCGTAACGCCGTATCTCTGCTGCAAGGACGCGGCGGCGGCGATCGAGTTCTACAAGAAAGCGTTCGGCGCGACGGAACTCATGCGCCACGAGGACAAGGGCAAGATCGGCCACGCCGAGCTGCAGATCGGCGACTCGCGCGTGATGCTCGCCGACGAGTTCCCGGAGATCGGCTTCCTCTCCCCGGCGACGGTCGGGGGCTCGCCGGTCATGATCCACCTCTACGTCGAGGACGTCGACACGACGGCGAACCGCGCGGTGGCCGCCGGCGCGAAAGTGACGAGACCCGTCGCGGACCAGTTCTACGGCGACCGGGGCGGGCAGTTCCAGGACCCGTTCGGCCACAAGTGGTACGTGTCGACGCACAAAGAGGACCTGTCGCCCGAAGAGATCGGCAAGCGCGCGGCGGCGATGACTCCGACGTCGTGAGACGGTCGGCCGCGGGCTCCCTTCTGCTCGCGGGCCTGGTGGCGCTTCCGCCGGCGGTCGCGTGCGGAGAGCGGAGAGGAAGCGCGCGGTTCACCGTTTCCACGGTTGCTGTCGGGCAACAGCCGAACGACGTGACACTCGGGGACGTGGACGCCGACGGCCACCTGGACGTCGTGACCGCGAACATCGGCAGCCGCGACATTTCCGTCCTGCGTGGAGACGGGAAGGGCGGATTCCGTCCCGCTCCGGGCTCGCCGGTCCGCGTCGGGATCGCGGCGCAGCTCGTCGTCCTCGGCGACTTCGACCGGGATCGATCGCTCGACCTCGCGGTGACCGAGCACGACTCCAACGACGTCCTCATGCTGCGCGGAAACGGCCGTGGAGGGTTCGCCCCGATGCCGGGGTCGCCGGTCCGCGCGATCGATCGCATGGCTCCGCACAACCACGGTCTTGCCGCCGCCGACATGAACGGCGACCGGATCCTCGACCTCGTCACGTCGAACAACAACGGAAACAGCGTCTCGGTGCTGCTCGGCGACGGCCGCGGCCGCTTCGGCCCCGCTCCCGGCTCTCCGTTTTCCGCGGGCCGCGCGCCCTATCCGCTCGCGGTCGCCGACGTGAACGGTGACGGCCGGCCGGACGTCGCGACCCCCGACATCAACGGCCATACGCTCACGGTGCTCTTCGGAGCCGGGCGCGGCACGCTCGCTCCGGCGCCCGGCTCGCCGTATCGCGTCCGCGACCGGCCGTACTTCGCGGCGGCCGCCGAT
>CAJDUI010000009.1_pt1 | contig 28445 bp, 22 predicted proteins | sample 7390031 | NCBI WGS metagenome assembly CAJDUI01 (sample SAMEA7055675, study PRJEB34461) | soil metagenome | biome: terrestrial ecosystem; feature: Peninsula; material: soil | place: Antarctica | collected 2016 | reverse complement strand
TGCGTCGTGAGCGTGAGCGTCTCGCCGAGCGTCGGGTTCCGCGCCGGATCGAGCGCCATCGCGATCGCCTCCGAGTCGGAGAGCACGGAGCGAGGGACGCCGAGCACTTCCCGCACGGCGGAGGCGAGGATCTCCTCGTTGTTCGCCTTCCAGTCCACGAGAAGCGACACGCGGTCACCGAGCTCCCGGTCGAACTCCTCCCGAAAGTCCCGGCGGGAGGTGCGCGCGCCCGGTATCGCCCGGAACGCGGCGTATTCGGGAGACTCCTCGAGGGGGATCGGGTCCTGGAGGACGCTCGCGTAGAGCGGATCGTGCCGGAGGACCTCCGCCACCATCTGCGACACGACCTCGCGCTGCTCGAGCGGGGCGTCGTAGGTCTCGCAGAGCCGCCAGTATCGGAAGAGCGTGACGCCGGAGATCGTGTGGTACAGGTACGCGAACGTCGCGACCGGCAATACGTAGCGGGCGATCTCCTGCGCGCGCTTCTGGACCGCGCCCGCGAACTTCTGCCGCCCCTCTCCCCGCGTGCGTCCCGGAAACAAGCCGAAGTAGCGCTCCCCGGCGAGCGGCGTCAGGAGATCCGTCAGCTTCCGGTACGCCGCCTCCTGCCGACGGGCGGTCGCTTCGAAGACCTCGCGCTCCGCCGCTCCCATGGGCGGCACGGCATAGTTGCCCGGCTTGACCTCGACGTAACGCTGCGAGACCTGCTCCGAGTTGTAGAACGGGTGGCTGTGGAGAAAGCTCCAGAGGAACTGGCGCGACACGTTCTCGAGGGCGAACTGGAAGTGCGCGTGCTGGAACGTCGTGTGGTGGCCCGCCTCGTAGATGGACTTCGCGAGCGCGTCGCGCCGCTCGGGCCGCGCGGAGGCCTGGTCTTCGGTGACGATGCCCTTCGACGAGTAGCACGTACGCGCCGTCGCGACGACGTTCTCGAACGGCCGCGCGAAGGCGTTGACGAGGCGGACCCTGGGCCTCGGAGAGCTGAAAGAGAAGTTGCTTGCCGTCCGGGGGAGAGCCGACATGGATTGATCCCATTATTGCATCGTGATCCCGCGGCGGTTCTCGTTTCCCCCTTTCGGTTCGCAACCACGCAGGGGTCGCGGGAAGGTTGAAAAAGGGGAGTGAAAGGGTCCATATTCGGCGTTTCGGAATGACGGTGAACCTGCCCATCTACATGGACCACCACGCGACGACGCCGCTCGACCCGCGCGTCCTCGAGGCGATGCTTCCCTACTTCACGCGCGCGTTCGGCAACGCGGCTTCCCGCAGCCACGTGTTCGGGTGGGAGGCCGAGGCCGCGGTGGACGAAGCGCGCCGCCAGGTGGCGGAGGGGATGAACGTCTCGCCGAAGGAGATCGTCTTCACGAGCGGCGCGACGGAGAGCGACAACCTGGCGGTCCTCGGTGCGGCGCGGGCGTACCGGCAGAATGGAAACCACGTCGTCACCGCCGCGACCGAGCACCGCGCCGTGCTCGACTGCTGTGCGGCTCTCGAGCGGGAAGGGTTCGATGTCACCTATCTCGCGCCCGATCGCACCGGTCGGATCGAGGCGGAACAGGTCCGGGAGTCCTTGAACGACCGAACCGTGCTCGTCTCGCTCATGCTCGGGAACAACGAGGTTGGAACGGTCCACCCGGTGCGCGAAATTGGCGCGGTCTGCCGGGAAATGGACGTCCTCTTTCACACAGACGCCGTTCAAGGGGTCGGGAAGATCCCCTTCGACGCGGCGGAGATGAACGTGGACCTCGCGTCGGTGACCGCGCACAAGATGTACGGCCCCAAGGGGGTGGGCGCTCTCTTCATCCGAGCGCGCAAGCCGCGGGTGCGCCTCGAACCGATCCTTCACGGCGGCGGGCACGAGCGCGGCCTGCGCTCCGGGACGCTGAATGTCCCGGGGATCGTCGGGCTGGGGAAGGCTTTTGAGGTCTCGCTCGTGGACCGCGACGCGGAGAACCGGCGCCTCCGCCTCCTCCGCAAGCGCCTCTACGAGGGAATCGTGGCGGAGGTCCCCGACGTCTCCGTGAACGGCCCGGAGCTACCGGCCCTCGCGGACGACGGCTCGCTCGCCGGCGGGATGGAAGAGATCCGGCTCCCCGGAAACCTCAACCTCTCGTTCGCGGGCGTCGAAGGGGAAGCGCTGCTCATGGGGTTGAAAGACGTCGCGGTCTCTTCCGGGTCCGCCTGCACGTCGGCGTCGCTCCGCCCGTCGCACGTCTTGAAGGCGCTCGGCATCTCCGACGACCTTGCACATGCCTCGATCCGGTTCGGGCTCGGCCGCTCGAACACGGAGGAAGAAGTGGACTACACGATTGCCGCGGTGGCGAGCGCGGTCCGGCGTTTGCGTGATCTATCACCGGAGTATTCATCGGGGTCTGATCCCGCAGGGGTCAGATCCCTCCTCTGACCCCGCAGGGGTCAGATCCACATTCGGCGGGTGGATTGCAGGGAGATAACAGTGTGACAACGACTTCGTCCCTCGCGGGCGATTGCTCCGCTTGCGGGGCGACTCGGCTGTCGGCCGCGGTCTGCGTGGACTGCGGTGCGATCTTCGAGATCCCGACGGACGCGTTCGTCTTCTTCGGTCTCGCCCGTTCGTGGGCGTTGGACCCCGCGGCCCTCGAGGAACGCTACACGGTTCTCTCCCGGGCGATCCGTGAGAAGTCCGCGGCCCGGGAGGACCTTCGCGAACGCGCCGAGGAGGTCATGGCGGCGCTCGCCCGGGCGAGGCTCTCCCTCCTCGATCCGATCGAAAGAGCGAAGTACCTGCTGACGGCGTACGGCGGATCGGAGCGCGACAAGCCTCTTCGAAAGCGCGAGTTCCAGAGCGAGGTGATGGAGTTCGATCGCTCGGCGATGAAGGCTTGTCAGGACGGTGACCCCGCGCGGCTCGCCGGCATCGTCATCGAGGCGGAAGAGAAGCTCGCGTCGGCGATCATGGCGGCGGGACAAAGCTTCACGCGACTCGAGCGTTCGCTCGTCGAAGAGGTCTCGGCGGCGGCGGACGCGCTGGCCGAGGCGCGTTTCTGGAAGGAGAAAGTGGACGAGTTCGCGAGCTCGCGAGCTCGTCCGGAAAAAACCGCTCGGAATCCTTGAGCCTGCTCGCCGATCTCGTTCGGGACCTGCCCGCGCACGCGGAGCTTCTCTCCCGGATCCGCGCCGGCGGGGGGAAGACGACGGTGGTCGGAGCGGCGGGCTCGCTTCCCGGCGCCCTCCTCGCGGCCCTCGCGCGTGATCTCGGGCGGGCCGTCGCGGCCGTCGTCCCCGAAGAGAAGGACGCGGAGCGCCTTCGTACGGACCTTGCGGCCGCCGGCCTCGAGCGCATTTTTCACGCTCCCGCACCGTCGCTGACGCCGTACCAGCGCATTCCCCCGTCTTTGAAAGCGCGGCGGGACGAGTTCTCGCTACTCTCCGCGCTCGGACGCCCGGATGGCGTCCAGGCAATCGTCCTTCCGGCGCGGTCTCTCTTTACGAGGCTTCCGGCCGCAGAGCGAATCGTCGAGCTTTGCGTGCCGCTCGAAGAGGGGCAGGAGATCTCGCTCTCCGCGCTCGTTTCGCGGCTGACGCGCGTCGGATACCGGCGCGCGGACCTCGTCATCGAGACGGGGGACCTCGCCGTGAGGGGCGGACTCTTCGACGTCTTCGCTCCCGACCGCGACCTGCCGCTGCGCGTCGAGCTCGACGGAGATCGCATCGCGTCGCTGCGCATTTTCGACCCCGACACGCAGCGATCGCGCGAGCGGCTCTCCTCGGCCGTTATCCCGCCGTTCGCCGCGGCCGAGGATGCCGAAGAGACCCGCGCCGATCTCGAGCGACGCATCGGTCGGCCTCCGTCCGAATCGGAACGCCTCGTCTTCGCGCCCGCGGTCGCTCCGATGCCGGCCGGCTGGCTCGATCACGCCCGCGACGCGCTTCTCGTTGTTCTCGAGCCGTCGGCGGTCGTCGAGGAGCTCGAACAGTTCACCGGGAGTGTTGCCTCGGACCGCGACCCGGATCGGGACTTCTTCGATCCCGACGAGCTCCTCCATCCGATCGGGAAGATCCGAGATTCGATCGAGGGAGCAACCGTTTTCTTCGATCGCGTGGGGCTCGCGGTTTCCGGTGATCGCGTGAGGCTTGCGGCAGAAGCTATCGCGGGTCACGCCGGCCGCACCGCGGAGGCCGCGGGGGAGATGTCGCGCGCGCTTGCGGCCGGGGAGGAAGTTTTTGTCGCCGTGCACCCGACGGGGGGACCCGAGAAGCTGCGCCGCTTCGCGCTCGAGTACTCGCTCCACGTCTCGTCGGAGCGAAGGGCGGGCGTGCTCGTCGCGTTCCCCGCGGAGATCTCCGCCGGCTTCCGTCTCCGCGAGCCGCGGGCCTCCGTCTACTCCGAGAGCGAAATCTTCGGCGAGGAGAAGCGATCAGCGGTTGCGCGTGGCCGGCCGTCGGAGGCGTTCCTCTCCGACCTGAGGGACCTGAAGCTCGGCGACGCCGTCGTCCACCGCGACTACGGGATCGGACTGTTCCAGGGTCTGAAGCGGGTTCCCATCGAAGGGCAGGAGCGCGAGTTCATGGCGATCGGTTATGCCGACGAAAAGAGACTGCTGCTGCCGGTCGAGCGAATGGACCTCGTCCAGAAGTACTCCGGAGCCGAGGGCGCTCCTCCCCTCCTCGACAAGCTCGGCGGCGCGGGATGGGCACGGCGGAAGGCGTCGGTCAAGAAGGCCATGCGCGACATGACCGACCAGCTCCTGAAGCTCTACGCCCGCCGCAGGCTCGCGGATGGGTTCGCGTTCTCGCGCGACTCCCCGTGGCAGAAGGAGTTCGAGGAGGCGTTCGAGTACGTCGAGACGCCGGACCAGGCTCAGGCGATCGCGGACGTGAAGCGCGACATGCAGTCGGGGAAGCCCATGGACCGGTTGCTGTGCGGGGACGTCGGGTACGGAAAGACGGAGGTCGCGATGCGAGCGGCCTTCAAGGCGGTGCTCGACGGAAAACAGGTGGCGGTGCTCGCGCCGACGACGATCCTCGCGGACCAGCACTACCGCACGTTCCAGCGGCGGTTCGCGGCGTTTCCGGTCACAATCGAATTGCTGTCGCGCTTTCGAACGCGTCCCGAGCAGAAGGTGATCGTCGAGAAAGTCGCCGCGGGCTCGGTCGACGTGCTGATCGCGACCCACCGCATGCTCGGCAAGGACGTCGCGTTCCGCGACCTCGGTCTTCTGATCGTCGACGAGGAGCAGCGGTTCGGCGTCGCTCAGAAGGAGCGGCTGAAGGAGTGGAAGGCGTCGATCGACGTGCTCTCCATGTCGGCGACCCCGATCCCGCGCTCGCTTCACCTGGGCCTCTCGGGGCTGCGCGACCTCTCGATCATCGAGACGCCTCCGCGCGATCGGCTCGCGATCGAGACGCAGGTGGTGCCCGCCAAGCCCGACGTCATCCGGGAGGCGATCGAGGCGGAGATCGACCGGGGCGGTCAGGTCTTCTTCGTTCACAACCGGGTCGAGTCGATCGGGCGAGTCCGACAGGAGCTCGAAGCGCTGCTGCCGAACGTCCGCGTCACGGTCGCGCACGGCGCGATGCGGGAGACCGAGCTCGAGAAGGCGATGATGCGCTTCTACTCGCGGGACGCGGACGTCCTGCTCGCGACGACCATCATCGAGAACGGCCTCGACATCCCGACCGCGAACACGATCCTGATCGACCGCGCCGAAACGTACGGGCTCGCGCAGCTCTACCAGCTCCGCGGCCGCGTCGGGCGGAGCGACAAGCCGGCGTACGCCTACCTCCTCGTCGGCGAGAACGCGGCGCTTTCCGACACGGCCCGACAAAGGCTCGCCTCGATCCAGGAGTTCTGCGACCTGGGCGCGGGTTTTCGCATCGCCGCAAAGGACCTCGAGATCCGCGGCTCCGGCAACATCCTCGGCGGCGAGCAGTCCGGCCACATCGCCGCGGTCGGTTTCGAGATGTACCTGTCGCTCCTCGAGGAGACGATCGGCGAGATGAAGGGAGAGGAGATCACGCCCGAGCGGACCGTGACGGTCTCGCTTGGCCTCGACCTCACCATACCCCCCGCCTACGTGGCGGACGAGAACTGGCGGATGATGATCTACAAGAAAGTCGCCCGCGCGAAGGGGGATGCGGAGCTCGAGGACGCCCGCCGCGAGATCGCCGATCGATTCGGGGAGCCGCCCCCGTCGGTGGGCCGGTTGATCGAATACTCGCGGCTGCGCAACCGCGCCGAGCGGCTCGGGGTGACCTCGATGACGCGACAGGCCGGGCGGGTCCATGTGCGGCTCGCCGAAGACGCTCGCGTGGACGCCGAAAGCCTGACGGCGCTCGTACGGGGGACCGCGGGGGCCGCGCTTTCCCCGGCGGGGATTCTGTCCTTTCCCGCCCCGTCGGCGGACGAGCTCCTGGCCGCGCTCCTCTCCTGGCTTACGCAGCTGGAGCGTCGGGAGGCCGCGTAGCCGGCGGCCCGCGGGCGGGAAGGCCGGAAATTCAGAGCCGGGGCTCGTGTTATGAAGGCACGATGCGAAAACTCTCAGTTGGCGCCCTCCTGGTCCTCCTGATCGTTCCTGTCGCGACCGCTCCGGCCGCCGAGCTCGTCGAAAAGATCATCGCCCGGGTCAACGACCGGCTGATCACGCACAGCGACTTCGAGAAGCGCTTCGCGGTCTTCCTTTCCTCGCCCCAGGCCGGCAGCAACCCGCTCGAGGCGCGCCGGAAGCTTCTTGCCGAAATCATCGACGAGAGGCTTCTCGAAGAGCGCGCGAAGGAGTTGGCGGTGACGGCGACCGACGAGGAAGTCGAGGTGGCCGTCGAGCGCGTGAAGAGGCAGTACAACCTCGCCACCGACGAGGAGTTCGAGAGCGCTCTCAATTCTTCCAACCTGACGCGAGACGACCTGAAGCGCCAGATGCGCAACACGATCACGCTGCAGAAGGTGGTCGGGCGGGACATCAGCTCGAAGCTCGACATGTCCGACGACACACTTCGCCTCGAGTACGAGCGGCGCAAGGATCAGCTCTACAAGGTCGTGGAGCAGGCTCAGGTCGCCGAGATCGTCATCCGATTTGAAACCGAGGATCCGGCGGGCCGCGCCCGCGCCGCGGCGCGTATCGAAGAAGCGCGGGCGAAAGTCGCTGCGGGGACTTCGTTCGCGGACGTGGCGAAGGAATACTCGGAAGGGAACGCGAAGGATCGCGGGGGCGCTCTCGGAGTCGTGAACCGGGGCGAGCTCGTCACGGCGCTCGACGCCGCGGTCTTCGCCGACCCGCCGCAGGAGAACCCGCCGGCGGTTCTCCTTTCCTCCTCGATCCACCTCTTTCACGTGACGGACCGCCGCGCGGCCGGCTACCGGCCCTTCGCGGAGGTCCGGGAGGACCTGCGCGCCCGGATCGGAGACGACCTTTACGACAAGCGATACAGCGAGTACATCGAAAAGCTGCGCCGCGAATCCTTCATCAAGATCTACGAGCCGACGTTGGAGACGAAAAAGGTCGAGGGATCGGCCGCGCCGAAAAACGCTCCGGGCTCCTGAGTTTTTGACCCTCGTCCGGCTGGCCCTCCCTTCCGGGTTCTCCTTCGACGGCGCCGTCCGATCGCACGGCTGGTACGACCTGCTTCCGTTCTCGTACGACCGGGAAGGGGGAGTGCTTCGAACTCTCGTCGAAGTCACCCCTACCCTCTCCCAACGGGAGAGGGAGAGTGCGCGGGAGGAATCGCACGAAGTCGCCTTTCGCGTTCAGAGAGAAAAGCTCGAAGCCCGCAGCGACGCGCTCGATTCCTCCTCGCTTCGCGCCATCGCGCGACGCGTCTTCTCCCTCGACCTCGATTTCGAGGGCGCGGCACGTTCGCTGGCCGCTGAGCCCGCTTTCGTGCGCGCTCTCGAAAGCCGCGGCGCCCGGATGCTCCGCGCTCCGACGATTTTCGAAGACGCCGTCAAGATGCTCTTCACCACCAACTGCTCGTGGGCCGCGACCCGCGGGATGGTCGCGCGGCTGATCGAGGTCGCCGGAGCGGACGGCCGCGCGTTTCCCACCGCGGAGTCGATCGCGCAACTCTCCACCGCCACGCTCGCGCGTCGAGTGCGATGCGGCTATCGCGCGCAGGCGCTTCGAGTTTTCGCGAAGCGGGTCGCTTCCGGCAATCTCGATCTCTCACGCTGGGAAGGCGCTTCGGGTTCTTCGGAAGAGCTGCGAGCGGCGATCGTCGGGGAGCACGGCTTCGGCCCTTACGCGGCCGAGGGACTCATGCGCATTCTCGGGAGGCACGACTTCTTCGCGCTCGACTCCTGGACCCGCCAGCAGTATCGCCGGCGCTATCCCGGCCCCGCTCGCGCGACGGACCGATCGATCGCGCGGCGATACGCGCGCTTCGGCGCGCATCGTGGTCTCGCGCTCTGGCTCGAGATGACCGAGGGGTGGCACGAGTAGGGAGCAATTTGACCGCTTTGAAAAGGTGACAGATTTATTTTTCAGTTTTCGATTAGAGCCGGCCGTCGCTTCCTTGGCTCCGCGAAAAATAAATCTGTCCCATTTTCCCGGTCGTCCCCTTTTCCCGGTCCCCTTTTCCCGTGTCTCCGCCTTCCGTAGTTCCCGGGCGAAGCCAGGGATCTGGTTCCCTAGAGCACCAGATTCCTCGTCGCTTCGCTCCTCGGAATGACAGCGGACGGTTGTTATCGCGTCGCTTCGCTCATCGCAATGAAAGTCGGCTTGACCGAATATCTTCGGAATTGCAGCCGGATCTCCATTTTGGCGCGAGTCAGCCAGCGGTTGCGGTTCGAGGGTCGTACGACCGCAACCTGTGGCGATAGAGTGCGCTAGGCGTCTCGTCCGGGCGAAGAATCACCCATCAAGTTTCATTGCGCTCGCTTTACGCCCCTAATTTTTTCAGGGATTTGCTTTTTCTTGACTAACAAAGTTCGCGCTCCTAACATCGCCGCAAGTGGCCTAATCTGGAAAAAAGTGGGAGAAAGTGGCGGTGATCTCCGGATCCCCGCACCAATCGAAGTATGGATCGCTTTCGGGGAAGCGCTCCGGCGCGTGTCGACGAAAAGGGACGCCTCAAGGTCCCGAGCGTCTTCCGCGCGCAGATCGAAGAAGCCTTCGGTCCCGAGCTTTTCGTTACCTCGGTGCACGGAAAGAACGTCCTTCTTTATCCGCTGCCGATCTGGCAGGCGCTCGAGGAGAAACTGGCGTCTCTCCCCGCCGTTCACCGCGCGAAGAGCAAGTTCCTGGAGCGCGTCAACTATTACGGCCAGGACGCGACGCTCGACGGCCAGGGGCGCGTGCTCGTTCCACAGATTCTCCGCGACGCCGCGAAACTCCCGACCGAAGTCGTCGTCACGGGCAACATCGACCACCTGGTCGTCTCCGATCGGGCCGCGCTCGAAGTGCGCCTCGCCACGGAGGACTTCACCCCCGAGGACTACGACGAGCTGACGAAGGCGCTGTCCTAGGACGGGAAACGGAAACGGGAAACGAAAAGAGAGAAGTGAAACGAACGAAGTTGACAAACCGCCGCACACTCCCGTGCTCGTCCGAGAGGTGGTCGAGCTGCTCGCTCCGGAGCGGGGAGGCTTTTTCGTGGACGCGACCGTCGGGGCGGGAGGGCATGCCCGCGCGCTCCTCGAGGCAGGCCCGCAGGTCGAGCTCATCGGCCTCGACCGCGATCCCGAAGCGCTCGCCCTTGCGCGTTCGCGTCTCGCGCCGTTCGGGGAGCGGGTGCGACTCTCCCCCGGCAACTTCGGGGATCTGGGTTTCCTCCTCGAGGGCCTTCCGTCTCCCGACGCGATCCTCGCGGACCTGGGCGTCTCCTCGATGCAGCTCGAGGAGCCCGCGCGCGGGTTCTCGTTCCGTCGCGACGGTCCGCTCGACATGCGCATGTCTCAATCCGGCCGCAGCGCCGCTGACGTCGTTGCGACCGCTTCGGAGAAGGAACTCTCTCGAATTTTTTTCGAATACGGGGAGGAATGGATGGCGGTAAAAATCGCGCGCGCAATCCTCGAGGAACGGTCCCGGGAGCCGATCACGTCGACGCGTCACCTCGCCCGCATCGTCGCTCGGACGAAGGGGAATCGCGAGAAGATCGATCCCGCGACCCGCGTGTTCCAGGCGCTGCGCATCGAGGTAAACGAGGAGCTCCAGTCGCTCTCGAGCTTCCTCGCGGCGGCGGTCGAGAAGCTGAACGCCGGCGGGAGACTCGCGGTGATCTCCTACCACTCCCTCGAGGACCGCCGGGTGAAGGAGGCCTTCCGGCGCGAGTCGGGAGTCTGCCTCTGCGCGCCGAAACTGCCGGTTTGCGTGTGCGGCGCGAGGCGCGTCCTCGCGGTTCTGACCCGTCGCCCGATTCGTCCCTCGGAAGCGGAGGTCCGTCGCAATCCCCGGTCCCGCAGCGCACGCCTCCGCGTCGCGGAAAAGGTCGCTCCGGAAAGCATCGAGATTTGAGCTCCGTCGCCCACGTCCAGTCGAAGCGCGTCCAGAACCTGCATCTGACGCGGGAGCGCGACCGCCGCCGCGGCCGCGAGCTCGCGACGCTTCTCTTCGCCGGTCTTCCGGTCGCGTGCGCACTGCTCGGATGGGTCGCGCTCCGGGTCGAAACAGTCCGGGTCGGCTATGCCCGCGGCTCGCGAACCCGCGTTTACGCCGAGATCTTCGAGGAGAACCGGCGCCTTCGGACGGAGCTCGCGCGGGCATCGGCCCCCGATCGCGTGCAGGCCGTCGCCGTGCGTAAAGGGCTCGCGCCGCCGAGGCCCGCGCAGATCCAGTACGTCGAGTCGAGAGAAGGGGGACTTCGGTGAACTTCGTCCGTACCGCGCGAGTTCGGTTCCTCGTGATCGCCCTCTCGCTGTGGGCTTCCGTCGTTGTCGCGCGGCTCGCCAACCTTCAGCTCGCGGAGGGGGGCCGCTACCGCGCGCGCGCGCAACGCCAGCAGGAGCGCCGGATCGAAGTCTCGCCGCTCCGCGGCTCGATCTTCGACCGGGAAGGCCGCCCCCTCGCGGTGTCGGTGGAAGTTGCATCCGTCTACGCGATTCCGGATGAGGTCGCTCATCCCGCCGAGACGGCGCGCGCCCTCTCGCCGCGCCTCGGGGTGCCGGAGGCGACGCTTTTCGCGCGTCTCACGCAGAAGAAAGGGTTCGTCTGGATTGCGAGAAAGGTCGACCGGCCGGCGGCGGCCGCGATCCGCGCCGCGAAGATGTCCGGGGTCTACCTCGTGGCGGAGACCAAGCGCTTCTATCCGAAGGGGAGCCTGGCCGCCGCCGTGATCGGCTACGTGGGCACCGACGACAAGGGCCTTGGCGGCCTCGAACACTTCTACGATCGGACGATCCGCGGAAAGCCGGGCGAGATCGTCGCACTGACGGACGCCCGCCGCTCGACGTACGGCCGATCGGCGGCTCCGAACGGCCGCCCGCCCGAGGAGGGCGCGTCGCTCGTCGTCTCTCTCGACTCCGGAATCCAGTTCGCTGCCGAGCGCGAGCTCGCCGCGGTCGTGTCGGAGACGCAGGCGCGGTCCGGCGTTCTCGTGCTCCTCGACCCCTCGGACGGCGCCATCCTCGCCATGGCGTCCGCGCCGGGTTTCGATCCGAACGACTACCGCGGCTATTCGGCGGAGATGCGGCGCAACCGTGCTGTGGCAGACGCGCACGAGCCCGGCTCGACATTCAAAATCGTCACCGGCGCACTCGGCATCGAGAACGCCCTCGTCGATCTCGACGAGGCGATTTCAACGGGCGACGGGTCGATCCGGATCGGCAACACAACGATCTCCGAGCACGACGGAAAGAGGTTCGGCGCACTGACGCTCGCCGGTGTGTTCCAACACTCGTCAAACGTCGGGATCATCCGGGTCGGTCTGCGGCTCGGCCCCGAGCGGCTGTGGGCGGGGTCGAACGCGCTCGGCGTCGGGCGTCCGACGGGAGTGGACCTCCCCGGCGAGAACGCCGGAATCTTCCGGCGGCCGGAGCGCTGGTCCGCACTCTCGAACGCGACGGTCTCGATGGGGCAGGAGGTGTCGGTCACCGCGCTCCAGCTCGTGCGCGTCGCCGCCGCGATTGCCAACGGCGGGCGCCTCGTGACGCCGCGTCTCGTCCGGCGCATCGTGCACCCCGATGGGCGCATGGAGACACTCGCCCCGCCGGCCAGTGACCGCGTGCTCTCCGAGGCGACCGCGCGCACGATCCGCGACCTGCTCGTGGGCGCGGTCGAACACGGTACCGGCCGCAAGGCCGCGATTCCCGGCTTCGTCGTCGCGGGGAAGACGGGAACCGCCCAGATTGCGGGTGTCGGCGGGTATCAGCCGGGGCGCTACGTCTCCTCGTTCGTCGGCATGGCGCCGAGCGAGAACGCCCGCGTCGTGGGGCTCGTCCTCATCGAGGAGCCGCGTGGCCGGTATTACGGCGGCGACGTCGCGGCGCCGGTCTTCGCGCGCGTCGTGTCGCAGGCCCTGGGGATTCTCCGCGTCGCGCCGGAGGAGCAGAGACTTCCACAGACCCTTCTCGCCTCGAACGCCTCCGAAAAAGTCCAATACCCGGCGGGCGTCGTTCCCGCCTCGGTGCGCTCCGTTTTCGTACCGGGCCTGCCCGCTTCCGCGCCGGCTCAGCCGACCGCGGCCGTGCGCGGGGGCGCGCCCTCCGCGCTCGGTCTCTCCGCGCGACAGGCGCTCGCGCTCTTCGCCCGTCACGGCATCGACGCGCGCTTCGAAGGCTCCGGCTTCGTCGTCACCCAGGAGCCGCTTCCCGGCACGCCCATCCGACCGGGGACGACGTGCCGACTGCTTCTCGCCGAACCCTCCGCGACGCCGGCACCGACACTTGAGCGCCGCGCGGAGGAGCTCGTCTCTCCGTCGCCGGCTCCGTGACCCTGGTGGAGCTCCTGTCGGCCGCGCCGGACTCGAGCTTCCCGCCCGCCGCCAGCGATCGGGAGATCGCCGGGATCTCGGCCGACTCGAGAACTGTAGGTCCCGGACAGATCTTCGTCGCCCTCCGCGGCGAGAAGGAGGACGGCTGGGAGCACGCGCGAGAAGCCGCCGCGCGGGGCGCAGCCGCGGTGGTTTCGGATCGGCCCTCGCCCGAGGAGTTCCCCGTGCCATGGGTTCGGGTTCGAGAGCCGCGGCGGGTCCTCGGCCAGCTCGCGGCGCGGCTCGCGGGTAATCCCTCGGAGAAGCTGATACTCGCCGGGGTAACCGGAACGAACGGAAAGACGACGACCGCGATGCTGCTCGAAGGCGTCCTCACCCGCCGCCACGGCCGCGCGGGATTTCTCGGAACGGTTGCGTACCGGACCGGGCGACGAGAGGTCCCCGCGCCGCGCACGACGCCCGAGGCTCCACTCCTCCAGGAACTTCTCGCCGAGATGGTTGCGGCGGGAACTCCGGCCGCGGCAATGGAGGTCTCCTCGCACGCACTCGCTCTCGACCGGGTTGCGGGAACCCGGTTCGACGTGGCCGTCTTCACGAACCTGACGCGCGATCACCTCGACTTCCACGGCGATCTGGACGCCTATTTCGACGCGAAGAAGAAGCTCTTCGCGCTGCGCAAGCGGGGCGCCGCGGCCGTAGTGAATGTAGCCGACCCGTGGGGACGGCGTCTCGCGAAGGAAGTTTCACCTCCCGTCGTCACGTTCTCCGCGGCGGCCGGCGGCGCCGACGTTCGAGCCGAGAACGTCGTCTGCGACCTCAGAGCGACCTCACTCGAGGTCGTACACGCAGCCGGGCGCTTCCGCATCTCGTCCTCCCTTCTCGGCCGCTTCAACGCCGACAACCTCCTCGCTGCCGCTGCGGCGGGCCTCGCACTCGGCCTCAGCGAGGGGGACATCGCGGCGGGCCTCGCAGCGGTCGTTCGCGTTCCCGGACGGCTCGAACGGGTGAGCGCCGGACAGGCCGGCACGATCCTCGTGGACTACGCGCATACGGAGGACGCGCTCGAGCGTCTCCTGCGCGCGGTCCGGGACCTGACCGACCAGAGGATCGTCCTCGTGTTCGGGTGCGGGGGAGATCGGGATCGCGGCAAGCGCGCTCCGATGGGGCGCCTCGCCGGTGCTCTCGCCGACGTTGCGATCGTGACGTCCGACAACCCGCGCTCGGAAGACCCGGAGGCGATAATCGCCGAGGTCGAGCAGGGTCTCATCGCGTCCGGGGCGACGACGTACCGGAAGGTGCCGGACCGAAGCGAGGCGATTCGGATGGCGATCGAACTCGCCGGGCCGGGCACCGTCGTCGTGATCGCGGGCAAGGGCCACGAGACCGTGCAGATCGTCGGGGATCGCGCCCTTCCGTTCGATGACCGCGAAGTCGCGGCTGAGTTCGCGTCGGGGCAACGGTCAGACGCGACCGAACGGCGATGAACTTCACTCTCACCGACGTGGCCCTCGCGGCGGGCGGAACGCCACCCGCCGGAGGTTCGGACGTCGATCTCTCGGGCGTCGCGGTCGACTCGCGCGCCGCCCGCCCGGGCCTTCTCTTCGTCGCTCTGAAGGGCGCGCGTGTTGACGGTCACGAGTTCGCCGCGGAGGCGGTCTCGCGCGGGGCGCGTGCGGTGCTCGGCGAGCGGGTTCCTGCGGCGCTTCCGGAGGGATGCCCCGTCATCACGGCAGCCGATCCGGCGGCAGCGCTTTCGGCGCTCGCCGTACTCGTAAAGAAGCGGTCGGGCTTCCGCCTCGCGGCAATCACGGGTTCCTCCGGCAAGACGACGACGAAGGAGTTCACCACCGCGATCCTCTCCCGTCGGTTCACGGTCGAGAGGACGCCGGGCAACCAGAACAGCGCGATCGGCTTCCCGATGGCCGTCTTGAACCTGCCCCGTGTTCCCGACTGGATGATCGGCGAGATGGGGATGAGCGCGAAGGGGGAGCTTTCCCTGCTGTCCCGTTCGTTCGAACCGGACGTCGCGACGATCACGAACGTCGCGCCCGCCCACCTCGCGTTTTTCGACTCGATCGACGAGGTCGCGCGGGCGAAGTCGGAGATCCTGGACGGGCTGAAAGCGGACGGGACCTTCGTCGCGAACGCGGACGACGCCCGCGTCGCGGCGATCGCCTCGCGCTGGAAGGGAAAGTCGCTCCGGTTCGGCCGGTTCGCGAAGGCGGACGTGCGCGGCGAGGCGTTTCAGCAGGGGGAGACCGAGACGCGGTTCCGGCTGAGGACGCCCGCGGGGGACGCCGCGATCACTCTGCCGCTCCCCGGGATTCACCAGGCCGTGAACTTCCTCGCCGCCTCCGCCGTCGCCATCGCCGCCGGCGCGTCGCCGGAGGATTGCGCCGCGGCGGCGCCGGGCGTCGCGCCCTGCCCCCACCGCGGAGAGTTCCGGCGCCACGCGTCGGGCGCGATCCTCTACGACGATTCGTACAACTCGAACCCGGCCGCCTTGCGCGCGGCGCTCGACACTCTGGCCGGTTTCGCCGCGACGCGTCGGATCGCGGTCCTCGGAGACATGCGGGAGCTCGGGGAGGACGAGGACATCTGGCACCGCGAGCTCGGCCGCTACGCCTCGAGCCGCGCCGACCGCCTCATCTGCGTCGGCGAGCTCGCTCGGTACTACGGCGAGGAGGCCGTGGATACCGGCTTCCCCCGGGACGCGATCCAGTACCTCCCCACGGCGGAGGACGCGGCGCGCTTTCTCGAAGGAATGCTCCGCGACGGCGACGTCGTGCTCTTCAAGGGATCCCGAGCGGTGGGGCTGGACCGTGCGGTCGACGCGCTCGTGAAGCCGGGAAACGGTGGGAAGCGCACTTGACCCGTCGTTTCCCGCTTTCCGTTACCCGTTCTACGACGCACACCGGAGGTGTGCGTTAGGTGCTTTACTACTGGCTCTACCCCCTCTCGAGGGTCTTCCCGGCCTTCAACGTTTTTCGCTACATCACCTTTCGTACGGCGATGGCGGCGGTCACGGCTCTCCTCCTCGCACTCGCGCTCGGGGGACCGATGGTCCGGCTGCTGAAGCGCTGGCAGATCGGCCAGTCCGTGCGCGAAGACGGGCCGCGGACGCACCTATCGAAAGCGGGCACACCGACCATGGGAGGCGTCCTCGTCCTGCTCTCGGTCGTCGCCGCGACGCTTCTCTGGATGGATCTCAAGAACCGGCTCGTGTGGATCGGGCTCGGAACGCTCGTCGGGCTCGGCGTCGTCGGGTTCGCGGACGACTTCGTAAAGTTCAGCCAGCGCCGCAGCCTCGGACTGACCGGCCGGGGAAAGCTCGTTCCGCAATTCCTCGTCGCTTTCGCCGTTGCCTGGGCGATCCAGAGCTGGGCGATCGGCGGGTCGTTCTCGACGGTCCTGACGTTTCCGTTCTTCAAGCGGCTGATCCTCGACCTCGGCGCGTTCTACATACCTTTCGTGGCGGTCGTGCTCGTCGGATCTTCGAACGCTGTGAACCTGACCGACGGCCTGGACGGGCTGGCGATCGGCTCTTTCGGCGTCGCCGCGGGGACGTACGCCCTCCTCGCTTACGTGAGCGGGAACGCGGTCGCGGCGCGGTACCTCCAGATCGCGTACGTCCCGCAGGCGGGGGAGCTCTCGGTCTTTTGCGGAGCGCTCGTCGGCGCGTCGCTCGGTTTCCTCTGGTACAACTCGCACCCCGCGGACGTCTTCATGGGTGACGTCGGCGCCCTTCCGCTCGGCGGCGCGCTCGCGGCGGTCGCGGTGATGACCAAGCAGGAGATGCTCCTCGCCATCGTCGGGGGTGTATTCGTGCTCGAGGCTCTCTCGGTGATCCTCCAGGTGGCGTCGTTCAAGACGACCGGCAGGCGCGTCTTCCGGATGGCGCCGATCCACCACCACTTCGAGCTCGCCGGCTGGCCGGAGTCGCGCGTCGTCGTGAGGTTCTGGATCCTGTCGATCCTGTTCGCGGTGCTCGCCCTTTCGACGTTGAAGCTGCGATGAGCGCGCGAACGGCCCGTTCCGCGCTTCTCCCGCCGAAGGTCGCGGTGCTCGGTTTCGCGCGGAGCGGCAGGGCACTCACCGGCGCCCTTCTCGAACGAGGCGTGGAGGTCGCGGTGGCCGACGACAAACCGGCGAGCGCGTTCGAAGGTCTCTCCGCCCTCGAATCTCGCGGCGCGCGGTTCTACTTTGGGGAGGGATCTGAGCCCCTTCGGGGATCAGACCCCGAGTCGTTTCTCGACGGCGCAGGCTGGCTCGCACTCTCTCCCGGCGTGCCTCCGACGCACGCCGCCGTCGCCGCGGCACGGGGGCGGGGACTGCCCGTCCTCTCCGAGCTCGAGATCGCGTGGCGGATTGCGGAGGAAGAGTCGGAAGGGCGGAATCGGTGGGTCGCCGTTACCGGGACGAACGGGAAATCCACGACGACGGCCTGGATTGCCGCGATCCTCGGCCGGGGCGAGCGGCCCGTGGCCCTCGCGGGCAACATCGGCGCGCCGCTTTCCGGCTTTCTGGGCAGCAACGTGCCCCGCGACTTCGTCTGCGAGGTCTCTTCGTTCCAGCTCGAGGCGGTCGAGCGGTTCCGGCCCGACGTCGCCGTGTTAACGAACGTGACGCCGGACCACCTCGACCGCTATACGACCTTCGACGATTACGCCGCCGCGAAAGGCCGGGTCTTCGAGAACCAGCGCGAAGGGGACTTCGCGGTCGTGAACGCCGACGACCCCGTCGCGCGGCGAGCAACCTCCCGCGCGCGCCGCGTCCCGTTCTCACGCCGGGGACCCGCACCGGGCGGGACGTGGTACGAAGAGGGGCGGCTTTTCTCCGAGGCTCGCGGAGAACGCCGCGACGTGATCGCTGCGGAACGCGTTGCTCTTCCCGGAGTCCACAACCTCGAGAACGCACTCGCGGCGCTTGCAGCGACCGAGTGCCTCGAAGCTCCGCCGGCCGCGATCGAGGAGGGGCTCACGGGATTCACCGGCCTCCCGCATCGCACCGAGCTCGTGCGCGAGGACGGCGGCGTCCGTTGGGTGAATGATTCGAAGGGAACGAACGTGGACGCGACCATCAAGTCGCTGGAGGGCCTGCCGGGGAAAAGCGTGATCCTCATCCTCGGAGGCCGGGACAAGCAAGGCGACTTCGAGAAGCTCGCGGACCCGGTAGCGCGCGCCGCGCGCGTGGTTCTCACGATCGGGGAGGCGGCCGGGAAGATCGGAGCCGCCCTCGATCATCGGACGCCGGTCGAGGCCTGCGGGACGCTCGATCGAGCGGTCGCGCGAGCGGTCGAGCTCGCCCTTCCCGGCGAGACCGTTCTCCTGTCGCCGGCCTGCGCCTCGTTCGACCAGTACGCAAACTTCGAGGAACGGGGACGGCATTTTTCCGACTTGGTTTGGCGACTCACGACAGGGGAGGGATCTGACCCCCTTCGGGGATCAGACCCCAGACCGGGAGGGATCTGACCCCCTTCGGGGATCAGACCCCATATGGCTAGAAAGCTTGCTACGGACAAAGTGCTCTTCGTGCCGCTCGTCGCGCTGTCGCTTTTCGGATGCGTGATGATCTACAGCGCCTCCGCGGTGTCGGCCGCCGAGACCTCCGGCAGCCCGTACCGCTACCTCGTCAAACAGATCGCCGCCCTCGTCGTCGGTGGGATCGCCGCTTTCGTCGTCTCGCGGACCGACTACCGGTTCTTCTCGCGCCCGTGGGTCGTGTACGGCGCCTACGGCGGCGCGTTCGCGCTTTGCGTGGCGGCGCTCTTTCAGTCGCCCATCAACGCGGCGCGGCGCTGGATCCCGCTCGGACCCGTGATGATCCAGCCGTCGGAGCTTCTGAAAGTCGCGCTGGTGGTGCTCCTCGCGTCGCAGATCGCGCGCAAGACCCTCGAGTGCGACGATCCGCAGAAAGCGGTCAAGCCCGCTCTCTTCTTCACCCTGCTCGCCGCCGGAGTCGTCCTCCTCGAGCCCGATCTCGGGACCGCGGCGTGCTACGTGATGCTTGCCGGCGTTCTCCTCTGGGTCGCCGGCGTCCGCACGAAGCTCTTCCTCCTTCTGGGCGCCGCGGCGATTCCGCTGGTCGCTGTGGCGGCTCTCGGAGCGGACTATCGGCGCGCGCGGCTGCTCTCTTTCCTGAACCCGGAAGCGGATCCGCTCGGCGCGGGGTTCCAGGCGCTCCAGTCCCTGATCGCCGTCGGCGCCGGTGGTCTCTTCGGGAACGGCCTCGGCGCGAGTCGGCAGAAGCTCTTCTTCCTGCCTTACCCGCACACCGACTTCATCTTTGCGATCGTGGGCGAGGAGCTCGGATTCATCGGAGCAGTCGGAGTCGTGCTCTGTTTCGGAGTGATCGCCTGGCGCGGCTTTCGTGCCGCCCGACGCGCCCCCGACGCTTTCGGAGCGCTTCTCGCCGCCGGCGCGACCGCGATGCTCGTCGTGCAGGCGGCCGTGAACATCAGCGTCGTCCTCGCCCTCGTACCAACGAAGGGAATCCCGCTTCCGTTCGTCTCCTACGGAGGCTCCTCGCTCGTCGCGTCCTGGATCGCGGCCGGATTGATCCTGAACGTCTCTCAGCATGAAGTGGAGAGGACGGAGAGTCCGTGAACCCACGTCTCACGTCTCACTTATCAAGTCTCACGTGACAGGCACCTACGTCATCGCCGCGGGCGGAACGGGGGGCCACATTTTTCCGGGCATCGCGCTCGCCCGCGAGATTCGGGCGCGGCGGCCCGATGCCGGCGTCCTCTTCGTGGGGTCCGGCCGCGGTCTCGAATCGACGCTCGTGCCGGAGGCGGGCTTTGCGCTGGAGGTCGTACGCGCGTCGGGGTTCGCGGGAAAGAGGCCGGCCGCGCGGCTCCGGGCGCTCTCGGACCTTCCCGCGGGTTTTTTTCAGGCTCGGCGCCTCCTTGCGCGCCACCGCCCGCGGGCCGTCGCGGGCGTTGGCGGTTACGTGACCGTGCCGGTCCTCGCCGCCGCGCACTCGCTCGGGGTGCCGACGCTCATCCACGAGTCGAACGCGGTTCCCGGGATCGCGAACCAGATCCTGAATCGCTTCGCGACCCGCACCGCTGTCGGCCTCGCGGAGACGAATCGGCGCCTCTCCCGCCCGGGTGTCGTCACCGGTACGCCCGTCCGCCCGGAGTTTTTCGCGGTTCCCCCGATCGACCCGCTCGCGACGACCCGTCGGCTGCTCCTCTTCGGCGGCAGTCAGGGATCGCGGATCTTGAACCGGGCCCTATTGGAGGCCGCTCCTCTGCTCGCCGGCGACCGGGTCGAGGTAATCCATCAGACGGGCGAAAAGGACTTCGACGAGGCCCGCGGCCGCTACGGCGTCGTGCCGGCGGGGTGGAGGGTGACGCCCTTTCTTCCCCGCATTCACGAGGAGCTTTCCTGGGCCGACCTCGTCCTCTCGCGCTCGGGATCCCAGACGCTCGCGGAACTCGCTGCCGCCGGCCGGCCGGCCATTCTCGTCCCGTTCGGCGCGGCGACGCACGGACACCAGAGCGAAAACGCGGCGGTTTTCGCGCGCGCGGGCGCGGCGCTCGTGATCGGAGAGGAAGAGCTCTCCGGAGAGAAGCTTGCCCACGCTGTCCGCGCGCTCCTCGAGCGACGGGCCGAGCTCGGCCGCATGGGGGAGAAGGCACGGAGCTTCGCCCGCCCGGACGCCTCCCGTCTCCTCGCAGACCTGTTGTTCGAAGCGGAGGAGGCAAAGCGTTGAGGACGCTCCACTTCCGGGCTCACGCCATCCCTCCCGGGTCGCGGGCGGCTCGGGACCTAGGACTCAGAACTTGCGCTTCCTGAGGCTCTCTCGCATCCACTTCGTCGGCGCCGGTGGCGTCGGCATGAGCGGGCTCGCCGAGATTCTGCTGCTTTCGACGCCTCTCCAGATCAGCGGCTGCGACCGGGAGAAGGGCGAGAACACGGACCGCCTCCTGGCGCTCGGCGCGAGAATTTCCATGGGCCACGATCCAGCGCACCTCTCCGAGGTCGACCTCGTGGTGATCTCCTCGGCGGTAGACGAGTCGAATCCCGAGGTTGCCGTGGCGCGCGAGCGGGGGATTCCGGTGATACGTCGGGCGCAGATGCTCGGGCAGATCATGCGGCTGAAGCAGGGCATCGCGATCGCCGGTACGCATGGCAAGACGACGACGACCTCCCTGACCGGCATGGTCCTAACCGAGGCGGGCTTCGATCCGACGATCGTCGTCGGCGGACGGGTGCGGATCCTCGGCACGAACGCACGCCTCGGACGAGGGGACTTTCTCGTTGCCGAGGCGGACGAGTACGACCGTTCCTTTCTCGAGCTCACACCGGACGTGGCCGTCATCACGAACATCGAGGCGGACCACCTCGACTGCTATCGGGACCTCTCCGAGATCCTCGACGCGTTCGTTCTCTTCGCCAACCGCGTTCCCTTCTACGGGGCGGTCGTCGCGTGTCTCGACGACCCGGGCGTGGGCGCGGTGCTCTCCCGCGTCGAGAAGCGCGTCGTGACGTACGGCGAGTCGCCGCAGGCACACGTGAGGGCTCGGGAGATCCGGCTCGAAGCTTCCGGCACACGCTTCGACGTCTGGGACTCCGAGCAGGGACGCCTGGGCGAGGTGAGGCTGCCGCTCCCCGGGCGCCACAACGTGGCGAACGCGCTCGCAGCGATCGCCGTGGGGCGCGAGCTGCTCATCCCCTTCGAGACGATCGCGCAGGCTATAGCCGGCTTCACGGGAGTCATCCGCCGCTTCGAAAAAAAGGGGGAACGGGCGGACGTTCTCGTTGTCGATGACTATGCGCACCATCCGACCGAGCTCGCGGCAACCCTCGCGGCGGCCCGACAGGTGTACTCCGACCGCCGCCTGGTCGCGCTTTTCCAGCCGCACCTCTACTCGCGGACGCGCGACTTCGCGACCGAGTTCGGGCGCGCGCTCCTCGGCGCGGACGTCGCGGTCGTGACCGACGTCTACCCCTCCCGCGAGAAGCCGCTGCCGGGCGTGACGGGGCAGCTCGTCGTGCGGGCGGCCCGGGAGGCAGGGCACCGAAATCTGGTCTATATCGCTGACAAGAAAAGAGTTGCCGAGCGGCTCGAGCGGCTCCTGCGGCCGGGAGATCTGCTGCTGACGATGGGCGCCGGCGACGTGGTGCGATTCGGCGAAGGGTACCTCGCGGGCGAAGGGATCCGGAAGGCGGCCGGCGATGCCGGAAAGTAGAGAGAGCTCTTCGTTCGTCGCTGTCGGCGGGCGGAGCAAGACGTTCCTGCGCCGGGGCGCGGTCGTGCCGCGGAGAAGGAAGAAGAGGCGAGGCGTCCGCGTCGTCCTTCTCGTTCTCGCGGTCGGGCTCGCCGGCTTCGGGCTGTACCGGTTCTTCGGAAGCTCTCTCTTCGCTCTTCAGCGGATCCAGATTTCGGGCAACCGCCGCGCGCGGACGGAAGAGATTCTGCGGGCGGTCGAGCCGTGGCGCCGCGCGAACCTGATCGGGCTCGACCTCTCTCCAATCGCACGCGCGATCGGAGTTCATCCCTGGATCGAACGCGTCACGCTCTCGAAGCGTCTGCCGGACGGTCTCGCAGTCCGGCTGACCGAGCGGCGAGCGGTCGCGATCTATCGAGATGGCGCACGACTCTGGTGGCTGTCCGCGGAAGGACGGCCGATTGCAGTTTACGATCCGCGCAGCGACACGGAGGAGTACGTGCTCGTCGCCGGAGATCGGGCTGCGCTCCCCGAAGCGGTCGGGTTACTCCTCGATCTGCGTTCCTCCTCCTCCGAATATCTCTCCGCGCTCTCGGAAATATCGGCGCTGCCCGACGGTGGTTTCGGTATCATGGATTCGATCTTCCGAACGCCGGTTCGTGTTCTTCGACGGGACGCTCCCGCGAAGATCCGCGCGCTCCTGGAAGCGCGCAGTTTCATCGATTCGCGTGGGTGGGAGGCGCGGGCCATCGATCTCCGCTTTGCGGACCGTATCGTTCTCGTCGGCGCCTACGGCGCCGGGAACACCCTATGAGCCAGCTGCGAGTCCTGCTTCATGGCTAAGCCCGAAAACTTTCTCGTCTCCTGCGACATCGGATCGTCCAAGATCTGCGTGCTGATCGGAGAGCAGAACGCCCACGGCGCGCTCGACGTGATCGGCAAGGGGGCATCCGCCAACCGGGGAACGCGGAAGGGCAACATCATCAACGTCGACGCCACGATCGAGGCGATCAAACGCGCCGCCGAAGAGGCCGAGATCATGGCCGGCGTGCAGATCGCGCGGGCCTGGGTCGGCATTTCCGGGTCGAACGTCCGCTCCTTCAACAGCCGGGGGGTCGTGGCGGTCGCCGGCAAGGATCGAGGGATCACCCGCGAGGACGTCACGCGCGTCATCGACGCCGCCCGCGGTGTCCAGATTCCGCAGGACCACGAGGTCGTTCACGTCGTGCCGCGCGAGTTCGCGGTGGACGGGCAGGACGGAGTCGGAGATCCCACCGGCATGGTGGGAGCGCGGCTCGAGGCGGACGTCCACGTTGTCACAGCACCGGTCGCGGTGACGCAGAACATCGTCACGTGCATGAACAAGGCAGGCATCGAGGTGGTCGAGCTCGTGCTCGAACAGTTCGCCGCCGCCGAAGCAGTTCTGACCTCGGACGAGAAGGAACTCGGGATCGTGTTGATCGACATCGGCGGGGGGACAACCGAGATCGCGGTCTATCAGAAGGGCTCGATCGCGCACACGGCCGTCATCCCGGTCGGCGGCGACCACTTCACCAACGACCTGGCGGTCGTACTCCGGTCGCCGATCGGAGACGCCGAGAGAATCAAGAAAAAGCACGGCTCGGCTTTGCGTGCGGGTGTCGGTGACGACGAGATGGTCGAGGTGCCGATGGTCGGAGGCCGCGAGCCCAAACTTTGCCCCCGCGCCACCCTCGCGGACATCCTCCAGCCGCGCGCCGAGGAGCTTCTCGGCATGATCCACGAAGATCTCCAACGGCTCGGAGTGGACAAAGAGCTCCGGTCCGGCATCGTCCTCACGGGCGGCGGCGCGGAGCTGGAAGGCCTGGTCGAGGTCGCGGAGGGGATTTTCGAGGGCCCGGTCCGGCGGGGGGTGCCGACCGGCGTTGGTGGGCTCGTCGACGTCGTTTCGAAACCGGAGTGGGCTACCGCGACCGGCCTGCTCCTCTATGGGCATCGGCACAAGACGGTGCGCCGTCCGACGCGCGGGATTTCGCGCGCGGCGACTTCGGTGTCCCGGTTTTTCCGGGAGCTTTTCTGAAGGCGAGGGTCGGGCGGGAACGCCGGGACCGGACGAATCTAAAACGGGGAAGGGAGAGGCCGATGATCGAGCTCGTCGACGACGGAACAAAAACGAGGATGGCGATCGAGCTGGAGCGGGGCGACGCCTCGCCAGCGACGATAAAGGTCATCGGAGTGGGCGGCGGCGGATGTAACGCCGTGAACCGGATGATCGCGGCGGAGGTGCGCGGTGTGGAGTACATCGCGTGCAACACCGACCTTCAGGCGCTGAGGAAGACCTCCGCGGCGACGAAACTCCAGATCGGCGGGCGGCTGACGAAGGGCCTCGGCGCAGGGGCGGACCCGGACGTCGGCCGCAACGCCGCGCTCGAGGATCAGGAGAAGCTGTCTCACATCATCCAGGGCGCCGACATGGTGTTCATCGCCGCGGGCCTCGGCGGCGGAACGGGATCGGGCGCCGGCCCGGTCATTGCCAAGCTCGCCGCGGAGTCGGGTGCGCTCACCGTCGCCGTCGTGACGAAGCCTTTCGACTTCGAGGGCAAAAAGCGCATGCGCCAGGGGGAGAAGGCCGCGCGGGAGCTGCGGGAGCACGTCGACACTTTGATCACGATCCCGAATCAGCGGCTGCTCTCGTTCGTCGAACGAAACACCCCCTTCCACGAGTCGTTCAAGATCGCGGACGACGTCCTCCGACAGGCGATCCAGGGGATCGCGGACCTCATCAACTGCCCGGGCGAGATCAACCGCGACTTCGCCGACGTCAAGAAGATCATGTCGGACATGGGACGCGCGATGATGGGGACCGCCGTCGCCGAAGGGGAGAACCGGGCCGTTCACGCCGCGCAGGCGGCAATCTCCTCGCCGCTGCTCGAGGACGCTTCGATCGAAGGCGCGCGCGGCGTGCTCCTGAACGTGACGGGAGGCGCGGACCTCACGCTCTTCGAGGTCAACGAGGCGGCCGAAATCATCCGGCAGGCAGCGGATCCCGAAGCGATCATCCTGTTTGGCTACGTCAACGACGACCGGATGGCCGGGTCAGTGAAGGTGACGGTCATCGCGACCGGGTTCGATCGAGCCGACCTCGACGCTGAAGAGCGGGAGAAAGAGGAGGAGGCGTCTCGCTCGTTTGCCGCGCCGCGTGGGGGACGTACGCCGTTTCTTCGCGGCGACGACTCGGGGGGATTTGGGCCGAACGCCTCGTCACGGGACGACTTCGACATCCCGACGATCCTCCGCCGCCAGATGGATTAAGCGGAGTCAGGTCTTCACGGATCACCGGGAGGCTGAATCGTTTCACTGGCCCGGACACTTTGCTTCGGCAAAGTGTCCGGTGGAGACCTGACCCTTCCCCAAAGTGGCAAGTGAAGACCTGACCCCGTATCCCTAGTCTTCCCTCCGGTGCATGTGCATTCGCCGCGCGAGCTCCTTGCGGCGCCGGATGATCGCGAGCCTCTTCTGTCGGCCCTTGTCCCGCCAGCGCTTGTACGCGTGCGCCATTTTCGGATGTCGGTGAAGGAAACGACGGACCCTGCGCCGCACGGTAGGCGACACGAGCGACAGAAAGAGGATTCCCATCGCGAAGAACAGGACTTGCGGCATCACGGGAATGAGGAGACCAATGAACCCGAGGATGAAGAAGAAGATCGCGAGCGTGAGGTTCCATAGCTTGTTGCGGCGGGCGCGCGACGGCCGAGGGCCGTCCGGCAGGGAAGGGGTCGGAATGGGCGCGCTCATCCCGCTACAGTAGCGAAAAGGGAGGGCCCGCCGCGAGCCGTCGGGAGCCCGAAACTATTCGCGGAAAGGCGCGACTTCGATGTTGTCGGTGAGAAAGCCGGTCCCCGAGTGGCTTTCCCGACCCTGCACGTCCACGTTGTCCTGGGCGGTGTGCTCGCTCTGCGTATCGTCGAGCGTTTCCCGGCCCTCCCCGCTCGTGACATCGACGCCGTCGTCGCTCGCGTTTTCCCGACGAACCCGGTCTTCGCGATTTTCCATGATGGCCTCCGTTCGCCGAACGACGGTACAACCCGCGTGCCCCGGAGGGCATCCGGCGGGGTGGTTCCAAAATTGCTCCATGACCCAAGTAGAGGAGAAAACAATGAGCACTCTCGATCCCATCGACGACTTGCTTCGCAGATACGGAATCGGCGACGGCCCCGCGAACCGCGAGGAGGCCCGTGAGCACTACGATCGAATCGCCGGGGCGGTCCCTGAGGACGAACTGGCGTCGGTTATCGGGCCCGCTTTCGGGTCACTTCCTGCGGATCAGATCGAAACCCGCGTTCGCAACTCGGCCACGGAGATGACGCCCCAGCAGCGCGGCGGATTCCTGGAGACTCTCCTGGGTGGCCTGGGCTCCGCGAAGTCCGGAGGACTGCGGGCGGTGCTCGAGCAGATCGGCGTTTCGCCGAAGGTTGCGGATGACCCGCAGCAGGCGACTCCCGAGGACGTGGGGAAGGTCGCGGTTTACGCGAAGCAGGAAAGGCCCGAAATCTTTGACCAGGCGATGGCCTTCTATGCGAAACACCCCACGCTCGTGAAGGTCCTGGGAACACTTGCCATTACCGCCATCGCGAAGAACCTGTTCCAGAAGCGGCCCGGTCTTCTCTGAATCAGACACTCTGAGAAAAGACGTCGACGAGGGCAGGACGCAGTCCTGCTCTCGTTCACTCTCGGCCGCGGGTCATTATCCGGCACACCTCGAGTGGAGTAGTCTCGCCGCACTTGATCGGCTCCCGACTCGGCCCCTACGAGATCACCGCCAAGCTCGGTGAAGGCGGAATGGGAGTCGTCTATCGAGGGACCGACAGCCGGCTCGACCGCGACGTCGCAATCAAGGTCCTCCCGGCGGCCCTGATCGCCGACCCCGAGCGTCTGGCGCGGTTCGACCGGGAGGCGAAGCTGCTCGCACAGCTCCACCACCCCCACATCGCGTCGGTTTTCGGCCTCGAGGAGTCGAACGGCGTCCGCGCGCTCGTCATGGAGCTCGTCGAGGGTCCGACTCTCGCCGAGCGGCTGGCGACGGGCCCGCTCTCTCTGGCGGAGAGTCTCCAGATCGCGCGACAGGTCGCCGAGGCGCTCGAAGAGGCGCACGAGAAAGGGATCGTCCATCGGGATTTGAAGCCGCAGAACATCAAGGCGCCGGTCGACGCCAAAGTGAAAGTCCTCGACTTCGGCCTGGCCAAGGCGATGGCCTCGGACTCGTCGCCCCATGGGTCTGGCGCGCAGCTGACGCAGTCGCCGACGATGACGCCCGGGAGTACACAGATGGGGGTCATTCTCGGGACCGCCGCCTACATGTCGCCGGAGCAGGCGGTCGGCGGCACGGTCGATCGGCGCGCCGACGTCTGGTCCTTCGGCGTCGTGCTCTGGGAGATGCTGACCGGCCGGCGGTTGTTCGAGGGGGAAACCGCGTCTCACGTTCTCGCGGGCGTGCTCAAGGACACGCCGGATATGACGGCGCTCCCGCCCGGGACGCCCGAGCGCATCGTGACGCTCCTTCGGCGCTGCCTGCGCCGGAAACCGCGCGAGCGGCTGCAGTCGATCGGCGACGCGCGGGTCTTGATCGAGGAAGTACTGAGCGATCCGGACGTCGAGGCGCGAGCGGAGGCCCGATCGTCAGCCGGGTCGGCGGCCGTCGTCAGCCCAGGCTTGGCGCGCTCGGCAAGGGTCGCCTGGCTCGTTGCCGCGGCCGGTCTCGCAGCCGCGGGAGTCTTCGGGGCGCTGTGGCTCGGCGCGGGCCGGCGCGCGGTCCAACAACGCACCGTCCACGCGACGCTCGTGCCCGCACCGGGGACGGTCCTCGGCGACACGCTCGCGCTGTCGCCCGACGGACGCCGCGTCGTCTTCGAGGCGTGGGACGGCAAGACCGGCGCGCGGGCGTTGTGGCTGCGCGAGCTAGCGGGGGGCAAGGCCGAGCGCCTCGAGCAGGCCGAGGGCGGCGAGATGCCGTTCTGGTCTCCCGACGGGAAACAGCTCGGCTTTTTCGCCAAGGGCATGTTGAAGCGGCTCGACCCATTGGGGGGCCCGGCTCAGGAGCTCTGCGAGGCGCCGACCGCGCGCGGCGGCGCCTGGGGGCCCGACGGGAACATCGTCTTCAGCCCCTCGTTCCGGACGGGCCTGTCGATCGTGCCGGCGACCGGAGGCACGCCGAAGACGCTGACGAGCCTCGACGCATCGCAGAAGAGCCATCGTTTCCCCGTGTTCCTGCCGGGGGGCAAGAAGATCCTCTTCCTGGCGCAGACCGCGGAGGGCGGCGCGCGAAACGATCAGAGCGGGATCGACGCGCTCGATCTCGCCAGCGGCAAGCGAACCCGCCTGGTAACTACGAACTCCTCGCCTCTCTACTCGGCCGCCGGGCAGATTCTCTTCTGGCGCGACACCACCCTTC